>Ga0310345_10006366_pt1 | contig 10325 bp, 12 predicted proteins | sample HC15DNA20500_MG_FD_204667 | JGI IMG/M metagenome (GOLD analysis project Ga0310345, IMG submission 204667) | Marine microbial communities from station ALOHA, North Pacific Subtropical Gyre - HC15-DNA-20-500_MG | ecosystem: Environmental > Aquatic > Marine > Oceanic | place: Pacific Ocean: North... | reverse complement strand
ACCATCCAAGTCCCCAATGCTTGCAACGGCGTTACCAAACCAATCACCTCCTGAAATAGTAAGACCTTCTATTGATGTACTATCAATCAATACACTCGATTTTGGTGACCCGTCAGTATTCATATACACGATGCGAATGCTACCGCCACCTGTATCCGTTCTTGATCCTATTACCAAGTCTTGTACAGTATCACCATCCAAATCGCCCATGCTTGCAACAGAATCGCCAAATGTACCACCTACTGTAACTCCTAATGTTGTGGAATTAATCTCAACAACAGATTTTACTGCAGCATTTGCAGCACATTGGTTACAGCTATTCATAAATAAAATATGAACCGTGTCATCACCCCTTGCCCCAACTGCTAGATCATTTACACCATCACCATCCAAATCTCCAATATTTGCAACTGACCATCCAAAGTTATCACTATTTGAAAGATCAGGTCCATTTGTAGTACCACTGTTAATCTCTATAGTTTTATCTAATGACCCATCGGTATTCATGAACATAATGAATATTGCACCCTGACTTGAGCCAGGACCTTCTTTGTTAGATCCAGATACTAAGTCATTTACACCATCACCATCATAGTCCCCAATGTTTGCAACTGAAGTTCCAAAAAACGAATTATTTACTAGCGAAGGACCATTTGAAACACGACCATCAATTTCCTCAACACTATCTACATTCTCGTCAGAATCCATGAACAAAATGTGTATTACTCCACGGTCATCCCAACCAGAACACCCACTATCCGCACTACAGTTATCTTTGTGCGCACCAACTGCTATATCATTTACACCATCATTGTTCAAGTCAATGGGGGCAACTGACTTACCGAAACTATCGTTATTTCCACACTTTATTTTTGCGTGTGAACAATCAAACTCATCTGTACTAGCAGCCAATGAACCATCAGTATCCATGTACAAAATGTGTATTGTACCACAGTTTTGAGTGCTACACCCATCATCATCTGTCCATGCCCCAACTACCAAATCATTTGTACCATCACCGTTCAAATCTCCCATGTCTGCAACAGAATTACCAAATTGATCACCAGGATTTCCAGGTGGAGCGCCATCATCTATAGTAGGACCATTGTCAGTTGAACTGTTAATCTCTTCACTGGATTTTATCGTACCATCTGAGTTTGTAGCAGCAAGTACCTCAAAGTCTGACGGGGAATGAACGAGAAGCGAACACACTGTAAATAATAAGATGAATAAATGAATCTGACGCTTTCTAATTTTCATAGATCAGTTTTCCAGCAAAACTGAGTTAAAAACTTGCTTTAGCTAAGGGGCACGATTGAGACCGAGTTTTTTATCTCGTTAGCTATTTCCAGCAACTCGGATACATCTTTGGTGTCACTCAAGTCTACAACGTTAAAGTGACCAATCTTGCGTTGTGGCTTTGAGATATCTTTCCCGTACATCTTCAGGTAGGCACCGTCCTTTTCTAGTTGTACTGGTTTGTATTTTCCTTCAAATTCATGTGGACCTAAGATATTGCACATGACTGTCTTGTGAACCAGGTCGGTGCTTCCAAGCTCTAGTCCAAGTATTGCGCGAAGATGTTGCTCAAACTGGGATGTCTTGCATGACTGTAACGTATGGTGGCCGGAGTTGTGCACCCTAGGAGCTATCTCGTTGATGAGAATATTGTCATTTTGGTCAATAAACATCTCAATTCCAAAAACGCCGGCGCCCTTCAAAACTTCCATCGTCTTTTTTGCAATCTCGCCTGCATCACTTATCACATCATTAGATACACGCGCAGGAGCAATTGTCATCTTCAAAATATTGTCCTCGTGAATGTTTTCCACCAGAGGATATGCGGCAATCTCGCCCTTTGTGTTTCGAGCTGCTATCACGGAAACCTCCATTTTAAAATTGACAAACTTTTCAACCATCAGACTTTTTCCGTCAAAGTGCTGATATGCCTTTTCAATCTCATTCTCTGATGTAATCTTGAAATTTCCCCTTCCATCATATGCATCTCTTCTTGCTTTTAGCAGGACGGGAAGCCTAAGATCCTTAATTTTTTCTCGTAAATCATCCAATGATGTAATCTCATAAAACTGTGAAACGGGGAGTCCGTTTTCTGAAAGGAATCTTTTTTGTGAAAGCTTGTCTTGTATTATACCAAGCGTAGATGGTGACGGTTCAATCTCTGCCTTTAGCTTGCTTAGCACGTCTGTATTTCCTGACTCTATCTCGTATGTGATGATGTCAGATTGTTCTGCAAGTTTTAGAATTGCAACTTCATCCTTAAAGTCAGCAACAATCTGTTTCGCGCCAGCTTGTACTGCTGGGCAGTTTTCTGTTGGGTCAAGCACAGTGATTTCTGATATATTATCACTCAGGTTTTGTGCAGCCTCTGTTATCATCATGCCAAGCTGACCACCGCCTATGATTCCAAGCCTTTTTTTCATAATTTTCCTACAAATAAACTAGATAAAAATTTAATTAATAAGATGAGATTTCATATGTTTTCGTAAAGATAAGACATCATCGAATTTTTCCTTACAAATTAAACAAGTGAATTTCATTTATGACAAAGTTAGATGAATGATTATATGAGCAATAACCGTTAGCGCAATAATAGAACCAATGAGTTTTTTTTTACTAAGTTTATCACAAATCATGTTAGATTCCAAACACATACAAAATAACACCCAGTATTGGGAATCCTATCATAATCCAAATCACTGATCTTTTCATACAATTTTATTCAGCGTACCTTATCTTAAGAATTCCTGAAAAGGTTAGCTTAACACTTTAGGCACGAAATTTTTTTTTATGCCTAGCGAAAATTTAGTTTAGTTAGATTTTCTGAGTTATACGCCACTGTTCGTTACATTAAAAACATCTTCATGTTAATGAATATCATGAAAAAGCCGCTTATCGGAATTATAATGGGTTCCAGTTCAGACAGCAGGATAATGCACGGTGCGGCTGAAATTCTTGACGAGTTTGGTGTTCCACATGAGGATCAGATAATCTCGGCACATAGAACTCCAACAAGATTGGATGAATATGCAAAGCATGCGGAAAAAAGTGGCTTCAAGGTGATTATAGCCGGCGCTGGTGGTGCTGCACACCTTCCAGGAATGATTGCGTCACATACTGTTCTGCCGGTAATAGGTGTCCCAATATTGGTCTACAATGACAAGCAACAGAAAAAATCTGAGCACAAGTTTTCTGCATTTGGTGGTCTTGATTCGCTGTTGTCAATCTCTGAAATGCCATCCGGTTCTCCGGTGGTTACTGTAGGTGTGAACAAGGCGGGAAATGCTGGTATTTATGCACTGAAAATTCTTGCTAACGAGTCTAGTAAGATAAGAAAAATGCTCAAATCTCATAAGGAAAAGCAACACAAGTCTGTCCTAAAGGAATCTAAGGATCTAAAAAAGATGGGTCTGAAAAAGTTTGTCAAGAAAAAGTTCAAGTAAGTACCTTGAACTCTATGTCTTTGTCCTTCAAATGCTGTATTAACTCGTCCATGTGTTTCTGATCTTCAGTTTCCAAGCTTAGTGTTACGCCTGTTGTTCCAGCGTGCACGTTTGAGCTTAGTCTATCATGAACAACTTCTACAATGTTTGCGCTAAGTGACGCAAGCTCATCAACAACTTCCTTCAGAGCACCCGGCTTGTCCTTCAATAAAATGAAAATCTTCACCATTCTACCCATTGTTGCTAGACCTTTTGCAACTATCTGACCAAGCAAGTACATGTCAATATTGCCACCACATAATATTGGAACGACTTTTTTTCCCGGTGATGGTTTTTTGCTTATCAAGTACGCAAGTCCGGCAGCGCCTGCTGGCTCAACCACAGATTTTGATCTTTCCATCAAAAGGAACATGGCATTTATGATTTCATCGTCGTCAACAAGAACAATTTCATCAATTCCATCCTTGATAATTTCAAATGTCTGTTTGCCAGGTGTTTTTACTGATATTCCATCAGCAACTGTAAAACCACCATCTATAGTTTGTACCTTACCAGAATCTAACGAGTTCTTCATTGACGGAAATGATTTTGACTGTACTCCGATAATTTTTACATTTGGATTTTTAGCTTTGACTGCAGTCAAAACACCAGATGCTAGTCCACCACCACCTATGGGAACATAAATTTCGTCAACGTCAGGAAGCTGTTCAATTATTTCTAAACCTATTACGCCCTGTGCTGCTATAATTTGTGGATCATCAAACGCGTGAATAATTGTTGCAGCTGTAGTGCTAGCAATTTCTTGTGCTTTTGTCCATGATTCGTCATAATTTTTTCCATCTAAAACTACCGTTGCACCATATCCCCTTGTTGCAGCAACTTTTGCTGGAGAGGCATTTTTTGGCATGACTATAGTGCATTTGATCTTTTCTAATGCTGATGCGTATGCAACACCCTGTCCATGGTTGCCAGCAGAGGCGGCAACCACACCGTTTTTTCTTTCATCTTCAGATAATGTTTTGATTTTATAATATGCACCACGCAGCTTGAATGAACCAGTTTTTTGCTCAAACTCATTTTTTAAGTAAACCGAAGAGCCTGTCAGCTGAGTAAACGTATCTGAAAAAGTTAGGGATGTCTTTCTGATGACATCGTCCTGTGTTTTCTGTGCATTCACAACATCGTCATATGTAACGTTCATCTAATTCCCATTTTTTTGATTTAGTTGGTTATTTGTAGCTATAGTATCTAATTTCGAATTAACAGATTTGATAGGTTCAAAAATAAGCAATGTCACGCTATGTTGTGGATAAAGAACTTGCTAATGCTATAGTTATGCTGAAGGCTGAATTTGTGAAAAGACACAAGGGCAGCAGTCACATTCATGAGGTTATCCCCGCTTCATCAGAATCATTTTCGATTGATGAGCATGAATTGAAGATGCTACACAAGTTTGCTGAAAGCAATTCAATTTACACCAATTCTTATGAAATGGACATACTGAGTACTGTTTGCAAGGTCTATGAGGGAGACGTGAATAATTATTGGCTTGACAGCATAAAGCATGACACGAGCTATGCGCCTTTCTATCCTATATGGATACTTTCAGCATATGCACTAGCCTTGGAATCAAAAAACCTTGGTGTTAAGCAGATAGTTGATATTGGTTCAGGCGATGGCAGAATTGCATATTGTGCCAAGGTAACAGGACTACAGTCGTATGGAATTGAAATTGATGAAAATCTTGTAGGATTAGAAAATAAAATCTCATCAAGTACTGGGGTAGATTTTCAGCCTATGGTGGCAGACGCAACGCAGTTTGATTTTCTATCACTTGGACTGTCCCAACCAGCATTTTTCATATCTGGACTTCCTGAGGTCGGTGAAATGCTAGCTAACAGTGTGATTACCAGAATTATGTCCATGTCAGATTTGAAAGTGAATCCTATCTTTGTATTTACTGGTAGTCATATGATGCGAAAAGACTCCAGGGATAAATCAAAGTGGGGCTGGGGGCAGGTAATAGATCATTACGACCTTGAAATTGTCAAGACTGTTACATTACCAACATATTGGACATTTGATCAGCAGGTTGACACCCCATTCATTTTTACCAGATCTATCGTTTAGCATAATTATGTGATCGCAGTTAGAACTTGATCAACTAAAGCACTGATTTTTTCTTTTGTACCGACTGACATTTTCTTAGAATCGATTAAACCACTTTTTTGGTCATTTTCAATCCTTTCAATGTCTATATTACATACACAGCCTTCTTCACCTGTCACAAGTCTTGCTTCATCAATTAGTATGGGCTCCATTTGATATGTTTCAAGAAGCAAGTCATCCAATGCCTTTAGGAGATTTTCTTTATGCTGGCTAATTTTTTGCAAATCACCGTCAGTTTGTAATTCGGTTTCATTCATGATTTTTTCTCTAATTTTGTCGTCCTTATACAAAATCTCAAAAAGATTCTTTGCATCAAACTTCTTGTATCCTTCGGCCCTTAATTTTTCAAGTATTACATGGTCTGTTTTTTCAGTAAGCTCACCTTCTTGTTTTTTTGTTTTATCCATAAAATCTGATAATTCTTTTTGTTTTTTCAATACTTCATATTTTGGCTGATAAAATAAGATCACATGATATTGTATTGAAAGGTGTAATGAAATTATGTGATCATCCACATTGATATTTAATTTGATAAAATTTCTTCTAATACCCTCATCATTAGTACTTGAAATTCCCTCCAGCGTCCAAGTCCCTAATCTCTCAGCCATATTATTGTAAATCTGATGAATTTTTTCTACATCAAATGTTTCTTGTTTTTTTACTGCACCGTCCTGTAGCATAACATCTACAGGGTGTTTTCTTGCAATTTCCTTGATTTTTTCAAGAAAACTGTCTTGAATCTGTATATTTTTTTCATTGAGTTTAATCAAAAACTCGTCGTCTGTTTTAATCCCTAATCTCATATCTTATCATAAAATTTGTTCAATAAAATCTATTCAGACTGTAAATCTATCAGGACATTCTACATGTTCATAATGATGCTCCGTAAACTCATCCTCAATGAGATACATTACAATCTTATGTAATTCCATAGCTTCAATGTCTTTTCTGCATTTGAGACATTTTCTTTTTTCCCTGTGAATCATTTTTCTTCAAAAACCTATGATCGCTATAAGGATCAGCGATCAGCTCTAGTTGATAAAAACTAACTGTGTCTTTACCATGCCATTTCAATCACACGTGATAAAGAACAAATATGCCTGTTTAAACTAAAAAACATGGATTATTTTACGACAAAAAGATTATTTGATATGTATGGTTTCACAACAGATTTTTCTAGTCTTATACCAGATTCTATACGTTATCCCCCAAACGGAAATGTTCCTAAGGGTTTAATGAACACACTTACGTTAAGAGGAAAACTGTCTACTGATAATGCAGCATTGAATCCAAAGTTGGAAGATTTTACACAAATCTATCACCAGATGGCAGAAAGTCTTATTGATATGTCAATTGACAAATTAATTCCACCTGGACACCCGATGCATTCAAAAGAAAATTCTATCTCGTTACTTAAAGAAGAAAATAAAAAAATTCTTAAGGAAAATTTTGAATTAAAAAAAAAATTGGAAAATAAACGAGAATCTAAAATAATTTAATATAAAAAATTAATTTTATGCAGGTGTGAATCCTATGTAGCCGCCTGTTTGTATATTTTTTTCAGCTGAAAAATTTGGTTCAAACAAAGAAATCATATATTCATCAGGATCTAATATGATTGCATTTTTTCCAGATGACTTGTCTTGTATATCTCTATGAATTTTTACATTTTTAGATTTCAATTCATTAATTGCAGAAGAAACATCACCAACTACAATACCAATAAGAATTCCATTATCTATTGAGGAACCTAAATGTGGTGATGATGTAGATGCAGGATGAAGACTAAGTAATGCACCAGACTGACCAAGGTCAACCCAATTCTCTCTTTGTCTTTTAATCGGCATACCTAAAATTTTATTATAAAATTCAATTGATTTATTCAGATCTTTGACAGCCAATATTACATTTCCTACTTTTTTAACATTCATGATTTTCTAATAAGACACTTCTGTTAATCCTTTATTATTGTACCTGAACCATAGTTTCAGTTCTTTCAACGCCTGTAATTTTCTGAATTTCCATAGTTATATCTTTGATTTGAGTTAAATCATTCACTTCTATTATTGCAACGGCATCAAATTGTCCACTAACAGCAAAAGATTCGCTAACTAAACTAACGCGTTTCAATCTCGCAGCAATAAATTTTTTCGGAGATTTTACCAGAACAACCGCTTTTACCATCCCATGTCAACCTCAGCTTCTATTAATGTTTCAGTCGAAACTATACCTTTTATTTTTTTAAATTCTAATACTACATTATTAATCTCATTCAGTGAACCTTGTAAAAGGACACAAATATCAGCTCTTCCCGTAACAGTCATTATTTCGCTTAAAATTTTACGTTTTTTTAAAAGCGTCTCTGTTACTCTGTCAATAATTCCTGGCTTGACAGTGATCAAGCATAACGCACGCATATTTCATATGTAAACTTAGGATGAATAAAGATTTGTTAATCAGAAGATTCCTGAGAACGCGCTTCTTCTAAGTACGCTTTCCGTTCTTCCAATTGCATTTGTTCATCAACCTCTAAATCATCTTCTATCAAAACAATACCAGTACCATCATCATCATCATTATAGTTTGAGGTTTTTTTCTTACTACTTTTACGTGATTTTTTGGGTTTAGTGTCAGTTGGTTTTTTCGGCACTTTTTTCTTAGTTTTTTTTACTACGGATTTTTTGGGTTTAGTGTCAGTTGGTTTTTTCTTACCCTTCAACCTATCCAGGTATTCTTTTTCATAATTTTCTAATTCTGATACTTTTTTCTCTTTCAAAGGAAATTCTGAAAAAATGTATAGTATCTTCTATTAAAATATTATCATCTCATCATTTTTTATATAATAAACTGCCAGGGGCGGGACTTGAACGCGCGACAGCTCGGTCTTCAGCCGAGTGCTCTTCCAGGCTGAGCTACCCTGGCATATCCGCCTGTCAAATTGTTAGGAATTTAAGGTTGTCTTTTAAAAATATGTAGGGATTACTGTTCAAATGTTAGAAAGTTTTTTTCAAAAAGTTCTGGAATTAAAGAATATTCCACGACAAGGATGGAAAAACAAACTGGATATGAATAACGTAGAATCTGTTGCGGATCATAGCTATTCAACTGCAATGATGTCAATGGTATTATCCGATCTAGAAGGCCTTGATACAGAAAAAATCATTAAAATGGCGTTACTACATGATTTAGCTGAATCAGTTATTGGTGATGTAACGCCTGATGAAATTAAAGGCGAGAGAAAAATTAGCATTGAGAATAAAGCGATGATACAAATTCTAGAAAACCTTCCCAGTAATGTTGCAGAGCAGTACATTATTCTTTGGGACGATTTCCAAAAAAATTCCTCGAAAGAGGCAAATCTTTTACATGAGATAGATAAGTTAGAAATGGCTTTTCAGGCAAAATTTTATTTAGATAAGGGAATTTCAAAAGAAAAATTGCGATCATTCTTTAAAACTGCAAATAATGAAATTAAAAATAAGCAGTTACGTAATATTCTTTCAAGTATTCTCGAATAATGATGTTTGTTTGTGAATTTATTTCTATAAAATCTCAAAGATATTAATTTTTTAACTTTAAAAATGGGTTAAAATTATTATAATCATGGCTAGAAACAGGGCTAGAAAAAGAACTATTCGTTCTAGACGAATTCGCCCAAAAAAGCCTACAACAAGACGTCAAACACTTGTTGAGCAGATTATTCGTGGTTTAACTAGTCCAAACTATGACATTGATGAGTTTCAAACTGGTTTACTTAAGGAAGCATTGGATACTTCACTTGAAACCAGAAACATAGCTCAAAATATGAAGGAGGATATTGTTCTTGTTACTAAATCTATTTTTCAAGCTCATGGAAAATTAAACACCAAACAAAATTCTGTTGATCAATTGAAGGTGATTGTTTCGGAAAAAAGAGATATTGCAAAAAAGGCTTCTTCATATTTAGCCCATATTAAGTCCAAGGTTACTGAGGACGAAATCAAGAGAATTAATGCAGAAAAGGATCTATTAAAAATCATAAAGGCTATAGAGGATATAACAAACGCCACTGCAGAATTAAGTCCTACAGATGCAGATACAGCAACATTTGGATTGAAGGCAACAATGATTGCTAAACAGGCAAAATTTGAAAAGGCCGAAGTTCAATTTCGCTCAACAGAAAAATTGGAGGCTGAAGCAACCAAAAGATCTAATGAGGCAGGTAGATTACTTGTAAAATTTGAAACCAAATTTAATCAGGAATCATCTGATACTAAGAGAATCAAGGCGAATCTGAAAAACAATATGAAACGTATTGCCACTACTTATACAGATGTTAAAACTCTGTCATTGAGTCTCATAGACGAGGCTTTTTCTTCTGACGATTACACTGTTACTACGGGAAATATTCCAGAAACCACTATTGCTGATACAGCTAGACGTGGAAAACGGTTTTTCTTCTTTTAATGAAAAGCTTTAGTCAAAACCGACACTATATTACGCAATAATATACATTCTAAAAACATTTATCAGAATCTACACCATTTAATTTAAAATGGGATTTTCCAAATTTTTCGGAAATGAAAACAAAAGCAAGGATGCTAAAAAGAAAAATGAGGGAATTAAAGATGGTATGCTCAATATATTAAATCCAAAAAAAACTGCTGATGACTATTATAATGAACCAAAGAAGAAAAAGAGTAGTCATCATCCCAG
>Ga0310345_10006365_pt1 | contig 10325 bp, 27 predicted proteins | sample HC15DNA20500_MG_FD_204667 | JGI IMG/M metagenome (GOLD analysis project Ga0310345, IMG submission 204667) | Marine microbial communities from station ALOHA, North Pacific Subtropical Gyre - HC15-DNA-20-500_MG | ecosystem: Environmental > Aquatic > Marine > Oceanic | place: Pacific Ocean: North... | reverse complement strand
TGTATCTTATTTCCCTCTCCATCATCATGCCATTGATGTGCAAATCCATTTAAACTCATTTCATTCCTTTTACAAATAAAGGTTCATAAAGATATTTTTGTTCTTTACCTTCTGTTGAATATTGTTTCGGTTCAAGTTCATATATGATACTAGGCGTTTCATTTCCAACTAACCATTTATGTTTTAAAGGCGACCAACCTTGTCGAAGATGTCTACAAAAGGCATCTCGATGTGTCCATATTTTATATTTTCCATCTCTTTGTATTCTATAAGAAATATGATGATCTGAAGCATTTGTATTTCTATACGTTTGTAATGGATACTCTAATAAAATATTTCTCTTGAAACTACTTATGCAAAAACAAACAACACAAACTTCAAAATTATTTGGTTTATTTAATACTTCGTCTATTGTGAGATATTCGGGAAAATCTTCTTTCTCGGGCCAACGATCTTGATCGATGATCGGTAATCTACTAGTAGCCACATTAGAGATTATACTCATCTCCTCACCGTTCATATGCATATTCACCCATGCGGTAAAAATATCACACTTAGGGGCATTTTGTAAAACCGTATCAACAGCTCTTTTATAAAGAATAGCATCGTCTGAATTTACCAAATAATGTGAATAATTTGTTTCTTTTACAAACTTATTCATTTGTTCACATACCTGAGGTTCTGTAAACGCCCTGAACCATACTTTCGGGATATTTATATTAGCGCGATTAGTTTCTATTGGAATAGATAATTCTCTCGGCTGCATTTGCATTAAAACAGGATTAAACGTCATACCCAATTTTTTAATAATTCTATATTAAAACTTTTATTATGAAGTTGATGTGTTTTAGGTATACCATGAAAATATACGATACTTGTAGTTTTCAAAAGTATTGGGTCTTTCATTATATGCATTTTATAACTATGAATTCTATCAGGATATCCGATATCTATTCTAGGGACTTTTCCGTCAGCATTAAATAATCTTCTCATCATTGCTAATTCTGATGGAGTATTCCATGGAGGTAAAGTACATTCTTTTATAACCCATTCTTTTTGGTTTGTCCAAATATTCCATATATAGACTGCATTTTTATTACTAACAATACTAATAGCATTACACACTTCATCTTTCTTTATTATTCCTACTCCAGACATTGGATCAGATACTAGTCCAATATCTAAAGGAAAAGAAAGAATATCATCTATATTAGAACAAATAATCGTATCTAGACCAATAGTCATTCTACGATTTGTTGTAATATCTGGTCTATATAATTCTGCTAGGAGAGACCAACCTGGAACAGTTGGATCTAGGAAAGGAATTGGTTTAACTGGTTCTTTAAAATTATAATCTTCGTCAACTAAACAAAACAATTCCCAATCAATTGTGATATTCCTTTTTAACCCCCGATATAATTTATCTACCCACTCTGGAGAATAAATGTCTACTGAATGAGGTAAACCCCTTCCGGTTCCTTTAAAGAGCCCACATATAATTGAAATCACGTTCCGTTAAAATGTTCTACCAGATCATTATAATCACCGACAAATTCTCCATTTAAAATTATCTGGGGAACTTTTTTACTATGAGTGACTTGCATTAAATTCCAAAAAAACTTTTTATCACTATCTATAATTGTATATTTAATACCTTTTTGATCTAATAAGTCTTTTGATTTATCACACCAATCACATTCGGGAACTGATTGATGTCTCACTAGAACATTATTTAATTCTATATTCATTATTTTCCATCTTCTATGGTGCAGGGCCCCGTAAATGGATCCGAAGGAAAGAAAACCAGCCGGCTTTCATTTCATTTATTCCGGAATCCGCAATGCCTCATGCCTTTGGGGCTGAGGCTTACGGGGCTTGCTCGAGTTCAATATTTACCATCTTGTTTTATGGTTACATGATAACCTTGTTCCAGCAGGCTCTTCGCAAATCTTTGAGCGTCGTCCCTACTTTGACAAAATCGTTTGTGTATATCTTTTGGGTCTGGGGGGTTCCATGTATCTAATTCTCGCATTTGGGCATGAGTATTTTTTATACTTTCTTCATATCTAAAATATTCTACCCAAATATTCATATCAAATAATATTAATTAGTTCGCAATCCACCGAGTTTTCCGGAACTCAATCCATCTGAACCTAAATCAAATCCTTCTCGTACGCCAACAGGTCCTACTGACTCTTTTTTTGGTTTGAAGGGCTGCTTCAGCTTTTTTGCTAAATCAGACTTTTCTGATTTCTTCATAGGGTCCGCAGTACCATGTTGCACACTGTTCTGCCCTTTTCCCTTGTAATCAGGGCCCCAGTTCTTGTGGTCGTCTCGTGCGCTTCTGCCGGAATCGGCTATGTCCGAAATTGTCGGTTCCTTATCATAATTTTTTCCGGTTCCTCTGTGCGGATTGTCATGCTCTGGGGGCTTTCTCTTATAACGTCTCGGATCATTTTCACCCGCGCCGGACTGTCCGGGTTCTGCAGGGTGGCCTTTTGCATTCGCCATGTGGTCTTTATGCCTGTCGCGGTATGGAATTCCACCTTGGTGCGGTATATCTTCTCGGTCTCTTTTTGCTTGCTGACCGCGCGTTTTAATGTTCGGCTTTTCGCCACGCGCTTTGATTGCATCAGCGACTCTATCTTCAACCTTCAGTTGGTTGAACATGATTCCACTTTTGCGTTTGTTATCATCATCATCGTCATCCGATGTATCAAGCTGAAAACCTTTTCCCTGCTTGTCTTTTGGTATTCCTTTCTTCTTTCGTTCTTGTTCGCTTTTGGACAGACGAGGAAGCGTAGGAGTGAAGAATTCTGTAAACTCTTTATATGATTTCATATACGTTTTCCACTTAAATGCGCGGCCACTTGTGATACAAAAGAATCTTCGGGAAGTTCTACATTTGCACTTGCTTCACCTGGATCAAAAGATTGTTCCTCTGCTTCTCGGAACGCCTTGGGCACAAACACTGGTCCCTGATCTCCTCCTGGCCTACTCATTCCGCTTCCTCCCGTGGCTCTCTCCGGGCGTTTTTTAAGCCCGGACTTTTCCGCTGCTGATGTTGCTGCCTTCTTCACTTTGTCTCCCACAGTAAGTTTCCGGACTCCGCTAGCGTCCCTATCTTGTTCAGCACCTCTTTTGAATTTGGCTCCTTGTTCTTTTGCCTTATCCTGTTTCCTTCCTATGTAACCACCCTTGTCCGATGTCCCTTGCCTTTCCATTTCATGCGCTTTGTTTTGTGCATCTCTCAAAGTTTTGTTTGAAAGTTCATCAACAGGTTCTACTTCTTCTTTCTTTTCCTTTTCTGGTGGAATACCCTGTCGAACTTGGCCATACTTCTTTGCCATTTCTCGATTTTTAGCTATCGCTTTTTCATTCGCTTCTGGGTCACCAGTGATCCCTTCTTCAGTAGGTTCTACTTCTTCCTTTTTTGCAAATTGAGGTGGGACTTTTCCTTTTTTGGATTTGCCATCATCGTCATCATCGTCATCATCTGAATCCGAATCATCATCATCTGAATCATCATCATCTCCAACAGGGGAATCATCTTCATCTTCTTCCTCATCATCTTTATCTTTTCCTTTTAGAAACTGAGGTGGGATTTTTCCTTCATCGGCTTCTTCCTCATCTTCAGCAAATAATGTTTGAGAAATTTTATGTTTTTCTTCTTCAATAGATTCGATTACTTTATCTTCAATAATCGAATTAAACTTCTGATTAGCCGCGTGTAACTCTCCGGTAAGGATCAACTCTACCAGTTCTTCCGCGGGAGCTTTCACTGTATTTTCATCATTTAATTCTTCTGTTCCTTCTACTTCCGACATTGTTACACTCCGTTAAATATTTGTCAGTTATAATCTGGTTGTTTATAGGTATATTTATACATTTAGTAATCTACAATTTTATCTTGTTCCCCCGCTGGGAAACCAATCTTCTGAATTATAAGATTTATCACAAATATACATATCAAACCACGGTTTACCACCTACAATAAGTGAATGAAACTTGGCGCCCCATTCCTGTAATTGTTTTTCTGTATCATTATACCAATATTGTGGATCATCTTTAAATGACTCTCCACCTCTACCTGTCCAATATATAATCTCATGTCCTTGATCATAGAGATCGTTTACTATTTGAATTCGTTCCGAATATGGTTCCATATCTAGATATGTTAAAGTATCATCTTTTTTTTCTTTTCTAACTTCTTCACGATTAGTACAAATGGTACCATCTATATCAAAAGCATATCTCATATATTATCTTCTTTATAATTTCCTTTACATGGAATCACATGCCTGACACCGCCTCTTGGATTTGGTGTATCACCTTTTCTTCTGGGAATCATATGTACGTGGGGCCACATTACTGTTTGACCTGCTTCAACTCCATTGTTGATACCTATGTTAAATGCTGTCCATTTGTAATCCATTATACCTTCTATACCCCATTTGTATGCATATTCAAAACAAATTGTAATATCTTCTCTTCGTAGTTTTTTCTTTGGAACAAACAATAAGTGTCCTTCTGTTACTGGAAAGCCGTCTTTATACACTATTACGTTTTCATCTTCGTGTACCATGTTTTTACGAGGCCAAGGAGCGTCCTGGTAGGAATCCAAATATGGATCATCATCTAACATCTTTGTGGTATTTTTCATGATAATCGTTGCTAATATGTTCCTTTTATTTCGTCACACAATCCTAATTTTTTTGCTTCCTTTGCTGAAAGCCATACATCGTGTGGGGGTAAAAGATATTGCCGGATGTCCTTTTCCGACAATCCGGTACATTTTTTGTAGTGATTAATCATTCTTTCTGTAGTCAGATCATATTCTTTTACCTGGGCGAATAGTTCGTGTTCTTTTCCGTATGTACCCCAAGAATATTGATGAGAAAGTATAGACGTATTTGGTGTAAGGACTCGGCTTCCTTTGGTTCCTGAAATAAATAATACCAATCCACAAGAAGCAATCATTCCCATACCAATAGTACGAATAGGAATTTTAGAACCTTTCATTATATCCACCAGAGCAAAACACGCATTTAAGTCACCTCCGGGAGAACATATCCCCAATGTTAACTCCTTGTGTTTTTTCTCCTTAGAAAAATTTGCTGAAATAATCCAATTTATTATTGGGAGCATAGTCTCCTGTGTCACTTCTCCCATGAACACATGAAAACCTCTCTGGAATAAATCTGAGGCAGGGTCTGTTGTACTTTGAGGTTTTTCTCCTTTTTCTTCATCTGTCATTTTCTTTTCCTAACTCGCGTAAAAGTTGTCGTCCATCCTCCCTTTTCTCTTTTCTTTTGGTTGGGATCGTGTAGACCTATTATTTGACCGTGTTCATCATATCTAATTGTTAAAAAAGTTTCAAATTCATAATCTCTATATAACAGCTGAGGTATAATCTTTTTTTCTTTTTTCAATTGTTAATCCCACAAATCTTTATCCCAGTCTTTATTAAAATGTTCGTGGACAATATGTTTCTTAGATTTCTTTGATTTTTTCCCGGCCTCATCCCGTGCTTTCATTCGCATAGCGCTAACGCCACGTTCAAGAAAACTGGGACCGTTCCATATTTCTCTAAAACTCATTTTCTCTCTCACAGAGATATTTATATATCATAACTTCCTTGTCTATGTAATTTCCGTTGATGAGAACACTCAAAACAAAGTTGTCCGGCCCCTTCAATATAACCAGATCTAAAAACTACATTATCTGTTTTTTTATATCGAGTAGCCGTTCCACAACGAACACAATATTCAGTTTCATCATTTTCTTCAACTAGTTTAAACGGTGCCTGCATAGGCATTCTAGTTGCAGTTACTTTTTCTTTTTTAATACCCATTTCGTTGTACTCCCGTGCTGAATATAATCACATTTTTCGTCTAACTGTTTCATGGCTAAACCAAACGGACAAGGTATTTCTGTATGGTAAGCACAAGATGTAATTAACAAAAAAATCACTGCGCTTAAAACCCGTGAGGTTGTCCCCAATGTTGTATGATAGCATTGATCCATAGGAGATAAATTATATTCTTCCATAACCACGCTTCTATCATTTTAATTCTATTCTTCCCTTTTTTACCATGTCTTCAAATACATTAAATAATTTCTTGCATCTAATATCGTGTAATTCACTTAAACCGATTAGAACATTCGCAATATCATCTTCTGACATTGGGTCTGGATCATCCATCATACGGCTAGTTATCGCATTTAGATCGTCTTTCGTATTCCAAACGCTCATGATTTCTGCTTCTAAATTAAATCTATCATATTCTTGTCCCATATGATCTTACCACTTTCTAAAAGATTTTAATATTTTCATTCGTTTTTCTTTATATTCGTCAAAGGTAGAAAAATTAAAAATACGAACTCCAAGATAAATTAATACAATCCCCAACAATGATGTATGTATATGAGGCCAAATAAAATATGCGCCGAAAAGTATTGTGGTCAAAGAAAGTAACCACCCTCCAAGTTTCATCCATTCCATTTTCATTAATCCCAAAGCCCATTATAATATTTTCCGAACAACTTAAATCCTTTAATTATCCGATCTTGATATTTTTCTCTGCCTTCTACATCATATTCGCGAGTATGGTTTGGACCATATTCCCATGTGAACAATGGTTCACCTTCTTCATCTTTCTCATTAGGGATTTCAACAAATGATACATCATTTTCTCCTGACGCAAATTCTTCTTCCCAATCTTCCAATTTAGATTGAAACGCAAAAATCATCTGATCCATTACATAATCCCAACGAGTAAAATAATGTTTATCAGACTCTCCACCATCCCAGTGTTCTTTTAGTTCTTCTTCTGTTGCATGAAGAAATTTTGGTACATCTTCATTATCTACAAAAGGTGCTCCTTGCTTAACTTCTTTGAGCCTCTTTAGTAGCGGCACAATAATATGTGCGAGTGTTATGTCAACATTCCAAGTATCGTAATCATGAATTTTAATTGTTTCTGCCCTATTTTTTCTGTCCGGGCGTCCAAGTTTTACATACATATAATTTTATTGGGGAAATTGTAATCCATTTTCTTCCATCATCTCATGCAATTGATTTCGAAGAAATTCTAATTCTTCTTTTGCACTTGACGTTTCAAGTTTCTCAGATTGATATTTGAGCCTGTTTCGGATATACTGTTCTATATCCCATGCCAAGATAGACCAATCCATACCTTTATCGGCAGCTTGAAATAGTTCTTCATCTTCTGGTAAATCAAATTCTAATATTGCTTTCATAATTAGTTTTCAGTTAATTCTAATTCCCATCTTTCAACACGTTCTTTGGAAGTTTCTATATTATTCCCTAAAAGGTCCATTGGATATCCTATGGCTCTTCTCATTTCCAATTCTTCTGTCCGTTCCAAAAAGTTATCTCGTACCTCTTTAAATTGCCAATCAAAATCTTTATCGTATTGATTATCGATCCAACGACAACTTTGATTCCAATGTTCCACGCAAAACTTTCCTGGTTGTATATATTTAACCTTAACAATATTCCCAGTTTTTTTAACTAGATTTCTTCCATACCTTGATCTAGGTGTTAATACTAAAACGTCTCCGGTTTTCATTCTGCTCCCTCCCATTCTCTTACTGCTTTACCGGCTTCTACAATAGTGTAAAAAAATTCACCACTCATTTCGAGCCCATCTTCAAATCTTCGTACCATGTATTCACCTCTGGTAGGGGAACCTAAAACTAATTCACCTTTTTCTAAAATTTCAACTGTTGCTGTTTTCTTTTTCATAATCCCTCATATCTACTTTTTAAATCACATGTTAACCAGACTGATCCTTGCCCGTCTTTACCTCTATAAGTCCTTATAGGGTATTCTAAGTAATCTGGTCCAAAATTAAAATCTTTAGTTGGTGGGTTGTCTTGATGATCTAAGTGTTGTGAGCCGAATCTACTTTCTCCTGTACCACCTTCATAGAAATTCCAACACTCTACTTCACTAGTAAATTCTTTATCTATTGCTCTAACAACAGGATTCCAAGTCAAGACTACTGCGACCCATGTTGTATCATCACTAGCATTTGCTGTTTTATTTTGTTGTTCTTCAGCTGGTGTGGTTGCTGTTGAGTCTTCGGCTTCTGCAGTATCTGCACATCCGTTAAGACTTAGTGCTACCACCAACATGACTATAATATTCTTTAACATGTCCCGATGCTTCTTCTGAGGTATCATATAATGCCACTCTTTTTGTTTTTTTTCTCTTAGAATATTCTTTATTAGAAATTAGTGGGCTAGCAACTTCTTCCATACCAATACACTCTTCATCAAATTCTGTTACTACATATTTATGTTTACCAAATTTATTTTTACCACTACCTTTTAAAATTTGAATGGTTACTGTTTTCAATTATAATGCCCCGAAAAAAATATATTTGTCCAACATCGCCCAAGCTACGTCTGGTAAATCTATCCATCTACAAAAATCTATAAAGTTACTATTAACAAAATAATACCACTCTGCACTAACAAAACTGAAAGCATAACCTAATATAAATCCTAAACATATATATTTAAACATAAACTATTTTAAAACTATCCAAGTCCAGGCTACTATCATAAAGATAAAACCAAGGTAAGCTGCTACACCACCCAAAAAATATAATACATCATAAACCATATTACCTCAATCCTGACCAATTCATAACTGGATCATTATACATTTCTTCCTGTTCTCGACAGTAATGATAATATCTCATATCCTGTGCATCCAAATCTGCTTGATACTCTTCTTCAGAATCCGGCATGAACATATCTTCCATGGGTTCTTCTGCAACCTTTCTTGCTATATTATCTACCACTGCGTTACTCCAAATATAGGTTATATCTTTCATAATTTCCTTTTTATCCGGCACCTGTCCAACGGACATGATTAAAAGTTCTGTCAAGGACATTTCCCCTTGCAAAGTTCCTTGCAGGAGCTGCCCATCCAGCAGGCTTCAAAATATCTCCAAAACTGAATTTCTTATCAGTAGTGGTGTTCACGACAAAAGCTCTAACACTATTCTTGCCATTCACCTTGATATATTTTGAACCAGTAGTGTAATGAAGTTCATCAGCATACTCTTCTTCCATTCTTGTACGAATTTCACTTTTGGAATGTGATGCTTCATCATGTCTTGCACACATACCAGACCATCCACGATAATCTTCTCGCATATGTTCCATCATTGCTTCAACACCTTCTTCTATATTTTCATTCAATTCATTCATATTATTTTTGTATTTTTAATTGTTGTTTGAGCTCTTTCTATTTTTTTCTTTAATAGTTTTTTCTCATTATCATCTTTACAAGATTTTAGCTTCTCTTCGTATACAAGAATAGATGCTTCTGTTCGTTTGATTGCGCCTTCTTGGCGAGCTTGTTTTCCGTGTTGTTTCATTTTAATAACCATCTGGTGCCCAACTCACGTGTAAGATCCACCATTCTCTACTTTTTAAATATTTTTCACATCCAATATAATTCCGCGTCGCATATTCATTTACTCCCGTCTTGGCGCATTCTTCGTAATTTATTAATTGAGCAGGAGAATAATTTGCCGGGATGAAGTTTTCTTTTCTCTTGTATTCTTCTTCTTGTGTATGTGTAACTTCAGGGGTTGCCGATACACAATCTGGACAATAACCAGTATCCGGATCCAACCAACAGCCAGCTACTGCGGGACAAACTACTTCTTCCACATACTCTTCTTCTGTTAGTGCTGTTGAACCCAAAAATATAACAATCCATAATGTAAGAACTAAATGTTTCATTTTGTTTTTCCTTTGTAAACAAAGTATTTGGAACTATTGAAATGTTCAAGAGGAATCCTAGGATCTCCTGGTTCCATCATTGAATAACAATGACCGCATGGTTTTTTCCCTTGCCTCTTCAGTGCATCTCTTAGAGATTGAAGAAACCCATCCACTTCTTCATCAATTATTTTTTGTGCATCTTGTTCTGGTGTGGTAAATAACGATGCGACCTGCTCCTCGGCCCACTCTTCTGATGAGGCAAATAACGATGTGACCTGCTGCTTACCCCACTCAAAAAAACTGGTTTCAGCAAATACCGGCTTCGCACCAAAGACACTCGCTCCGAGTGCTATTGATAAAAATAATATAGTTAATTTTTTCATGATATTCTCTCTCAATTTTATAATACAAAAAATATAATCATAGCCCAAGTTCCAGCGAACATCGCTACGGTTCCAACAAATCTAACAATTTCTGTTAGTATAATTCTTTTCGACATATCTCTCTCCATAATTTAAGTTATTATTTTATTCTCTACTTATATTATAACATAT
>Ga0310345_10006364_pt1 | contig 10326 bp, 7 predicted proteins | sample HC15DNA20500_MG_FD_204667 | JGI IMG/M metagenome (GOLD analysis project Ga0310345, IMG submission 204667) | Marine microbial communities from station ALOHA, North Pacific Subtropical Gyre - HC15-DNA-20-500_MG | ecosystem: Environmental > Aquatic > Marine > Oceanic | place: Pacific Ocean: North... | reverse complement strand
CTGGGGGAAAACGAGCTGCGCAGGGAGACGCCCGCTCTTCCAGAGCTTGCGGAAGCCTCGGCTGTACGGCATTACACCAGGCTCTCATCCCTGAACATGTCGATCGACACGAATTTCTACCCTCTCGGCTCCTGCACGATGAAATACAACCCCAGGATCAACGAGGTCGTGGCGGGCAACCCGGGCTTCAGCCAGGCGCATCCCCTCTACGATGCCCGGGAAATCCAGGGATACCTCGAGTTGTTTTCCCGGCTGGAGGAAATGCTCGCGGAGATCGGCGGCCTGCCCCACATCAGCCTGCAGCCGGCGGCCGGAGCTCACGGCGAGCTCACCGCCCTGATGATGATCAAGGCCCGCTGCAGGGAGCGCGACGAGCTCGAGCGCGACGTGGTCCTGATCCCCGACAGCGCGCACGGCACCAACCCCTCGAGCTGCACCATCGCCGGCTTCAAGACCCGCAACATCGACTCCGGAGAGGATGGAACAATCGACATCGAGAGTCTACGCGAGGCGCTCGGACCAGATGTGGCGGCGATGATGATCACCAACCCGAACACCCTGGGAATCTTTGAAAGCGGCATCGAAGAGATCAGCTCCCTGCTGCACGAGGCCGGCGCCCTGCTCTATATGGACGGCGCCAATATGAACGCTATCCTGGGCATCACGCGACCCGGCGACTTCGGGGTCGACGTGATGCACTACAACCTTCACAAGACCATGTCCACCCCCCACGGCGGCGGTGGACCCGGAGCCGGGCCGATCGCCGTAACCGACGAGCTCGAGCCCTACCTCCCCGTACCGAGAATCGTTCATTCCGAAGGCGGCTTCGAGCTCTGCGCGGACCGCCCCCTGAGTATCGGCAAGGTGCGCACCTTCTTCGGCAACAGCGGGATCCTCGTCAGGGCCTATGCCTACCTGCGCGCGCATGGTCCCGAGGAGCTCCGGGGCGTGAGCGAACACGCCGTACTGAATGCGAACTACATCCGCCGACGGCTGGAGAAGGCCTACCATCTCCCCTACGAGACTCCCTGCATGCACGAGGTCGTCTTCACCGCCAGGAACCAGAAGGCAACGGGCATCCGCGCTCTCGATATCGCCAAGCGACTGATCGACATGGGCTACCATCCCCCAACGATCTACTTCCCCCTCGTCGTGCACGAGGCGCTGATGATCGAGCCGACGGAGACCGAGACGCAGGAGACCCTGGATCGTTTCTGCGATGCCATGCTCCAGATCGCCCGGGAGGCGGGAGAAAACCCGGAGCTCTTGAAGGCGGCGCCGGTAAACCAGCCGGTGAAACGTCTCGACGAGGTCAACGCCGTCAAGACCCCGATCCTCACCTGCCCCTGTGATGAACCTGTGGGCGATTAGCCCAGGCGCGCCTCGACGTCGCTGCGGATCTGGGCCGTGAGTTCCTCCACGCTCGAGAATTTCTTCTCTCCCCGGTGCATGGAAAGAACAAAAACCTCCAGGCACTGGCCATAGAGATCTCCCTCGTAGTCGAGCAGGTGCACCTCAACGGTATCGACCCTGGGATCATAGATCGAGCCGATCGAGGCCTCCTTGCCATCTGTAAGCGTCGGCCGGCGTCCGATATTCATGACACCCCGGAAGAAACCCTCCGGGCGTTCAGGAGCCGCGAGAGCCGGCCAGGAGTGACGACCGTGCGGCCGCTCCCCCAGGCAGAGCACGTCACAGAAATAGACCCCGGGAGGAGGCACGGAGACTCCCGGGAGGGCCAGATTGGCGGTGGGGAATCCAAGCTGCCGGCCCCGGCCATCCCCCTCGACCACCGTACCCATGATCGAGAAGGGATGCCCCAGGAGGTTTTCCAGTTCGGCAAAGTTCCAATTCGAGACGGCCTCCCGCACCCGGGTGCTCGAGACGGCGACGCCCTCGAGAATCTCAGCCCGGGAGCTCCTGATCTCCAGGCCCAGCTCGTCCCTCATCTCATCGAGGTATTCAAAGGTTCCCAGGCGCCTGTTGCCGAAGGCGCTGTCAAACCCCATCTGCAGCCCCCGAGTTCCAAGACCCTCAACCAGGACAGACCTGACGAAATCCTCCGGAGTCAGTGCCCGAACCCGCTCATCAAAATCGAGCACCAGGGCCGCATCGATCCCCTCACGCTCCAGCAGGAGGAGGCGATGCTCGAGCGACACGACCGGCACGGGAGGATGGGCGCCGAGCACGGCCTGCGGATGCTCGCCAAAGGTGACCACCACGGACTCCCCGCCAACCTCTACGGCCCAGTCCTTCAGGTCACCCAGCAGCACCTGGTGCCCCCGGTGGACCCCATCGAAAAACCCGATCGTCGCCACTCTCCCGATGCCGGAAGCGAGCCCCCGGGCCGCAGACTCTAGGTTGTCGTAGCGATCCATCTTGTTTCAAGAATCCCCGGAGCGGCCTGGAGGCCCACTCCCGGCGGTCTCCCCACGCTCGCTGTATTCCTTCTCCAGTTCACGCAGCATCTTCTTCGCGACGAGCTTCTCCGTGGTATTGAGATGGCGCAGGAACAGCACTCCATTCAGGTGGTCAAATTCATGCTGGAAGACACGGGACTCGATATCGCACAACTCCTCCCTGCGCATTTCCCCGGAGAGATCCTGGAACTCGGCAAGGATCTCATCCGGACGACTCACCTTCCCCTTGACCTCGGGAATCGAGAGGCAGCCCTCCTCTTCAACAAGGTAATCCTCCCCCCTGCCGAGAATGCGGGGATTGATGAAAACCCTCTCACCGGAGCGGTCCTCTTCTCCCAGGCAATTGAAGATAAACAGCCTCACGCCCCAGCCCACCTGGGGGGCGGCCAATCCCACCCCGCTCTCGCAGTACATCAGCTCGAACATCTCCGCGGTCTTCTCCCTCAGCCCTCCGTCGATCCGCTCCAGGGGCCTGGCGGTCTTGAGGAGAATGGGATCCGGATAGTAAACGAGCTGCATCAGGTAACCTCCCGGCCCGGGAAAAACGCCTTCATCGGACGACTCCGAAGCGAAAGACGCGCTCTCCCGCCAGGAATTCCGCAGGAAAAGAAGTCTGTCCATCGTCGGTAAGATGGTTCTAATCAGGTCGTTAGTATATCCATGATCGTCGCCTCGCAAGGTTAAATCTTTACCACCCGGTTCCTTGAAAAGCTGCCCGTCGCCTGCTTATTCTAAGTCCTGGCGGTAAAAACCCTGGAGAACAACTTGAGACCCCCATTCACACTCATCACCGAGTACGGCAGGCCGGTGGGAAGAGTCCCTGGCGGACGCCTGAGGCGAAGCCGAGCCCTGCCTCTTCTCATGGGCCTCTTCGCGGTTGCCCTCACACTGGCCGGCTGCCGGCAGCCGCGGCAGGCCACCACCCTTCCAGGGGCCAGGGCGGAAATCGTGGTGCGGCCGGAAAAGGTATTCCACGGCAGCGAGGTCCAACTCGAGGCTGTGCTCGCCCTACCGCGCAGGGCCTCCTACACCTGGAAGGCCTCCTCAGGAAAGCTGCTCTCCAACGGATCGAGGCTGGTCTACTGGGAGGCCCCGGGCGCGGGGAGAGATTGCGAGCTTACCGTCACGGTCAGGCTGGAGGATTCCAGCGCCGAGCCCATCAGCACCAGGAAGACCATCTCCATCAGAACGCCGGCCACCGGGGGCATGGTCTTCATTCCGGGCGGCTCCTTCATGATGGGCGACAACCTGACCGACATCGAACGCGCTGATTTCATCCGGACCGGCCAGAACATGGCCGACAAGCCTGCCCACAAGGTTCGCCTGGCCCCCTACTGGATCGATCTGCAGAGGGTGACGAATATCCAATACGTCCGCTTTCTCCAGGCGGCCCTCGCCGAGGGAATCCTGACCGTCACCAGGGCGGCTGTGATGGGGCAACAGCGCGGCGGCGGCCTCGTCCCCTTCCTGAGATTCTCCTATGAAGATCTCGCAGGTCTTGATTTTACCGAGCCCAGGCTCGCCCGGATGATCTCCTGGAATGGGGAACGATTCCAGGTAGCGAAAGAGCACGAGCTCCTGCCGGTCGTAGATGTCACCTGGGCCGGCGCGAAGGCCTACGCTCTCTTCCACGGCAAGACGCTGCCGACGGAGGCCCAGTGGGAATTCGCCGCACGTGGAAACGACTCCCGGCGCTACCCCTGGGGCAACGACCTGCCCACCCCCCGCCACGCCAACCTGAACCACCTCTGGGGCAAGAAGCTCTTTCCCGTGGGCACCTTCAGCCCCCTCGGCGACAGCCCCTTCGGCGTCCAGGAGATGATCGGAGGCGTATTCGAGTGGGTCAACGACTGGTACAACCCCAGCTACTACGTGGACAACTATTCCCCCGGCGTGATCGCCGATCCCCGCGGACCACATTGGGGACGTGACAGGTCCATCCGCGGAATCCCCTCCTCGTATTTCATCACCGGCTCCGACTTTGAGGCCATCCCCACGACCTTTCGCTATTCCTGGTTCCTGGAGCTGCCCATCGGAGACGGCTTCGCCAATGCGAAGACCGGCTTCCGTACCGTCCTGAACCGTGCGAACAGTAAAACCGGGAGTGGACAAAGGTAGCCTCATGCATCGAACCTTGCTCTTCACCCTCGCCTGCCTTTGGCTCCTTGCCCCCGTGGAGTTACGCTCGGAGGAGACCCCCCAAAAAGCTCCCTCTCCGGCACCACGATGGAAGAAGGGGGACTTCCAGCCCGCCGAGAACTGCAAGACCTGCCACCCGCGGCATTACGAAGAGTGGCGAGGTTCCATGCACGCCTATGCCATCACCGATCCCGTCTTCCACGCGATGCACAGCCTCGCGCAGAAGGAAACAGGAGGCGAGCTCGGCGATTTCTGCATCAGCTGCCACGCCCCGGTCGGCACGGGCATCGGCGAGGTAACCGCCGCCACGAAAGATCCCGGAGGGCTATCGAAAATATCGCTGGCCGCCGTCTCATGCGAGGTCTGCCATCGAAGCGTTCGCCTGGATGAGGGGCATCCCGCCAATGCGCGCTTTAAAATCCAGCCGGGCGCCCCGCTCGTCGGCGGCCTCCCGGATCCCCAGCAGACACCCGCCCACGCCTCCACAACGAACGACAGCCTGAAGAATCCCGACTTCTGCGGCAGCTGCCACAACGTGGTAAACCGCCGCGGCGTAAAGATCGAAAAACCCCATGAGGAGTTTATCGCCAGCCCCTACCCCGCGCGCGACACCAGCTGTCTCAACTGCCATATGCAGACCTACACCGGCAGGGCCACTCCCGGCGGTCCCCTGCGCAACCGCCTCCACCGCCACGACTTCATCGGGGTCGATGTAGCCGTGACTCCATTCCCCCGGCTTGGCTACCAGCGCCGCGAGGTCGAGGAGTTCCTGCGCACCGCCGCCAGGCTGAGCGTCGATGCGCCGGGAAGAGCCGTAGCCGGAAGCATCCTGGAATTCACCGTGAACGTAAAAAACGTCGGCGCGGGACACAACCTGCCCACCGGGCCATCGACGGAGCGGGAGATGTGGCTCGAGGTCATCGCGACCGGCGAGGATGGGAAGATCCTGTTCGAATCAGGGACCCTCGACAAAGAGGGAGACCTCCGCGGCGGACACGGCGACGACCGCCGGAGCGACCCCCAGCTCGCCCTTTTCACGGACCGCTTTGTCGATAAAGAAGGCGAGACCGTCTTCTTCATGTGGCAGGCACACGCCCTCGAGGAGCACACCATCCCTCCCCTCGAGACCCGCTCGGCGAGCTATAAGATCGAGCTCCCCGAGCGACTGGCCGGCCAGGACATCCGCCTCAGCGTCCGCCTGCGGTTCCGGGCCTTCCCGCCCCACCAGCTCAGGCGCCTGGGAATAGGCGCGTTAACGACGAGGTTCCCGGTATTCGACCTCGCCGAGTATGAGAACAACTCTCTTGCCATCGTAAAAAGCCTCGGGCGCAAGGGGGTTATCCGGGTACCTGAAGATGAAGCTCACATCGCCGCCGCCCTGGAGCGCGCCGGTAGCGGGACCGTGATCTCCGTAGCCCCGGGAACCTACACCATCGAAGAGCCGCTGGACTTTTCGGGCAGGGACATCATCCTCGAGTCCCGCGAGGGCCCAGTAGCGACGGTACTCACCGGGCCCGGAGCGCTGCCGGAGGAAAAAGAAGGCGCCCTGGCGCTCTTTACCGGTGGAGAATCCGCAGCCGCGACCGTGCGAGGCTTCACCATCAGGAACGGCTCCGGCATGCTTCTCGATGGACAGCGCGTCGCGGGCGCCATCCTCTGCATCGACAGCAAGCCCACCATCAGCGGAAACATCTTCACCGGCAACGAAGCTGCCGGGGGCGCCGGCGGGGCCCTCTACCTCATGGGATCTGACGCGACCCTCATCGACAACCAGTTCAACTCCAACCGCGCCCGCATCGGCGGGGCCATCCATATCTCGAAAGGATCCCGCCCCATCATCAGGGGGAACTCCTTCACCGGCAATCGCGGGCTGCAGGGTGGAGCCCTCTCCATCGACTCCGCCGAGCCCACGATCACCGCCAACCGCCTGGTGGCCAACCGCGCCTTCAGCGGGGGTGGAATCCTCATCACCGCCGCGAACCCGAGAGCCCCCGGCAGGCAATGGCTTACGACCATGGCAGGAAACCGGATCTACGGCAATACCGCCAGGACGGGAGGGACGGTGTTCGCGACGGGAGCCTGCGAGTTGCTCTCCGGGCGCGACCTGGTTGCCGGCAATATCGGCGGCGCCTTCACCCTCACCGATGGCGCCCGGGCAAAGCTCACTCATGCGACCATCGTCGACAACCGCATGGGCGCCGGAGCCCTGGCGGCAACGGATGACTCCAGCCTGGCGATCACCAATTCGATCCTCTGGGGCAACCGCCCCCTTGACCTGGCAGGAAAGATCTCGTGGTCCCTGGTCGAAAACGAGGCCTTTTCCGGAGGCACCAACCTGCGCGCGCTGCCCCTGTTTCGGCCCCCTTATTCCGAATGGGAGAGATGCGGCAAACCCGGGGAGCTCTGCGTACCGATTCTGCGGGCCGATGCCGAGACACTCGAACCCACCAATACAGGCCTCTATCGGAGGTACAAGCCGGGGCTCCTGGAGCTCTTCGCCGATTCCCCGGCCGTCGATGCGGGCAACCCCGCCGGACCGCCCGATGAAGACGGCACCAGGACGGACCTCGGAACGGTGCCCAAATTGAAATCGAGGCACCTGTTCCTGCGAGGAGATCTCGACGGCAACGGAACAATCGATGTCCTCGATGCGCGCTCGATCTTCACCCTTGTCGAAACAGGCGGTCGCATCGAGTGCATGGAGAGCGCCGACGTAGACGGAAACGGGATCATCGACCGCGAAGATGGAGTCCGCCTGATGAACTTCATCATGTCCGGGCAAAACCCTCCGATCGCGCCCTGGCCGGACTGCGGCCCGAAGCCCCAGCCCGGCGGCTCCCTGGGCTGCTTCGAGGGCCGCTGCGAACCGTAAAAAGTAGCCCCCAGCCGTCTCCGCCAATGATCCTAAGGTCCAAAGACAGAATTGGTTGCGTAAAGAAGCCGCTTTTCCGCGGAAAAAACCGGAAATTCCTGCACGGTTTTGCCGCTTGCCGTCGTCTTGGTCAGTAGGTAGTATTAATCCTCATTCTGACGTAAGTTAACTCTTTACGGTCGCTTGCGTTTTTTTTGGGGCTGTCCTTCGGGGCGGCGGAAACATGGGAATTGACCGTATCAATGGAGGTTCTCTTTAATGAAAATGTCTCTCAAACTTCTCTTCTGCTGCGCCACCTTGGGCTTCTGCGTCGATACCATGGCCCAGAATGTCGGCAGTGTCGGCACCAAGGAAAATCTCGACCTGCCCGTGGACGCGGTCGGTGAAAATATCACCGAAGAGGACGCGCCCGAGGTTGTCATCTTCTACGGTCAGCAACTCGAAGGCGACGGCTTCTTTTACGCGGTAGACCGTTCCGGAAGTATGTCGGACCGCGGCGAGCTCGCCCGCGCCAAGCAGGAAATTTCAAGGAACATCCAGGAGTTCTCGGACCGTACCGAGTTCGGCATCGTCTTCTTCGATTCCGGCGTGCTCAGGTACCCCTCGACCGGCCGTCCGATCGAGGCCACTGCCGGGATGAAATCGGCCGCGCTCAGCTGGATCGCCGCCGTCGGCGGCGGCAGCGGAAGCTGCTGCCAGCAGGGGCTTCTCGCCTCCCTGCAGTTCGCGAACTTCTCTTCCTCCCAGCGCAAGGTCGTCTGCTATGTCGGTGACGGCGGCGGGACCGGCCCCTGTGGCGGAACCGGCGGAGAATCCGGCTACCTCAACCAGACCCTGCAGCGGATCGCCCAGCAGAACTATCAGCGTGTCACGATCAACACGATCGGAGTCATGATGAGCGGCCGGGGTATGCAGGAGACGTTCCTCAGGAACCTGGCGCGCGCCAATGGCGGCACCTACAAGCGGATCAACTGATACGCTCACCACGAATTGAAATTACAACGGGAACCCGCTAAGCGGGTTCCCGTTTTTTCATGCCATCAGCTCAGAGCGCGAAGCTCAGGCGGAGCATCCGGGATCATCTCCCGCCTCGGGATGGGAACGCGCATGCAGAGGCGCGATGAGCAGCAGCAGGCCCGCCACCAGAAGCGGAGAGCAACTCTCGAGACCCGGGAGGGCGTCCAGCAGCGGAAAGCGATGCTTGAGCAAATACCATGAAAGCACCACAGCCAGACAACAGACCAGCGGAGCGAATCGCCTCAGACGAGCGCGGCAACTTCCCCTCCCCGACTCGTAGCTGATCATGCACAGGGGCATCAGAAGGACGGGGGCCCCCGATCCATCGAATGGAGCCGCCAGCAGCGCCAGGAAGCAGAGCCCCGCCATCTCCCTGGGCTGCAATGCCTTCGATGGCCCGGGCGACAATCGCCTGGCGGCGGCGAGAAGCACCACAGCCAGGATGACCAGCAGGGCGATAAAAACAGCCCAGCGAACCACCTCGCCTGGAGCTTCGCCCATCAACGCGAACACCTGCCGCTTCAAGGTCCAGCTGTCGACGCCATGAGCATCTACAAGGGGCTGCCTCCCGAGGTAGAAAGCTCCTGCCAGCAGACCGAGCCCGACGACCAGGTGGCCTGTCTTGCCCTGCCTTCTGCGAAGCGAGAGGCGCGAGATCCAGATCCACAGAGGAAATACGATAAGCTCGAGCCGACAGGCGGCCGCCAGCGCGAAGACAACCGCTGAGAGGCCCGCGTGCCCCCTGCGATCAAGCAGCAACGCCCCGCCCACAGCCATCAACGCGAAACATTCGAGGCCGGGAATCGGCGCCGTGAAGTCCGCCAGCACGATGGGGACTACCACCAGGGCGCCAAGGAGGCGTCCTTCAGCGGAAACGGGAAGTCCCACGATCTGGTCGGCAAAACGCAGGAAACAGGCCAGGCTGCCAATACCCGCCACCGCCAGGAACAGGCGCTGAAATCCGAGGACACCTCCCCAGCAGTCCAGGCAGCCATCCACCCCCGCCTGGCCCGCCTGGATGAGCAGAGCCACCGCCAGGAGGAGGAGAACCAATGTATAGCAGTAAACAATCCGGCGTCTTTCCATAAGCTTCAGTACAACATGAGGTAGACGATGACTCCCGTCACCGAGACATACATCCAGATTGGAAACGTCCGGCGTCCCCACCAGCGGTGTTTCTCCCAGCGCCGCTTCCAGGCCAGGTAGATAGTCCTCAGGGCCATGGGAACCACGGCCGCCGCGAGAATGATGTGGCTGATGAGGATAACGAAGTAGACCGCTCGCAGAACACCCTCGCCCTCGTAGGACTTGTGTCCGGCTTTGTAGTGGTAGGTCAGATAGCAGCCGAGGAAGATGCTCGAAACGACGAAAGCCGCGACCATCAGCCGCGCATGTGCTTTCTTATTCCCCATGCGAATACAGACGTACCCGGCCAGCAGCAGGACTCCGCTGAGCGCGTTCAGGCTGGCGTTGACCATCGGCAGATCGGCTACTTCCATGAATCCTAACCCTCTCGATCCTCTTCCAACAGAAGCCTGGCCGCATCGATGAGCTTCTCGAGATCACCTGCAACCGCGCTCGGACGATAATAACCCCGTATCTGCCCGCGCCCATCCACGAGCACGAACCTGTCGCTGTGCGGCACCCCGAGCGCGGGCCCCGCCGGTTCACGGCCGCCGCCCGCGCTCAGCCCGAACCCCTCCTCGCAGAGCCGGGCGATGTCCTGACGCTCACCCCTGAGAAAGCTCCAGAGACGGGAATCGATGCCCTGCTGTTTTGAATACTCAGCCAGCCGTCGCTGCGTATCATTGCCGGGGTCGAGAGTAAAAGAGACCAGGCGCAAGCTCTCCTCGAGGGCACCCTCATTGCGAATGGTTT
>Ga0310345_10006362_pt1 | contig 10327 bp, 8 predicted proteins | sample HC15DNA20500_MG_FD_204667 | JGI IMG/M metagenome (GOLD analysis project Ga0310345, IMG submission 204667) | Marine microbial communities from station ALOHA, North Pacific Subtropical Gyre - HC15-DNA-20-500_MG | ecosystem: Environmental > Aquatic > Marine > Oceanic | place: Pacific Ocean: North... | reverse complement strand
AATTATTTTCTGAACTAGTCCAAGAACTCCCATCATAAGTCTGACCTGTATTATAGATAGTCCACGGATAACCCGATTCGCCTGATTGACTTCGAGCAGCTGTTTGTATTCCACTCCCTACTAACCAACTCTTTGGTGTACTTAGAGTACCACCAGCTGCCCAAGAAGATCCATTATATTCTTGACTAGAATTAGTGTTCGATCCACTATTAACACCAGAAGTAGTTCCGCCAAAACTAAGAGCTGCGCTTTGGGTTCCACATCCTGATGATCCTAATACGGCTGTTTGTAAACTACCACCCGCACTCCAAGAAGTACCATTATATTCCATAGAATTAGTAACAGGGTTTGTAGATGGAGTTCCTCCCCATGATAAAGCTGCTGTTTGTATACCAGCACCGCCAGTCAGATAGTTGGCATTATAATTAACAGAGGCGTTTGCATTTGAAAAAGAAGTGCCGTCATATTCTTCAGTGTTTGGAGTAGCGGAAGAGCTCCATAACAACCCAGCAGAAAGAGAACCGGTGCCACCACGACTCTGTAAATTTACACCGGAAGTACCACCAGCGGCCCAAGTAGTTCCGGTATATTCATACGATACATTTTGAGGGTTACTACCGCCACCAACAGTAAGAGCACCTGCGCTTGTAGTACCACAATAACCCATTTCATATTGACCTAGAGGACAAATATTTGCTGTTGTCCATACACCCACAGCAGCTACAGCCGGATCCGTAGTCCGGGTTTCTATACCTATAACAGCGGCAATCTGGCCACTATATCGGTCCTCATTTTTACCAATGACTCCACTCATTTAGGGAGTTCCTCTTACAAGGTCTGGTCAAGGTAACTAACGACAACATCTACATCGCCTGCACTTCCTAATGCAGCACACAACCTATCAGTACCTTCTATAACGACTTTACTTGTGTGTTCAAACGTAGCGTTGGCTCCTAGAGCCTGAGTTTTGTAAATATAGTAATCTGTGCCGCCGGCATTATCATCGACATACAAATCAAATGTTTCGGCGTTTCCCGCTGTTTCGCATAACAATACTGAAAGTATTGCATACGAATGTCCAGCGACACCCGTTAAAACAACAGACTCTGCATTTGTAACTGCGGCTGTTAGTTGTACTTTAATTGCTTCTGTAGCCATTTTTTATTTCCTATTTTAAAATCCCATTACCAAGGCTTTGCCTGTAGTAGATGTTCCTGATGTCCATGCACCACTGGTATCTGTTGTTACTGAAGCCCAAGAAGAAACACCAGCTCCATCTGTTTGTAAAAATTGAAGTGCAGTACCATCATCAGTCGGCAAAGTTAAAGTCCAACTTGTTGCTACAGTTCCTGCAGCTTGAATTGCTACATACTGTCCTCCTGATGTATCTTGTAAACGTAAATCTCCTTGTGCAGTAATATCTACCTGTGTACCAGTAATAGTTGTACCTGTAATAGCCGCTGGAGTATTAGCACCAATTATACCATCTACGTTTGTACCTATTAGTGTTGTAAATGTACCGGCGGCTGGAGTTGTTCCACCAATAACAGCATCAACAGTACCAGCATTAATATCAGCTGTAGTTGCTACCAATGAAGCAATAGTTCCTAATGTAGTGATAGAAGCTTGTCCAACATATGTTGCAGCAATATCTAAAGAATCGGCATTTGCCGTAATTCTATCTGCGGTACCTATTGCATTTAAAGTAACATCACCAGCTACACCACCACCAGTTAAACCGGAACCAGCAGTAACAGCTGTGATATCACCCATCGCTGCCTGCATATAAGAAAATGCAACTTTCTTTAGGGCTGAAGCGTCTGCATCATACAAAAGAAAATCATCAGTAGCTGCCGGTTGAGCACCAAGTGCAGTCTTGTCTGTAAGCATAGCTGCACCAAATGATGGACCGGTAGTCAATTTACCCATCCATATAATAAAGATTTCTACACCGGATGCCGGTGCTTCTGTAAAGACTACATTTTGTGGGGTGGAGGCGTCAACCGTATAAGATTGACCAGGCTCCTGAAGAACACCACCGACTGATACCAATAGCTGAGTTGAATCAGCTGTTGTAAATGCCAATGCAAAAGATGTTAGAACACCATTTGCTGTGGTGATTCGTTGTTTTTCAAAGTACCCGTATTGAGGTTCTTTTCCTATATAGCTTCCTGACATAATTGTTTTCTCTCGTTACTATTTATACGTTATCATCTAGCGTTCGCTGTCTTAAAGGGGAATTCCGCAATGGCCCAATATAAATAATCGTTGCCATTTGTATTTGATGATCCAAAAGTAGCTCGCAGCTTAACCCCATTAGATACAATATCTAACCTATCATCAGTTTGCTCTTGGTAAGAATCGTTTTGAGCCAAAGTGTTATTATCTACATTATATCCTACTCGTTTATTATCTTGTGTACACCACCATTGGTTCACATCCAAATCCTTTATTACGAAATAAGCCGGCCTGAACCCGGTGTAAATAAAAGTTCCATTCGTATTCCCGTTTCCTACATACCTACCTATCTTCTGGTAGCCATCTACGGAATGGAAGCAATAGGCAATAAACTCATTAGTATTTCCATTCACCGCATTCTGTGTACTTACAGAAAATACTGATGCCGTCGGAGCGGTATCATTAAAGTACGTTCCTGTTTGTTGCGGTTCATTAGAATTCCAATTTAAATACTTTGTCCAACCACCACCGTATGTAGTTCCTCCTGGCCAAAAAACATCATCAGTTAAATTCTTTATAGCAATTAACTCCGGGACTACTGAAAGACCATGGCCCACAGTCTGTGCTGATGCAGAATTTCCCGTGTAACTCACTATTGAATATCCAGCCGCCGAATTTACACTTACAGTAGAGTCCAATGAACCATCTGTATTTGCAACTCCAGTACCATTAGCTTTCCAGTTCCATGAAACTATATTGTCAGTATTCTTATTAACTCCATCGTTACTACCTAAACTAAATCCATCACTATCAAAAGCAGTTAATCTATCAGCACCTGTAAATTCTGCTTGAGTTTGGTTAACTAATAGAGTTTCAGTTGCTCCACGAATCGCATCATACAAATGATGAGATTCTGTTGTGGTTCTATCCTTTATCCACACAGTATCAGGCTGAAACCCAACCCCTGATATAGATTGCGTAGAACCATTCCCTGTATAAAGGACCGTATTAAAATGTTCTCCAGGCAATATGATAGAAGGATCGGAAAGATTACTGGCGCAGATTGCTAGATAACCTGCCGGGACGGTATAATAAAAATCTCCCAGTCCGTTTGCATCCGTGTTTCCTTGTGCGGTTTTTGCTCCAGCAAAAGAACTATCTTGTCCAAAATTAAACGTAGCTGTAGCACCATTTAAAACTGTACCGGGAACAACATTAGTGGCATCAGACATATTGGTGCTAGTGAATGACAGGGTTCCTTGAGATGTTCCATTCTTATAAAACGTAACTTGACCATTACTGGTATCCATATCTACAGCGATTCCAATAATGTCACCAGTAGTATATGTAGCTCCCCATATAGAACCTGATTGGGAACCGTCAATATATGTGTATCCATTATTGTTATACAGTAAAGACCTACCAGCCTGTTGCGGGCCTTCTGCTGATCCTCTAAACCAACTAGTATCAGATGGTAATACAACTCCTGTAAATGTATTCCCAACTGTATGTATATAGTGTTCCCAATACCATTTTCCAGATGGACCCGCCAACATCGTTGCGGCAGTTCCTTGAAATACATTACCGGCTATCCCCTTTAAGTTTCCTTCAGACCACGTTACAGTACCAAAAGGTTTAACAAGCGGATTCATCGTACACCAGTTGTTTGTCGGGCTATCCGGCACCTGATCCGTAGCCGCTAAACCCGTTGAAGTATAATCATTTCCGTTTCCAGAAGAATCATTACCAAAGTCACCAGAATCATCAAACTTCATATAGTAACCTTTTGTTCCATATGTACCCGCATACTTTATAGCTTGCCACTGGTTAGTATCTGCATTAGTTTCTCCAAAATTTTCTGGCCCTAATGCTTGTCCATCTATAAAATGGACTTCTGCGAGATAACTAGTTATTGATGTAGCAGTATCTCCATCTAGCGCCCCAATGGTTTGAGCACAGTTGGCATTGTTGATAGAAGATGGTTCATTCAATGAAGGATAATTAGGGGAAGTTCCTCCAGTCCCAAACGCTGTTATTCTTTCACCGTTAAAGTAGTATCTTATTCTATCAGCTTCGGTATTGTTAGTAGTATCCCAAACTACTATCACATGAAGCCATGCTCCTGGATCACGAAATACAGCCTGAGTATGTAATTGGGTTGAATAACCAGAACTCGTATACTCAGAGCATTCAAAATAAGTATTGGGAAGTTGACCACGAAAATAAGCATTAAATCTTCCGGACCCACCCCCTGATGTATGTTGGGCTGAAAATAAAGTGTTATCTGCGGTAATATCCCAATTAAAAGCATTCTTTGTCCAAATGCTCATAGTCCAAGTAGTCTTATTCCCATCCCCACTAATCGTCTTTTGAAGTTTATTAGTTGCGTCAATCCGACAAGATTGATCTATGGTATAAGCACCCGCTGCAGAAGCGCCGGCAAGGATACTGGTATCTGTCAATGCACCTGACATTTCAGTACCCCGCTATGATAAGTTCAATGAGGCAACGGCATTAATACTTGAAGCTGAGCGGACAACATAATCTATTCGGTCCACTGCTGCCGCTGTCGTGGTGAGTGTGGGGGCAGTACCTCCTACCCAATCCCAATAAGAACCCCATGATGCCGTCCGTGATCCTGTTCCATCTTGTATTAAGAAGATAGAGCCGGTCTGACCTGCGGTGAGGTTTGATGGGTTTGCAAAGGTAATGTTATGAGCCATCGTGCAACTAAAATGATTTGAGTCTGCCATATCTATTGTAACACTAGCAGCAGACGTAAGAGCTGTAATCTCTCCTCTTTGGCCTGCTGTATATGTTTGTACAGCCGTTAATACAGCTTTAGTATCTATTTGAGCTTGAATCCCAGAAGTAACTCCATCACTGTAACCTAATTCAGTTGAAGTAAGTCCAGCTGGGATTCCATCAAGCACATTTATTTCTGTTGCACTAGCTGTAACAGTAGCCATAACATTTAATTGAGCCGCAGTCGCAGATACAACAGTACCACCTATAGAGATACCACTGTTGTCCGCAATAGTAAAAACATTTCCAGTCGGAACTGTTATAGTTGTACTACTTCTAGGCTCTAATGTATTTACTTTTAACGTGCTCATCTATTATTTCTCTTTTAAGTATTAGCAACACTCACAAAACTTGGATCTGCTGTATGATCTGGAGCAATCGGCCAAGAATCTGCATGACTACCTTCTTCTGTCCATGATACTTTGTTTACTGTCATATTAGTTGTAATATTAGGTGCAGCCCATGTAGTAACACCTTCTGCATCAGTTGTTCCTGTCTTGCGTGTGTATGTTACTGGGTGGGCTTCATATGCCTTAATAGCAGCCATATTAGCAAGAGCATCTATCGCTGTTTCTTTTGAGTTGGATGATGTACGAACTGCCGCACGATATGTCTTCCAATCAGCAGGCATCGCTGTACCACCTTCTGCCTCTCTATGTTGCATCCAATCAGATGAAGCAAGAGTAGATGAAGCAATAGAGCTTACTGTATCCTTCATTTCTCTTTTAAGACCAGCAACATCTTTTGCAGTTGTTGCATATGTACCAACAGCTTCTGCACCAGATGTATCCCATGTAAGCGCACCTGTATTATTGTATCGTTGGTCTACTGCCGTAATGCTTGCGGGTTTAATACCGATTGCAGCTAGGTCAGCTTTTGACCACAGTGTAAAGATATTGCGAGGATGTTGTATACCATCAATGGTTACACCTCTTGGAGTCTTTACTAGTCCAATTGAATTAACGTACCACATTTTTTATTCTCCTATGTTGTACCATGTTTATACTATTTATGTTCTTTTTTATCATCTGGCGAGAGTTGTTTTAAATGGGGATTCGGCTACAGCGTAATACAAAAGAAGATTGCCGCCAGAATTTATATTTGCTGCATTTGTTCTTATTTTAAATCCGTTAGAAAGAAAATCTATTTCATCATCAGTTGTACCAGCACTAGTCTCACTAGGTGTAAGGTCATAGTTTTTTACGTTATACCCTATACGTTTGTTATCAAATATGTGCCAGTCTGATGAGTAGGCCGCCCCTTTTATTATGATACAAGCAGGCCTAAACCCAGTATATACATAAGTTCCATTTGCTGCCACATTTCCGTAGTAAGAACCAATCCGGCTGTAGCCTTCTACACTATGGAAACAATAAGATACGAAAGTACCCGTATTGCCATTTATTGCTGCAACATTTCCTATAGAGAATACAGAAGCAGTTGGGTCTGTTGTATAAACTTGAGCATTACTTGCTTGTCCAGGAGCACCATTCAATTCTACATAGTAAGTCCAAGCGGTTAAATCTGTATGCCCAACAAACCAAGTTCCAGTAGTATCCCGGCGTTTAGTAATTATCATTTCTGGTGCTTGTGATAATCCATGGCCAATCGTTGTAGGTGAGCTACCGTTACCAGTATAAGTAGCTATACTAAATCCCGCTGTCGGATTTGCACTCACGGAAGACGTAATGCTTCCATCTGTATTAGAAACTGGGGATCCACCGGCTTTCCAGTTCCAAGCAATATAAGTATAGCCATTCCTGTTGTAGTAGTAGTTAGTTGCGCCACCATCTATAGTACTGAACCCATCAGTAATAAAGGCATCTATTTCGCCATTTGCATCTCCAGCTGTTTCCCCCGAAGTGGTATTAGAAATTAAGTTCTGCGGTGCGCCACGAACCCTATCAACCCAGAGATTTGGATAAGTAAAATCTTGGATTTTGGACCAAACAAAATCTGGATCAAACCCGACACCAGTAATGTCTCTGCTGCCAGAGTTGCCTGACCAGGCTAGTGCATTAAAATTCTCAGCGGGTAATAGGATAGAAGGATCGGAAAGATTACTGGAACACATCGCTAAATACCCAGCAGGCGGAGTATAATAGAAATCCCCTTTACCGTTTCCATCCGAATTGCCTTGTGATATTTTTTGTTCGGCGAATGAACTATCCTGTCCAAAATTATCAACAACATAGACACTCCCATTAAGAACACTACCAGGAACTATCCGGACTCCTGCTTCTGCACAACCACCTGTAAGAGTAATAGCACCTTGAGATACATTATTTTTATAAAATGTAACTGTTTGAGTACCACTATCCAAATCCAAAGCAACTCCTATAATATCACCAGCTGTATAGGTATCACCATAAGCGCTAAAGGAACCATCTATTCGTTTTTGACCATCTGTTCCATAATAAAGTATAGACTTACTTTCTTGGGGATTAGCAACCTGTGAGCCAAACCAAGATACATTATTAGTTGAGACAATGCCCATCTGATTAGCACCACTCGTTCCTTGATATTCTTCCCAATACCATTTACCAGAATTTACTGACCACGATCCAGCACAGGCATTCCAATCACCCGACCCCGATGTAAACTTGAGATTGCCTTCAGAATACGACCGAGTACCCCACGATATCAGCAATTCCCCTGTCAACGTACAAAAATTATTGGTAGGACTATCCAACACCTGATCCGTAATACTTATATTGTTTACAGTAAAAGTATTATCATTTCCAGATGAATCAGCACCTATAGTTGTATCCCCAAATGGGGCCGTGGCCACCGTAAAAGGGGCCGTATATCTAGCTGTTGTACTGAATCTAATTTCATCCAAATACCCTTCAAACTGTCTAGCATCAGTCTCATTATGCCATCCTATGATTAGTGGCGCTGTAACATTGGTTAAACTAATAGTTGCTGTATTTCCTGTAGCATCCAATGCACCATCAATATATAATTTTATAGAATTAGCATCATTATCATGGACAAACGCATAATGATGCCAACCACCGTTGGCTATCACACTTGAAGATTTAACAGCCCAAGACGCATGGCTAACCAAATTCACTAACATAAGGTAACTGGCATTATTAAAAACTATTCCCCAACCAGGAGAAGCTGACCCAGTAGTGTGATGTACAATAACACCCGCATAATTTTCTGGTGGCACAACTGCGTTCATCCAAAATTCCCAAGTCCAGGATGAATCCCAAGTTATATCCCACGCTGAAGAATCTGGAATTGATAGGGCATTCTCACCACTACCAGGAAAATAAGCAGATGCTGTACCAAACTTTTTTGTTGTGGTGTTAGTTGTTACATTGTCAGCGGTGACAGTACGAGCCGCTTGAGAACTATCAGTAAATGTAGTGCCGGAATTTGCTCCATCACAATGTAAAAGTAACTGAGTGTCACCCCCCATATCTCCAGCATATTTCTGATAGAACCCGTTAGTACCGAATGTCAGAGTAGATGCGTCTTTAGGTATCCACTGGTTAGTGAGTAAATCAGTTTCTCCGAAATCGGATGCAGCATATTGGGTTCCATCTATCCAATAAAGTTCAGCTATAAAACCTTGAAACCAATAATAAGCAGATGAAACTCGACGCCCTATGGATATCTCCCCATTGTTGCAGCGTATATCACTATCTTCAGCGATAGTAGTATTTGTATCCCATGCGGTGATTTCTTCACCATTTATATAAACGTGTAACCGATCTGAAGCAGCGGCTTGTGTACTATCCCAAGCCATAACAAGATGATACCAAGCAGACACATCTCTAAAAACTTGAGTTGATATACGAATTGCACTATCGCCTGATTGAATATATAACTTATCAGCAGCTTGCCAACCTGTTTGAGTACGAGTACTATTTGACCCTTCCCAAGTACCCAACAACCTCTGATCTCGGCCGGTGTCACCTCGTTTAAACCACAAACTCTGGGTTCCTTTTGTAGTTGAACCACTACTAAGTCCTGTTTTATTCAGGTAAGGTTGATCGGCATTATTAAACCGCAGAGATTGATCTATAGTATAAGCCCCACCACCAGATGCCCCGGCAAGTATGTTTTGTCCGATAATACTCATACTTAATAAATTACCTTAGGCTAATGCTAATGTGGCTACGGCTTGAATTGAAGTCCCTGATCGTATGACATAATCAATCCTATCCGAAGCTGCAGCAGTTGTTGTTAATGTTGGAGCTGTTCCACCAGCAAACTCCCAATCAGTTCCCCATGAGGCTGTTCTACTTCCAGTACCGTCTTGGGTGATAAAGATTGAACCACTTTGTCCTGCTGTATCATTTGAAGGATTGGCGAATGTTGCATTGTGTGCTAAAGTGACAGAAAAGTTATTACTGTCTGCCATGTCAATGGTGATTGTTGCAGCTGATGTTAGTGCAGTAATTTCTCCACTTTGACCTGCCGTCCAGTTATTAACCGCTGTAGAGGCTGTTTTAGTATCCATTTGTGTTTGGATAGCTGATGTAACTCCATCACTGTAGCCTAGTTCAGTTGCAGTCAGTCCGGCAGGAATTCCATCTAGTACATTCAATTCTGCTGCACTAGATGTTACAGAAGCCATAACATTTAATTGTGCAGCTGTAGCTGATACTGCTGTACCTGCAATAGAGATGCCACTATTATCTGTAACAGTAAGGACTCTACCAGTAGGAATTGTAATAGTTGTTCCTGTTGAAGTGTCTATTGTGTTTGTTTTTAATGTACTCATATTTCTTTCCTGTTATACGATTATCCAGTATCCACTTGTACCAATGGTTACGGTTACTCCTGTATCTATTGTGATGGGTCCTACAGACATAGTATTTTCACTAGCGGGAGTTGAAACAGTAGTATCTACAGTTTGTGTATTACCTACACCAAACCCCTCTTGAGCTGTCATAAATCCATTGGCTGCAATACTTAATCTAGTAGACCCATTTGTTTCAAATCCTAATGAATAGGAATCATTATTTCCTAATACTCTATTTGCAGTAGCAGTATCACCACCGTTTGCAAAATCTCCGGTTGAAGTAACATCACCCCATGCAGGGTTCGCACCAGTACCGGCTGTCTTTAAAGCCTGTCCGTTAGTTCCCGCTCCTAAACGAACATAATCTGTTCCACTGTAATAAAGAATATCACCTTGAGCATCCGATGTCATTGCAATCTTAGCACCAGTAACAGCATTGTCCTGAATCTTGGCTGTTGTTACACTATCGTCGCTTACTGTAGGGTCCCGATCAGCGGGACTAACTCCTATATAACCTGGGCTTGGCATTTATTATACGTCCTCTAAAACTGTTACAATACAATCTGCGGCACTTGCCACACT
>Ga0310345_10006361_pt1 | contig 10327 bp, 7 predicted proteins | sample HC15DNA20500_MG_FD_204667 | JGI IMG/M metagenome (GOLD analysis project Ga0310345, IMG submission 204667) | Marine microbial communities from station ALOHA, North Pacific Subtropical Gyre - HC15-DNA-20-500_MG | ecosystem: Environmental > Aquatic > Marine > Oceanic | place: Pacific Ocean: North... | reverse complement strand
CCGACATCACCGAAATCAGGCGTCAGGAATCACTGCTGCGCGCCCGGTCCGAGGAATTGTCCGAACAGGTGCTGGATCATGCCGAACGCCTGTCCGCCGCCAACCGCGAACTGGCCGCCACCAACGCCGCGCTGAAAGAGGCGCAGCGCGTCCTGACCCGCAGCGAGGCGCGGATCCGGCAGGTGACGGAAATGGTGCCGGCCCATATCGCCCATGTGGATGCGGATTACCGCTATACCTTTTCCAACCGGCAGCTGCCGCAGGTCTTTCCGGGCAGCGATGCGGGCATCATCGGCCGCAGCATCGAAGAAGCGCTTGGCAGCGGCAGCTTCGCCACGCTTCGCCCCCGGCTGGACCGCGCCCTGGCCGGCGATCCGCAGGTCTTCGAGATGACCCATGCGACCTCGGGCCGCCGCATCCGCATCGCGCTGACACCGGATCGGGCCGGGCACGGCGTCTATGTCCTGTCGACCGATGTCAGCGCCGAGGTGCAGGCGCGCGAGGCGCTGAGCCATGCGGGCAAGCGCAGCCTTGCGGCGCAACTGACATCGGGGATGGCGCATGATTTCGGCAACCTGCTGACCATCATCCTGGGCCTGCAGGGGCGGCTGGCGGCGCGGGATCTGCCCGAGGACGCGGCGGGCGATGTGCATGCCACGCTGGCCGCCGCCCGTCGCGGTGCCGCGCTGCTGGACCGGCTGGCCCGGATCAGCGGCCCGCGCGAGGTGGCATTGCAACCGGTCGATCTGCCGGCTCTGCTGCACGAGGTTGCGGCGCTGGCCCGCCCCTCGCTGGGCGACGGGATCAAGCTGCATCTGGATTGCGACCTGGGATCCCAGCCGCTGCTGCTGGATCCCGGCGCGGTGCAGGATTCGGCGCTGAACCTGATCCTGAACGCCAATGCCGCCATTGCCGGGCCGGGCGGCCGGATCACGCTGTCGGCCCGTCGCAGCGGCGAATGGATCGAGATCGCGGTCGCCGATACCGGCCACGGCTTTTCCGACGAGGCCTTGCGCCGCGCGACCGAGCCTTTCTTTACCACCAAGGCCGGACAGGGGTCGGGCCTCGGCCTGTCGATGGTCTATGACCAGACCAAGCTGATGGACGGGACCATGCGGCTGGACAACACCGCGCGCGGCGCCCTGGTGACCCTGCGCCTGCCACGCAGGCCGGTGGCAAGGCAGATGGTGCTGCTGGTCGAGGATGACGACACGATCCGCGCCGATATCCGCGCGATGCTGACCGGGCTGGGCCATGCGGTGATCGAGGCCGCCAGCCTGTCCGAGGCCCGCGCCATGTCCGACCTGCCGGGGCTGACGCTGATCCTGTCGGACATGCAGCTTGGCGACGGGCTGGGCCTTGATCTGGCGGGTCCGCTGCCGATGCTGCTGATGACATCGCTGCCGCCGGGCGATCCGGTCCGCGCCCGCGCGCCCGGCCCGGTCCTGACCAAGCCCTTCACGACGGCCCGGCTTGCAGCCGCCCTGTCCCAGACGAAAGCACCGGCATGTCCGAGCCCCCCCTGATCGCGATTCTCGACGACGAACCCGAGATCCGCCGGCTTCTGGCCTCGGTCCTGCAGGATGCGGGCTTTCGCACCCAGGGCTTCGCCAGGGCGACCGAGTTCGAGGCCGCGCTGCGCCGTATCACCCCCGATGCCTGCCTGATCGATCTGGGCCTGCCCGACCGCGACGGGCTGGCGCTGGTGCACCGGCTGGCGACCGAATCGGGGGCGGCGATCATCATCGTCTCGGGGCGGGCGCAGGTGCAGGATCGCGTGACCGGGCTGGAACTGGGCGCGGACGATTACATCATCAAGCCCTTCGAACCGGCCGAACTGGTGGCCCGCATCCGCGCCCGGCTGCGCCGCCCCGCCGCGGTGCAGGGCTGCGGGGCGGCGAAAGCACGCTTTGCAGGCTGGACCGCCGATTTCGATCGCTACATGCTGACCGCGCCCGATGGCGCCCAGACGCCGCTCAGCCATGCCGAGGCCGAGGTGCTGCGTCTTTTCACCGATCATCCGCGCCGCCTGATCACCCGCGCGCAGATGCTGGAAACGCTGGGCGGCGCGGCCGGCGACAGCTTCGACCGGGCGATGGATGTGCGCATCTCGCGCCTGCGGAACAAGCTGTGCGAGGATCCGAAGAACCCGCGGCTGATCAAGACGATCTACGGTGCAGGCTATATTTTTCTTGCCGAAACCTCCTGAACCGGTTCGCGGCGGTTGTTTCGCCGCCGACAAGCCGATAAGCGGTTCGTCAATCCCCGGCGAGACCAGAGAACGCCGCCACAGCCCGCGGCACGCTGCCGCCTTCTTTCCAGAGATTCGTGATGGCGCTTGCCCCCCAGCATCCCGACGACGCCGCCCGGCTTGCGGCGCTTCGGTCCTACGAGATCCTCGATACCGATCCCGAATCGGAATATGACGAGATTGCGCATCTTGCGGGCGCGATCTGCGACATGCCCGTCGCGCTGATCAGCTTCGTCGATGCCGACCGGCAATGGTTCAAGTCCGCGACCGGGATCGACCGGCGCGAGACCTCGCTGACGGAATCCATCTGCACCCATGCGTTTCTGGGCGACGACATTCTGGAAATCGCCGACACGCAGGACGATCCGCGCACCATCGACAACCCGCTTTGCACGGGCCGCGAGGGATTTCGCTTCTATGCCGGCGCCGTGTTGAAGACCAGCGACGGCCTGCCACTGGGCACCCTGTGCGTGCTGGGCAGGAGACCCGCGAAGCTGACCCCGCTGCAACGCGACACGCTGCGGGTGCTGGCCGCGCAAATCATGGCACGGATGGAATTGCGCAAATCGCTGGCCCATGCCGAAATGCTGCGCAAGGAGGTCGATCACCGGGTCAAGAATTCGCTGCAATCACTGGCTTCGCTGGTCCGTCTGGCCGCAAGGCGGGCGCGTCACCGCGAGACGGCCGAGGCGCTTTCGACGCTGCAATCGCGCATCGACGCGGTGGCCCGGCTGCACGAGGAACTGTATCGGTCCGATGGCGGCCGGATCGTCGATCTGGGCCGCTACATGGCCAACCTGACCGGGCATCTGGCCGAAATCGCGCCCTCGCATGTCCGGCTGCAGGTCAAGGCCGACAATCTTGCCGTCTCGTCCGAACAGGCCGTCGCGGTGGGTACGCTGGTCAACGAATTCGTGCAGAATTCCTTCAAGCACGCCTTCCCGGATGGTCGTCACGGCATGGTTCACGTCACCGCCGAACGCGGCAGCGGCGATGGCAAGGTGCAACTGACCTGCCGCGACGACGGCGTCGGGCTGCCCGACATCGCCCTGGGCGGACAGGACGGTCTGGGGATGCAGATCGCCGCGATCATCTCGGCCGAGTTGCAGGGCGAGCTGAACATCCAGTCCAGCGAAGGCGAGGGCCTGACCATCGGGATCGAATTCGTCAGCGCGGCGGGCTGAGACCGGCCCGCCGCGCCGCGCGCCTCGTGAGGATCAGGCGTCGCGATCCCAGCCGCTGATCGCCTTGGAATCCATGAATTCCTCAAGGCCCATGACACCGCCCTCGCGGGCCCGTCCCGATGCCTTGACGCCGCCGAAGGCCGAACCCGGCCCGCGCGGCTCGCCGTTCATCTCGACCATGCCCGAACGCAATTGCCGGGCCACGCGATTGCGCCGTGCGCCGTCCTGCGTCTGGACGTAGTTGGTCAGCCCATAGGGCGTGTCATTGGCGATCTGGATCGCCTCTTCCTCGCTGTCGAAGGGAATGATCGACAGGACCGGACCAAAGATTTCCTGCCGGGCGATGGTCATGTCGTTGCTGACATCGGCAAAGACCGTGGGACGGACGAAATAGCCCCGATTGACGCCTTCGGGCAATCCGGTGCCGCCGGCGACCAGGCGCGCGCCCTCGTCGATGCCCTTCTGGATCAGATCCTGGATCTTTTCCCACTGACCCTTGCTGACGACCGGCCCGATATGCGTGCCGGGCTGATGCGCCGATGCGACGCCGGTCTTTTCGGCCACCTGCGCCGCCGTCTCGACCGCGCGATCATAGACCGAACGTTCGACCAGCATCCGCGTCGGCGCGTTGCAGGACTGGCCGCTGTTGTAGAAGCAATGTGTGGCCCCGCGCGCCACCGCCTTGTCGTCGGCATCGGCGAAGACGATGTTGGCACCCTTGCCGCCCAGTTCCAGCACCACCTTCTTCAGGCTGTCCGCCGCCGCCTTGGTGATCGCGATCCCCGCCCGGGTCGAGCCGGTAAAGCTGATCATGTCAACCTCGGGATGGGTCGAAAGCTGGCTGCCCACGCCCGCTCCATCGCCGTTCACCAGGTTGAAGACGCCCTTGGGCAGCCCCGCCTCGTGCAGAATCTCGGCAAAGAGGAGCGACGAGAGGGGGGCGATTTCCGAGGGTTTCAGCACGCAGGTATCGCCCGCGAGGATCGCCGGAATCACCTTCAGCGTGACCTGATTCATCGGCCAGTTCCACGGCGTGATCAGGCCGACGACGCCGACCGGCTCCCATGCCGTCATCGAGGACGGGGCATGATCGCCAAGCGGGCGGATGAACTTGAAATCCTTGAACGCGGTGATGAAGTTGCGGATATGCCCGCGTCCGGCGCCAACCTGGTCCTCCAGCGACATGTCCTGCGGCGCGCCCATCTCGTGACTGATCGCCCAGGCCATGTCCTCGGCCCGCCTGTCATAGACTTCCAGAATCTTCTCGATATGGGCCAGCCTTTCGGCGGGCGCGGTTCGCGACCACGACGGCAAGGCGCGCCTGGCGGCCGCGACGGCGGCATCGGTATCGGCCTGGTTGCCCAGACTGATCACCGCGACCGGCTCTTCGGTCGAGGGGTCGATGACCTCCAGATCGTTGGGCGTGGCCGGCTCGACCCATTGGCCGTCGATATAGAATTTGCGCTTGTCCAGCAGCGTGCTCATCGCGATCTCCGTTTCTGACCTGGCATGAAGGTGGCACCGCCGCCGGGCGCCTGCAAGGGCCAGCGGCGGTCAGGCGGCGCGGGCGGATTCGCCGCGGCCGGCGGCCTCTGGCATTCGTTCGCGCGCTGCCTATGTTGGAAACGACGCAATCAAACGGAAAGGACGTCCCATGTCCCTGCGCATCAATGACACCGCTCCGGATTTCACCGCCGAATCCACCGAGGGCCAGATCCGGTTCCACGACTGGCTGGGCGACAGCTATGCCATCCTGTTCAGCCATCCGCGCGATTTCACCCCGGTCTGCACCACCGAATTCGGCGCCGTGGCGCAACTGGCCCCGGAATTCGAGAAGCGCAATACCAAGGTTCTGGGTGTCTCGGTCGATTCGGTCGAGGACCACAAGAAGTGGAAATCGGACATCGAGAAGGTCGCCGGAGCGCCCGCTAATTTCGCCATCATCGACGACACCGCGCTGAACGTGGCCAAGGCCTATGACATGCTGCCGGCCGAATATTACCTGCCGCAGGAAGGCCGCACGCCGGCCCATTCGGCCACGGTGCGCAGCGTCTTCATCATCGGGCCGGACAAGAAGGTGCGGCTGACCATGACCTATCCGATGTCCATCGGCCGCAACTTTGCCGAGATCCTGCGCGCGCTGGATGCGGTCCAGCGGACCGACGGCGTTCCCATCGCGACGCCCGCCAACTGGGTACCCGGCCAGGACGTGATCGTGGCCCTGTCACTGGACGACAAGGCGGCGGAAGAAAAGTTTGGCCCGCTGGATATCAAGCTGCCTTACCTTCGCTTTGCCAAGGATCCTGCGTAGAAGGGGCGAATGACACGTTCGGACCGGCCGCTTTCGCGCAAGCTGGTCCGCCTCGGCTTTCAGGTGCTGGGGCGGGCGCGGGCGCATCGTCAGGATCTGTGGCCGGGCCTTGCGATCGACCGGGCGTCGGGCGCCGTCTCTTGGAAGGGAGGGCACCTTTTGACGCTGGTGCCGGCCGCGCGATTCATACCCTCGGGCCGGTCCCTGTTGGCAATCGTCGGATCGGGCCCGTCACTCCGGGATCAGCGGGTCGAGGCGCTTGGTTCCGGCACCGCCATCCTCTGCAATGGGGCCGCCGCGCTGGCCGACAGAATTCGCCCGCTGGCCGTGGCCGTCGAGGACGAACGCTTCGTCTTTCGCCATCACGCGATGCTGGCGGCTCTGCCCTGCGATATTCCGTTGATGCTGTCGCCCTCCGCCATGCGCGCCCTGGCCGAGCGCGACACGGGCCCGCTTCGTGATCGCGATGTCGCGCTGATCGAAAACGTGATCAAGCCCATCGGCGCGGCCCGGCGGGCGCTGACGGACCCGGAACTGAGCGATTTCGTGATCCTTGGCCGCGAGGGGGCGATCTCGATTGCACCGGATCGAGGAGTTGTGATCACCGGCACCGTGGCCTTCTCGGCGTTGCAATTCGCACTGGCGGCCGGGCCGGAAAGGATACTTCTGGCCGGAATCGATCTGACCAACGACACAGAACCCCGGTTCTATGAAAGGCGGGCCGATTCGGCGCCCTCGGGTCTGAGGTCCGGACTAAGGCGGATCCTTGCGGGATTCAGCCTCGCCGCGACGGTCGCGGGGCGTCGCGGCATCGCGCTTGACTGCGCCTCGCCGGTCTCGGCTCTGCTTGACATCGGTTATCGCCGCGATGAATTGCTGAATCCATGACCGCGAACGTCCGCCGGCCCGTGTTCCTCGAAAGCCGCGATGAATTCTGCGACGGCGTCATGCAGTCACTGACTTGCAACGGCCAGGCCCCGCACCGGATCTCGATGCGGCAATTGTCGCTCTGTATCGGACCACGGGCCTTGCACGATGCGAAAGAGGTGGTGCGTATGACGCATGGCTGGGCGAACCCGGCCAAGATGCTGACAGCGGCCAGCCGCCATGCCGGTATTGCGCGCCGGTTGCGGCAGGAGGGCGCCAATATGGTCTATGTCTGGCGTGGCCTTCTGGGGCGAGCGGCGCTTGCCGCACGTGCCGCGAACGCGGCGGATCTGGCCTGCGTGTTCTTCGAGCGCGGCCCCCTGCCCGGCTGGCTTCAGATCGACATGCAGGGCGTCAATGCACGCAGTTCGATCCCGCGCGATGCGGCCTTTTTCCGAAATTGGCGCAGCCAGTGCGGCAAAACCTCAAGCGGCTGGCGCGACCTTCGCGAAACGCTGGCCGCACGCTCGCCGCGCCGCAAACAGGTGGCGCAGGCCGCGCGCGCCGACTGGTCGGACGAAGCGCCCTTCCTGTTCTGCCCGCTTCAACTGAACGCCGCGGGCGATCTGTTGCCGGATGCCGGCTGGGTGGCCGATCCGGCCGATCTGATCGCGGCGCTGGCGGCGGCCAGCCGCGCCTTGCCGGCGGGCTGGCATCTGCGGCTGAAGCCGCATCCCAATGCTCGCGGCGATCTGGCGCGTCTGGTGGCGCGACATCCGCAGGACCGGCTTGTGATCGACCGTGACACCAATTCACTGGATCAACTACGCGCCTCACAGGGCGTGATCACGGTCAATTCCGCCATGGGACTCGAGGCGTTTTTCTTTGACAAGCCGGTGATCGTTCTGGGTGCCAGCTATTATGGTGGGCTGGGCCGCACCCGGACCGCCGATTCGATCCCGGCGCTTTCTTCATTGTTGCGTCAGCCATGGGCCCTGGACTTTGATCAGGCCGCCCGCGATGATCTGATGGATTTCCTCTTCAGCGACTTCTTCGTGCCCGAGGCTGACCTGCGCGCCGGTCGCTTTGACGTGGCTGCCCTTGTGGCGCGACACGCCCGCCATCGCGCATTGATGGATCTGGCCTGAACGCAACAGCCCCGGCACAGGGCCGGGGCTGTCACATCGCGGTTGACCGGGCCGATCACTCGGCGGTCTGTTCCTGCTTCTCGTCGATCTCTTCGCCGGTCTGCTGATCGACCATCTTCATGCCAAGGCGCACCTTGCCGCGATCGTCGAAGCCCAGCAGCTTGACCTTCACTTCCTGGCCTTCCTGCAAGACCTCGCTGGGATGGCCCAGGCGCTTGTTGGCGATCTGGCTGACATGGACCAGCCCGTCACGCTTGCCGAAAAAGTTCACGAAGGCGCCGAAATCGACCAGCTTCACCACCTTGCCGGTGTAGATCTGACCTTCTTCCGGTTCGGCCACGATGGACCAGATCATGTCATGCGCCTTCTTGATCGCATCGCCATTGGCCGAAGCGATCTTGATGACGCCGTCGTCGTTGATATCGACCTTGGCGCCCGACACCTCGACGATCTCGCGGATCACCTTGCCACCCGAGCCGATCACTTCGCGGATCTTGTCGGTGGGGATGGTCATCGTCTCGATCCGCGGCGCGTGGGCCGAGAACGAGCCCGCTTCGCTGATCGCCTTGGACATCTCGGACAGGATATGCATCCGGCCGTCCTTCGCCTGAGCCAGCGCCTGTTGCATGATCTCGGGGGTGATGCCGGCAACCTTGATGTCCATCTGAAGGCTGGTGATCCCGGCCTGGGTTCCCGCGACCTTGAAGTCCATGTCGCCCAGGTGATCCTCGTCGCCCAGGATGTCGGTCAGGACCGCATATTTGCCGTCATCTTCCAGAATCAGGCCCATCGCGACACCGGCGACCGGCGCCTTCAGCGGCACACCCGCATCCATCATCGACAGCGAACCGCCGCAGACCGACGCCATCGAGGACGAGCCGTTGGATTCGGTGATCTCGCTGACCACCCGGATCGTGTAGGGGAAATCCGTCGCCGCCGGCAGCACCGCCTGCAACGCGCGCCAGGCCAGTTTGCCGTGCCCGATCTCGCGCCGGCCGGGGCCGGACACGCGACCGACCTCGCCGACCGAATAGGGCGGGAAATTGTAGTGCAGCAGGAAATTGCTGCGGAAATTGCCATGCAGGGCGTCGATGATCTGTTCGTCGTCGCCGGTTCCCAGCGTGGTCACCACCAGCGCCTGGGTTTCGCCGCGCGTGAACAGGGCCGAGCCATGCGTCCGCGGCAGGAAGCCCACTTCGCTTTCGATCGCGCGCACCGTCCTGGTGTCGCGGCCGTCGATCCGGGCACCGCCATTGATGATATCGCCGCGCAGGATGGCCGATTCCAGCTTTTTCAGCGCCGAGCCCAGATTCGGATCCTCCAGATCCTCATCCGACAGAGCGTCCCTGACCTTCGCCTTGACCGCAGCAACCGCGTCCTGGCGGTCGGACTTGTCCTTGATCGCATAGGCCGCGCGCATGTCAGCCTCGCCCAGCGACTTCACGCGGGCATAAAGCGCGCTGTAATCGGGCGACTGGAAGTCGAACGGCTCTTTCGCCGCGGCCTCGGCCAGATCGACGATCAGGTCGATCACCGGCTGCATCGCCTCGTGGCCGAATTTGACCGCACCCAGCATCTCGTCCTCGGTCAGCTCATAGGCTTCCGATTCGACCATCATCACGGCGTCCTTGGTGCCCGCCACGATCAGATCCAGCCGTTGCTCGGGGTTGCCGCGCAGCCCCTGCATGTCCTCGACGTCCGGGTTCAGAACATATTCGCCATCGACGAACCCGACCCGCGCGGCGCCGATCGGGCCCATGAACGGAACGCCCGAGATCGTCAGCGCGGCACTGGCGGCGATCATCGCGACGATGTCGGGGTCATTGACCAGATCGTGGCTCAGCACGGTGCACATGACCAGCACTTCGTGCTTGAAGCCCGGCGCGAACAGCGGTCGGCAGGGACGGTCGATCAGACGCGCGGTCAGCGTCTCTTTCTCGGTCGGGCGCGCCTCGCGCTTGAAGAAACCGCCCGGCACCTTGCCGGCGGCATAGTATTTTTCCTGGTAGTGGACCGTCAGCGGGAAAAAGTCCTGTCCCGGCTTCGGTTCCTTGGCGAAGGTCACATTGGCCATCACGCTGGTCTCGCCCAGGGTGGCGATCACGCTGCCATCGGCCTGACGGGCGACCTTGCCCGTTTCCAGCGTCAGGGTATCCTGCCCCCACTGGATCGATTTCTTCACATCATCAAACATCTGATTTCCTCATAGGCACGCCAGCCCTCTGGCCGCGCCTTGTCCTATGGCGGCCCCATTGCCGCCGTCCCGATCCTCAGGCGTCACCCCGGAGCCGGGTATCACGTCACAGATTTGTGGCACGTACAGGAAAATACGCAGAATGGAAAGATGTCTGACGTCCCGCCCCACAGGGCCATCGCAGCGTGCAGGAACGGCTTGACGGCGCCCGTCCGGCGATCAGTATTACTGCGATGCCGATCTTTCAGAATGCCGGAAAGCTGCTGTATTTTGCGCATGTTCCGAAATGCGCGGGCACCAGCATCGAAAATTATCTGACCCGGCGGTTTGGTCCGGCCGCGCTGCTGGATCGTCGCTTCGTTCCGGGCCGGC
>Ga0310345_10006360_pt1 | contig 10328 bp, 7 predicted proteins | sample HC15DNA20500_MG_FD_204667 | JGI IMG/M metagenome (GOLD analysis project Ga0310345, IMG submission 204667) | Marine microbial communities from station ALOHA, North Pacific Subtropical Gyre - HC15-DNA-20-500_MG | ecosystem: Environmental > Aquatic > Marine > Oceanic | place: Pacific Ocean: North... | reverse complement strand
TGCGGTCGTTCCGGGTGACGGAGCGTTGAGCAGAACGCCAGCGACGCCGCGTTGCCTATCGACGGCTGCGTCATGTGCGGGATGATCTGCATGTCCGCTACCTCCGCCATCGCGCCGATACGGATGATCTCGGTGATGCCGCAGCACTTCGTCACGTCCGGCTGCAGGAGGTCAGGGCGGGCGACCTCGATCAGGTCACGGAACTGCCAGCGCGTGTACTCTTGTTCGCCCGCAGATACCGGCACGTCCAGAGCGTCGGCCACCTCACGCATGCCCTTGTAGTTGTAGGGCAGCACCGGCTCCTCGTAGTGGTAGATGCCGAGCTTCTCGAACTCTTTGCCCTGTGAGATCGCCGCGCTAACCGAATAGCCGTTGTTGACGTCGAAACTAAGAGGGACCTGGTCCGGCAACCACTCTCGGCAGACTCGGAACATCTCGAGATCGCCCTTAAGTCGCTTGTCCTGGTGGTATTGCCAGTCCATGCGAATCTTGAAGGCACGGAAGCCCTGGTTGTAGCCGTCTTCCACCTTCTGGCGCATCTCTTCGGCGGTGTCCCGGGAGCCTCCGCCGATGCTTTTGTACATCTTGAAGATCTTCTTCGTGGCCCCACCCATCAGCTGGTAAAGCGGCATGTTGGCCGCCTTGGCCTTGATGTCCCACAGGGCGATATCGACCCCGGAGATGGCGTTCGGTCCGGCGCCCATGCCGCCGATTTTGAAGGTGCCGAAGTACATGTCGTCCCAGAGCCGGTCCGTGTCCCGCGGGTCCTTGCCGATCAGCCGAGGTTTGAGGGCCTTCTGAACGTATACAGCGGTCACGTCCGACTGCACGACCGGGCTGCACTCGCCCACGCCCTCGATACCCTCATCCGTGTATATGCGGACGAAGACGCTGGTGGTGTTGAGGACGTAAGTTTTGATGTCTGTGATCTTCAATAGTGATCCTGCCTGTTTTGGATTGGTGTGTAGTGATGGCATCGCCAGCGATGTTTAAGAATCAGGGACTCCTCCGTCACCTCTAAACCATTGGGACCTCTCCCGGTAGGAGAGGGAACCATAGGTATTAGAAAGCGGCCTTCGCTGCCGCGAATGCGTCTTCATCCAGTACGAGGCCGTGGCCGGGTCTGTCCGGCAGGTCTATGAAGCCGTTTTCAGGAATTACCGACTCTTGGAACAGTCCTGCGACGGCATCGAGTGAGCCACTGAATTCGTACGAGTACTCGTGCGGCCGTACGGCGTGCTGGTAGGTAGCGTACAGGTTCAGGCTGGCGGCGCTTGAGATGCCCGCAGAGGGGCAGTGCGGCATCATCGGCTTGTTGTACGCCTCGCACAGTGTGTACACCTTGCGCAGGCCCGTAATGCCGCCCGCCATGGCGATGTCCGGCTGCACGATATCGGGGTCGCCGATGGTGATCATGTCCCGGAAGTTGTAGAGCGATCGCTCGTTCTCGCCGGAAGACACCGGCACGCTGAGCGCTTCGACAACCTGCTTTAGACCGAGATAGTCGTACTGCGGAAGCGGTTCCTCGAAGTGGGTCAGTCCCTGGCTCTCCATATAGCGACCCTGTTGGATGGCCGTGGACACGGTGTAGCCGTTGTTGGCGTCAAAACTGAGTGCGGCGTCATCCGGCAGAAAGTTGCGGCATGCGTCGAAGAGACGCATGTCCTTTGCGGGATCGGAGTCGAGCCGGTTGTTGTACCAGTCCATCCGGATCTTGAATGCGCGATAGCCGAGGTCCCAGCCCTCTTTGACCCGGTCCAGCATCTCGTCGGGAGTTCGCTGCCAGCCGAGGCCGGAGCTCCAGTAGACCGGGATGTGAGTACGCACCGCACCTCCCAGGAGTTTGTATAACGGCAGGTTCGCCGCCTTGCTGGCGATATCCCACAGGGCGACGTCGATGGCACCCATGCCGGTGCTCTGGAGGCCTCCGGGGCCAAGCGATTTCGTCTCAGTCCATACGGCATCCCATACGGTCTGTGTGTCACGCGGGTCCATGCCGATAATCAGCGGTCCAGCGATGTCTTCGATGAAGGGCTTGAGGGACTGCCAGTAGCGGCCGCTGCACTCGCCGACGCCCTCGATGCCTTCATCGGTCTGGACGCGCACGATGAGCGGCACTGAAGAGCTGGAGACGTTGTCCGAGCTGAACCTGATGGGGGTGGCTGTGACCGATGTGATTTTCATGGGAGTGGAATCTTTCTGAAAGAGGTGGAGTGAGGGCGAAATACAGCGGACGAACGTCCGTTACCTATCGATCCGATAAGCCTCAACCGCTTCACCGACCGCAACGAGGCCGTGGCCCGGGCGGTCCGGTAGATCAACGAATCCGTCCTTTGGGACGATCGCCTCTTCGTAGATTCGTGTGGCGTTCTCAAGACCGCCGTTGAACTCCCAGCTGTACTCATGCGGCAGCGTGGCGTTCACCTGCGTTGAGAAGACGTGAAGGCTCACGGCGTTTTGTATTCCCGCTCCCGGTCCGTGCGGAAGGACCGGTTTGTTAAACACCTCGCACAGCGTGAATATCTTTCGTAGCGGTGTGATCCCGCCAACGAACAGCAGGTCCGGCTGGAGGATGTCGGGGTCGCCTATCTCGATCAGGTCCCTGAAGTTCCAGAGGGTGTGCTCAAGCTCGCCGGAAGTAACAGGCATGTCCAGCGCATCGACCACCTGCTTGAGGCCGGCGTAGTCGTACTGCGGCAGCGGCTCCTCATAGTGTGACGCGCCCATGTCCTGTAATTTCAGGCCCTGTTCGATTGCCGTCGAGACCGAGTAGCCGTTGTTGATGTCTATGCTCAATCGGCATTCGTCGCCCAGAAACTCTTTGCAGGCCTTGAAGCGGGCGAGGTCGCCTTCCGGGTCGACATCCTGTCGCTGGTGCATCCACTCGAGTCTTAGCTTAAAGGCCGTGAATCCAGCCTCTCGGCCCTCACGCATGCGTTCGATCAGGGCATCGGGCGTACCGGGATCCCCTTCGACTCCTCCGCTCGCTCGAGCCTGCCATGCGATGCCTGTGCTCCAGTAGACGGGTAAGTGTGTCCGGGCTGCGCCGTTCATGTAGCGATGCAGGGGCTGGCTCGCGGACTTGGCTGAGATGTCCCAGCAGGCGATATCGATGGCGCCCATGCAGATCATCTGCATGCCTCCGGGACCGATCCACTTGGTCGGCGGGAACATGGCGTCCCAGATGAGCTGGGTGTCACGCGGGTCCATGCCGATGACGATGTCGCCGAGCGTCTCTTCAATGAAGGGCTTCATGGACCGCCAGTAGCGCGCCTGGGCCTCGCCTATGCCTTCAATGCCCTCGTCTGTACGGACACGAACCAGTAGTGGTCCTGATTCGATAGGGATAGCCTCTACAGAAGTGATCTTCACTGCAATATTCCCTTGAAAAAAGTGGCGGCCTCATCGTGGCCGTTGGCGGCGCGGCGCAAGGTTAATGCAATCGCAGTGAACGCGCGCCGTATCGCGTCTAACCTCAGGCAAAGGGTCGCTTCGATGCCTCGTGATAGAGTGCGGCATCAACCGGAGGTCGGAAGTCGAGGAGATTTGCGATGGCAGCAGATGCAGTACAGGTGGCGGGAGATTTCTACAAGATCATCGTTGAGAACGACACTGTACGAGTGCTTGAGTTCCGCGGTGCCCCTGGCTCAAAGACGGCGATGCACGGTCACCCTAATGTAATCGCATACGCGGTCACGGATTGCAAAGTCCGATTCGATGACCCGAATGGCGAGTCGATGGACCTCGAACTCGTAGCTGGCCGCGGGATGGAGACCCCTCCGTTTGAGCACGCCACCACCAACATAGGCGACACCGAAGCCGTGGTGATTCTGATCGAGATAAAGGGATAGACTCACTCGACCCGGACCAGAACCAGAAACAGACAGTTGGGTAATTTGCCGATCGAGAACTCGTTCGCCTTTATTCCGGCCCATGAGCTTGTCCGCATGGTGTCAGCGCGGGAGGTCTCGCCGATCGAGCTGACCAAATGGACGCTGCGCCGTATAGAAGAGACAAATAACACGCTGCACGCATATTTAACGGTCGTGGCGAATCAGGCCATGGAATCAGCCCGGGCCGCAGAGACTGCGGTGATGCGGGGCGACGATCTTGGGCCGCTGCACGGGCTGCCGTTTCCGATTAAGGATCTTGTGCCGACTGCCGGAATCCGGACGACCTTTGGCTCGGCCGTGTATGCCGACAACGTCCCAGATAAAGACGATATCGTGGTGCAGCGAATCAAAGCGGCCGGCGCTGTCATCATCGGCAAGACCAACACGCCGGAATTTGGGCATCTCGGTTACACATCCAACAAGCTCGGCGAGGACTGCCGGAATCCGTGGGACGCGACGCGTGAGAGCGGGGGATCGAGCGGCGGCGCGGCGGCTTCGGTTGCGGCGGGGATCACGCCACTCGCGCAGGGCGGAGACGGCGGCGGATCGATACGAATCCCATGCTCGCTCTGCGGTCTGTACGGCATCAAGGGAACCGAAGGCCGGGTGCCGCGTTCCGGAGGCGGCGGCGATGCCGCATGGCACCCGTACAACCTGGCGCAGAGTGGCCCGCTGAGTCGGAACGTTCGTGATTCGGCACTGTTGATGTCTGTGCTTACCGGCCCCGGAGAAGACGCGGCTCCCGGGACGCTGGATGGACCATCACCAGACTATGTTGGGGCGCTTGGACGAGGTGTTCAGGGATTGCGTATCGGCTGGACACCAGATATGGGCGGGAATGCCGTTGACCCGGATGTGGCTGAAACAACGGCGCGTGCTGCACGCTCTTTTGAGGGACTGGGAGCCAGCGTCGAAGAGTTTGAGTTCGAGATCGACCCCGACGAAATGTGGTCGTCGTTTCGTAACTACTTCGATCTCAAAGTGCTTGTCGGATACGGCAACCTGCTTGATACGAGCCCGGATCTTTTGACCGATGTCGTCCGGGAAGGCATGGAGCACGCTCGAACGCTTACGGCGGTGGACCACCACGAGACAATGGCCTTCATCGCAAAAACGCGTGACTACTTTCAACGCCTGTTTGAAAGTTACCACCTGATCTTGAGTCCGACGCTGGCAACCACGGCGTTCAAAGTGGACGACGGCCCGCCGCACGAAATTGGCGGACGCCTGATGGATTCGGATCGAGCCTACTGGACCTGGAGCCCATTCACGTACTCGGTGAACATTACGGGGCATCCAGCAGCCACGGTGCCCTGCGGTTTCGACCGAAACGGGATGCCGATCGGCCTTCACCTGATCGGCGGATTCGGGGGCGAAGAAACGGTGCTTGCCGCGTCAGCCGCGTTCGAAGAGGGGAGCCCGTGGGCGGACAAGCGACCCCCGGGCTTTTAAGTAGCGCCAGCCGCTCGTGTCTTACATATCCGTCATCCTGAACTTAATTCAGGGTCGGTCATTTATTCGGCATCCCCAGCAGCGCCCAGCTCCATTGTCTCAGGCGTGTACGTGGACAACCGGATCCTGAATCGAATTCAGGATGACATTCCGTTAGATCAGCGATCTGAAGCATCAAACCTTATCGTCTTAATCCACCTAAGCTACTCACCCATGTCCTCGATCAACTGCTGCTGGACCAGCGTGGAGAACTCGGTCTGGCGAATCAGGATATCCTCCGCCCACTTTGACTAGATGTAGACCAGTACGGCGTAAATCTCATCGTCACTGAGCGTGCCCCGGAATCCTGGCATCACTTGCGCGAACGGTGGGCCGTCCAGGACCCATTCGAACAGGTGCCGATCAGCGGGGTACCAAGTGTGGCCGTCTTCTGCATGGGACGGCGCGCCGAGAAGGGTGAGCGTTTCTCCGACCACTCCGTGACAGGTGGCGCAATTGGCGGCGTACAGCTGTTCGCCCGCGGCGGCCCGCTGGCTGGTGATTTCGACGGGGAACGGCGAGGTAACGTCAGATTCTCCGTTGCCACATGCTACGAGTGTTACGACAAACAATGCTGCCGTTATCCACACAAGTCGCTGGATCAGGTTCTCCGTGAATGACAACGTCAGGTCCATCCAGTTCCAGACCCATTTCAAGCTTGGATGATATGGCGAAATCGGGGCGTGTTCGAAGGCCACAAGTGCGCCCTAGATGATGTTCTTGTAAGTCACGCCGAGCAGCGCGCCACCCAGGACGATCCACGCAAGGTTAACGCTCGTCTTCCAGACGATAAGGAACGTCCCGCCCGCCATTACGCCGGTGAACGGGTCTACGACCGCCGAGTCCGCAAGTCGGACCGAAACCGCCGCCATCAGGCCGAACGAAGCGGCGTTAACACCGTCCAGAGCGGCCCTTGCCCACGGCGTTCGCTGGACGATCGGGAGAATCTTGCCGAGCAGAGCGACGAACAGGAAAGATGGCAAGAATATGGCGACGGTGGCAAGCAACGCGCCCCACCAGCTCCCGGTCAGGTACCCGATGAAGGTCGCTGTCGTGAACACCGGCCCCGGCGTTATCTGGCCAATAGCCACCGCATCAAGCAACTCCTGGTTGGTGAGCCAACCGAGTCGTTCAACGAAATCGACGTTCAGGTAGGCGAAAAGGACGTACCCGCTGCCGTACAGGATGGCGCCAATTTTGAGGAATGTAAGGAACAGGGTCAGGGCGCTGTAACCGGTAATCGCGGGTACGGCGAGTTGAAACGAGCCGATGAACGGCAAGGCGAACGGAGGCGCTGCGATAAGCCCCGTGGTGAACCGGCCTCCGCCAAATACATGGCGCCGGACTATGACGATTAATACTCCGCCGGCGGCGAGGAGTATTAACTCATTCACGCCGATGAAGAACAGGACCGCGACGCCGACGCCAACAACGCCGGTAGCAGGACCTTTTATCGCCGACTTGAGCAGTCCCAGAAGAGCGAACGCGACGATGCCGATGGCTATCGGTTTGATGCCGTACAGCACCCAGCCGAGTTCCGGAGTCGTGCCCCAGCGCTCGTAACCCCAGGCGATAGCCAGTACGGATAGCGCCGCCGGGATGATGAACAGTGCGCCTCCGACCAGCAGTCCCTTCAGGCCGGCGCGCTTGTTCGACAGATGGATCGCCAGTTCCGTGGAGTTCGGACCCGGGATGACCGCGGTCGCGCCCACCAGGTCCATGAACTCATCATCGGTCGTCCATTTCCTTCGCCTGACGACCTCCTCGCGCATCATGGCCGTATGCGCCGCAGGACCGCCGAACGCGATCAGACCCAACTTGAAAAATAGACGCGCAACTTCGCCTAGCGCGCCGGTTTGAATGGGCGGCAATCCGTCCTCCAGTTGGAGCAATATCGACCGGCCGGGCGGATTATTACATGCCCCGGGGAAGACGGCCGATTACTTAGTCCGCGGGCTCCGGGATCCGGTCCCGACCGCGATCGGAACCTGGTACGGCTCTGGAATCCCCGCCCAACAGGGGCAGATCGGTCGGTATTGCTGTGAACTGTTCTACGTATAACTGCCTGAACAGGCCGGACCGCGATACCAGCTCATCGAACGTGCCGCGGTCCACAACGCTCCCGTTCAGCACGACCAGTATCTGGTCTGCGGCGATGATGGTGGACAGCCGGTGGGCGATGGCGACGGTAGTCCGGCCGTCCATCAGTTCGCCGAGCGCACGCTGAACCATCCGCTCTGATTTCGTATCCAGGCTGCTGGTGGCCTCGTCCAGTAGCAGAACCCGGGGATTTGCCAGCACGGCGCGGGCGATCGCTACCCGCTGGCGTTCGCCGCCGGAGAGGCGATATCCACGTTCTCCAACTATAGTGTCGAACCCCTCTGACAGGCCCGAGATCGTGTCGTAAATCTGTGCCGCCTTCGCCGCCCGTGCCAGATCATCGTCGGTGGCCATGGGATCGCCGTATCGCAGGTTGTCGGCGATAGAGGAGTGGAACAGGAACGGATCCTGACTCACCACACTGACGAGTGTCGAAAGATCACGTAGCGCCATATCACGGAGATCCACGTCGTCGATCCTGATGCTTCCGCTATCCACGTCGTATAGCCGTGACATCAGGTAGCCGATCGTGGTCTTTCCGGATCCGCTCGGGCCGACCAACGCGGTCAATCGCCCGGCAGCAGCAGTAAAGCTCACATCCTCCAACCCGAAGCTGTCCTCGATTCCCCGTGCAGCGTCGTACTGGAAGTCGACATTCCTGAACGCGACTTCTCCCTTGACCCTGGCCGGGTTGACCGGTACGGGATCGACCGGGTCCTTGATATCGGGATCCAGGTCCAGGTATTCAAATATTCGCTCGAACAATGCCAGAGCACTCGTCACATCGACGCCTCTGTTCAGCAGGCCGGCCAGGGGGAATAGAAGCCGAGTCTGGATGGCGGTGAAGGCGACGATTTCGCCGACGGTCAGGCCTCCTCGTTCGTTAAAGAGCAGCCAGCCACCGAAGGCCCACACGATTGCTGGCGCCATGCCGAAGAAAGTCTGGACCAGGACGAAGAAGCCGCGCCCCGTCATTTGCTGCCGCACCGAGACCCGCGTCAGCTCTTCGTTGGTGGCGTCAAAGCGCTCGAGTTGCTCGCGTTCACGTCCAAAGGTTTTGGCGAGCATTACGCCGGACACCGACAGGGTCTCTCCCGCGCTCGCCGTCAACTCTGCGACGGCCTGCTGCGTCTCACGGGTCAATCGTCGTCGCCGACGCCCTACCTTGACTGTGAAGAAAACGAATATGGGCGTTACACCAAGGGCGATCAGCGAAAGTTGCCACGAAATGATCACCATCGCAATTACAGACGCGATCACGATGGCGGCATTAGACACGATGGTGCTTATCGTGTCGGTGAGCACCAGCTGGGTGTTGGTGACGTCGTTGGTCAGCCGGGACTGGATCTCGCCGGTCCGGGTGCCAGCGAAGAACGACACAGGCTGACGCTGGAGGTGGCTGTACAGCCGGCCCCGAAGGTCCCGCATCACCGACAATCCGACCCTGGTGTTCAGGTGGGCCTGCAACAGGCTGAACCCGCCGGACGCGGCGGTCACGCCGAGCATGATCGCAACGATAGTGAACAGTGTGCGCGTATCGCCGTTAGGGATCGCATCGTCGATGATGGTGGCGACGAGGAGCGGCGGTATCACGCCCAAGCTGGCGTTGACCAGGACCGACCCGATGACGCCTGCGAGGCGACGACGGTAGGGCCGATACAGGGCGAAGGTTCGCCACAGCGTGTCTCGTTTGACCGGACGTTCAGGCGCGTCGGTCGGAGGGCGATTGAATCCCATCCGGCTTCCGCCGCCGTGTCCTGTTTGCATCGTCATAGGTGTTTATGGAACGCCGCAGGTAGATCAACGACGGTCGTCAGGGGAGCAGCGCCTCGTGTACAAGCGTAACCGCGTGGCGCGTGTCAGGTGTCGCCCGAGCTTCATCTAATCCGCAGCAAGGTCCTCGTATCGACTCGGTACCTCAGTCCGCCGGTCTGGCCGTTGGTCTGGTTCGAACCTGGCAGATAGCGAATATCCACGGACCGTTCAACGCCAATGCGGCCGATTGTGGTCTCCGGCGAAGGATCGGACTTCCAGATGCATTAATCTGTATCGCAAAACCATCATCCGCGATACGTAAGAGGTGGTAAGCTGCGCGCCGTGGTGTCTAGGAACAGGCAGGTGGATACCTGCGGGTAATTGGCCCACCGCCGGACGTGAACATGCATGAATTGCGCAGATTTAACGATGTCGCTAAACCCTCTCGAAAAGGCGGTCGGATAGCGTCATGGCAGAGCGCTTCTCACCTGAGAGAATTTGCTCTCGTGGGTGGCGCTTACCTTCTTTACATGTTGATCCGGCAGATTATCGCAGTGGATATCAACGCCGTCGCGTTCATCCACGCCGAACACGTGATGAATCTGGAAAAAGATCTCGGCTTCTTCTGGGAGCCCACTTTGCAGGGCTGGGTGATCGAGACGTCTGGCGCGTTGGTGGTCTTCTTCAACTGGGCGTACATCCTCACGTTTTACCCGATTATCGTCACGGCATCGATCATCCTGTATATGAAGTCCAAGCATCGCTATCGGTACTACCGTAACGTTGTCTTTCTGTCTTTCCTGTTCGCTCTTGTAGCCTTCGCCATATTCCCGTTAGCTCCTCCCCGGATGCTTACAAGAGAATTCGTTGACACGATGGCGATATTCGGGCCTTCGATCTACTCCGGAGCCGAGGGCGCCAGTTTCTACAACGCGTTCGCAGCGATGCCCAGTCTGCACTTCGGCTGGAGCGTCCTGTTTGCGATGATCTTTTTCCGTTCCGGCAGCCGTTTCTTGCGGATCTTCGCTTTCATCTACCCGTCGATGATGCTTTTTACGATCATCGTCACGGGCAATCACTATTTCCTGG
>Ga0310345_10006359_pt1 | contig 10328 bp, 6 predicted proteins | sample HC15DNA20500_MG_FD_204667 | JGI IMG/M metagenome (GOLD analysis project Ga0310345, IMG submission 204667) | Marine microbial communities from station ALOHA, North Pacific Subtropical Gyre - HC15-DNA-20-500_MG | ecosystem: Environmental > Aquatic > Marine > Oceanic | place: Pacific Ocean: North... | reverse complement strand
AACCCTATCCCAACTGGAGTTTGTAGCAGACATTAAAAATGACTGTACAGTTCCACTACTATTATTAAATTTAATAAAGCCCTGAGTAGAATCAGTAGAAGTGACAGTTAACCCACTAGCTCCTGCTATAATCTTCCCCCCTCCAAATTCGGCTCTACCATTCTCAGCTTTAAGTTCAAACTCTGTGGTATTCGTTGTGCCAGTACGACTAACACCTTTGATAGATGTATGATCCATTTGAATATAGCTTTGCCCAGAAGTGGGGGAGAAGGTTGCATCAGCTGTCATGAAGAGGCCATCAGTGGCAGCACCCCCCTCCTTTAATATAATCCTGGCAGTATTAATTAAACCACCATCAATTGAAGTATCAGCAGAATTAATAGCAAGTACATCATCTCTACGCATCCATCCAGTACTTCCTGAAGTTACAATAGCATTTGCGCCAATGGAAAGAGCAAAGTACATAGCTTGGTCATCAGTATCTGTCCAGATATCACCTATATTTATTGAGGTAGGAATATTATTATATGTACTACCACCTCCCGTTATACCTTCTTGCCTAAATATCTTATTGTCTTCCTTTACCAGTACCCAATGAGAAGTTGATTCTGCTTGTGTAGATCTATAGATTTTATTACCATCATTAGTATCTACCCATATATCTCCAATGGTTACAGATTCAGGAGGTTCATTTTGAGCAAAGGTTTTAGCTCTATCGCTATTACTATTAAGTAAATCTCCTTGTGCTGACACCGATAATTTAGTTGTCTCAATAGTTCCAGCTTTAATAGCATTAGCTGTAATAGCATCAGCTGCTATAGCAACGGCACTTAATGTAGGAACTTTAGAATTGATAGGCAAAAAAGTAGGAGACTTTTGAGTTGTATCATCATCAATAGCTATAATAGCTACGATAAAAGCATCATCAGTTACAGCCACAGCATAATCAGTAGTAAAATGGGGCTTACTATCTGTATCTGGAATCATGTAAGCATAGTAAGTATTCCCTGCTAGAAAAGTATAGGCTTGATCTCCAGAGCCAGACCCCACTGAATTTCCTGCAAGAACTGTAATATTGCTAGCGGTGCCAGGATCAGCAAAAGAAATGGTAGCATTTCCATCTGAACCATCATGCCATTGTGCATTATTATAAGTATTTTGATAGGCTTCAAATGTCAGATTAGATGCAAATGGCCTAGCTCCCTTTCTCATTATAGCAGCTGTTATTGATCCTGGTTGGATTGACCTCGCAGCAGAAAGTAAACTATTAGATAGCCCCCACACATTATTAAACGCAGACATAAATTCAAGTTCAGGCATACCATTTGGAAAGTCTAAACTGGCCGAATAGAAGTTTGTTCCAGGCAAACCTATAGTTTTAGACCCAAGATTTACATCTTCACCCGCAGTTAGATAGACCAATTCAATATAAGTATTGTTTCTTTGATAACCAAATTCACTATAATCAAGTCGTCCAATTCTCACCGTATGATATCCATATTGATTAGGTTCTTCGGCTGTATCTAGATATAATACATATTGAGAATATAACTGCATAGGATTATTAATGCCCGAACCAGAAGTAACTGTATATCCCGCAGTAGTCAAAGCAGCATCCGTATCGCCTGCTAAAAATTTATACAGGTCACCTGAACCATTAAGTCGGACTTGGCCTCCTGACCATGAAAAGGTATTATAATCCTTCTTATCAGCAGCAGATATGTGAGGAGTTTCCCATAATTCATGGTCATGCCACCAATAGACACCCGTAGCTGTATAAGCATTTGCTGCTAATGAAGAAGAATCTACAATTCGTTCATCTTCTACATCATATATTTTAGGATTATCGTCATACTCATCTAATGACGCACGGCCTTTAAAAACTACCTCATCATTTATACCAATAACTTCAACTTCAGTACCCACTCTTCCATTATTCCAGACATAACTTATTTCAGTAATAATAAAATCACCGTTAACACCTGAAATAAGATTTTCACATCTTATAGACATTCCCGCTCTATATGGTACATATATATCATATTTATCGCCAGAAGCCCAAGCTCCAATAGTAGGCTCTAACGCATCTAATGTATCAGCTCTATAAATACTGCCTACCACAGTTGTTGCGGTTGTAGTATTAATATAGCCCACAAATCTATCATCTCCCAAAAGAGTTGTAGATGTAGTCCCATCATAAGACTTAACCATAGAGCAACCTTTTCGCATACCATACGGAGTAGAGGGAGTAACCCCTGAAGAAATCTGGTGCTCCCCTGCTGCACTTGCGTCTAAAGCTAAAGTAGAACCAGAACTTACTACTCCTGCTGTCCCTCCCCATCTAACGTGGGGATAGTCTTTCATCGAAAATAAGCCTTTTCGCAATCGCTTGGTTTCTTTATTATTAGCTTTGAGGAAATTATTTTCAACAATATTTCTTAATTCCTCATAGCCTGTGTTAGCAAAGGTAGCCACTTTTCCTAATTTAAGAGTCTTTTTCCCTCTAGTTTTCGCAGGATAGCCATTGGTATCTGCTAAACGAACAATAGCTTCTTGCCCACCAGAAGGCGCATTGGAGTTACCAACATTATCCCAATAATGGCTACGTTCATATAAAAGATCATTGCCATCTAGAGTCAATAAAACATCATGTTGAGGTTTACTTAAAAGTAAAAAATGATTTCCTTCTTCATCTATCCCCTGTCTTTGAACATTACCTAACCAAGTCTTCGTACAATCAGGTTTTCCTGAACCTTGATTATTTCTAGTTACAAAAGCTTGTGTGTTAGTAGATTTACGAGTTGTATGTAACGAACTTACCTGACTAAAACTTCTCCTCTTTCGTGTAGTAGCTGTTCTAGGAGATACTAATCTAGAATCCGTATCAGGGAGAGACACAGAGAATGTGTCAACAGTACTACCTGTATTAGGTTTAATATAAATTAAAGCAAAAGTTTCTCTGTCCCAACTTCCTGGATCTCTTATCTTATTCTGCACATCTAAAGCTTCATATAAATCATAAGTCCCTCCCCATTCTGGTTTCTTTTTAAAATTTCTAAGGGATTGGGGGTCAGGAAAACTACTTTGGTCAAGATTATTAATTTGATTGCCACCTACTGGGCCTTGGCCTGTAGCAGCGATCCATTTAAGATTATTATTAGTTCCATCTACTTGAATATTATCATCATGTGGAGCTAATTTATCAGCAATATACTCAACTTCAATATGAGTAAATGTTTTAGTTCCATATCCTTTAAATTCAAAACCATCCTGAAACATATTACGGATTCTATCCGTTGTACCTGAAGTAGTAGATTCATTTACTTGACTAGTAGCATATTTTACTACTAAACCTCTCGTAAGAGGAGATGCGGTAGGATTAAACCCCCGTCTATAATAAACAAAATCTTGTTTAGGTTTAATGGAAGATTCGGCACCATCGTATATAGCCGTCTGTCGAGTGGAATCTAGATGAAATGTCCAACCAAATCGTTTACGATCATTATTATCAGCATCTTTCCATTCTTGATCTTCAGCTAGTTTTTGTATACGTCCTAATGGAGAACCTTTAGTGTCTTTAAGTTCAACATAAGCTTTTTGATCATCCCCGATTACTTGCTTACGTGCATTAACAAAATCTTCATCATATACTTGATAATAGGGTTGGTTACTTGCATTATGGTCTATCTTATCAGAAGTAACAGCCGTACCAAAAGTATTAGCTATGGCAGGGATTTCAATAACATCAGAAGCAGCTGTTAATTCTATTATATTTCTTATAAGATCTAAATCATTTCGTGCAAATCGTAATGAACCACCACGACTAATATCATCAGTTGAAACAGTACTTAAATAAGCCTGTCTAATTTTACCTTCGTCTCCCTTTAAATCAGCTAAACTATTTCTAGAGACAATTTCTAATGCATCTCGACATGTTAATAAAAGTACACTCCCTCTAGTAAGCTCGTACTTCTCATCAGATTCATATATACGCCCCACAAAAAGCGTCATAAACGTATCAGTTTCATGAACAATAATTTCAGTATGCTCATTAAGTAAATTATGGAATTGACCTAATTGGGGATTAACTAGAGGGTCTTCACCAAAAGTATAATTACTAGCGTTGGGTTCAGTAAAACCTGTTCTAGGTTTAGCTTGTCTGTTATTGATAGTTAATTCCATTTCTAATGGTGCACCTATTTGATCACTAATACTGCATCCTGAAACGGGGTTACCCCCTATATATTTATAGGGTTTATTAAGAGGTGTAGTTGCAGAATTAGCATCAAACCCAGGATTAACTTCTCTATTTTGTAGTTTCACCCATTTAGTATTATCTAAATCATAATATAAAAGGGTTAAAGTATTAGCCATCTATCACTCCTAACTAAAAGACTCTAGGTACAACATCTCGCCTGGACATAGATACAAATTGCATCTGACATATCCACCTATCTTCCCGACCAGCATCTAATTGGAAACGGGCTTGTTGTAAAGCAACTTGATATGTGCCACCCCCTGTAGACATAGTAGCAGCAGCGAGTGTTCCAGCTTCCGCAACGCCATCCTCTTTAACTTTCCATATAGGAAAAGAAGTATCACCGATTACTAACGTAAGAACATTTTCATCATCGGCTACCCATTGATATAATTTCTCCTCCAGCTTATTTTTATAGGGAATATAGTAATCATAAGTTGCATTTGCTAGTGCATTATAAACTGAAACTTTATCCATCCCTTGATACTCAGCATCCAAATTAGCAACATAGTCAGGATTCCCTCCAACATTATCTATAATAGCTGATAAAGTAATAGCAGGACGAAAGATTCCAAAGTCTATTAATTGAGGAGTATTCTGAGGAATAGGGATTTGGATAGGGGTTTTAGATATAGAGATAGTAATACTATCCGCTTTAAGAGCATAGCGAATAGGATCATTACTTCCTGCTACAAATATTCCTTCTTGATAAGTAAGTAAAACTGAAGAATCCATACTCTATTCATTCACCAGCCCATATCCACTGGAACCACCACCAAGGGCCAAAGAATTAGGAGATGTTCTCATCGACGCACCCAATCTTTGGTTTCCCTTCAATAAATCAGCCTCAGTCGCTCTTCCTTCTTGCTTACTCTCAGCCCTATCCCTTTGCAAATAACTTACAAGCATACCACCTATAATTGAACCAGCGGTAGCTCCTAACATAGTTCCAATACCAGGGATGGCAGAACCGATAACGCCACCAACTAATGCGCCTCCTCCTGCACCCGCTGCTCCTCCAGTCCCGCCCATAGCATATCCCGCTCCTATCCCACCAGCTATCCCTAGGCCACCAAAAGCAGTTCCTCTGTTCATACCAATACCTCTAGTCCCAAATGCGCCAGCTCCACGGCCCCAGCCTTGCCCTCTGGGGCCAAGTGGACTACGACCTTGACCGTCAACTAGATCGTAATACATATTGCCCCCACCACCGCCTGCTGAAGTAAATGTCCCTGCTCTCATAAATCCGACTTGTTTAGCAATTAGTCCAAGACCTTTCAACATGCCGAAACCAAAATATTTATGCAAAACCCAGAAGGGTGTCCACAGTCCTGTTATCTTAGCTATGAAAGCTCCAATCAACCAATACTGAAGAAGTTCCCCAAGACCTGATTTAAGCATCTGAATCCATTTGTTACCTTTCAGCCATTCACTCCATTCCCTCAGCTTTTCAACTGCTTTTTCAACTCCTATCCTTACCCTTTCCATTTTTTCTTGAATCTGGGGAATAGAATTAGCCATAGTTTTTAAAGCAGGAATAATTAAGGGCATGAATGCAGCAAGTACAACGTCAACCATTGCACCAAGGATTTGGAAGATAGTGCCTAATGTACCAGTGAAAAGCTGAGACTGTTTTAACAAGCTGGCAACGCCAACGTTAATGCCTAGACCAGAGCGAACTGTTTTTTTAGCATGGTCAACTAATTCTTTACCATGATCAACCATCGTTTTACGATGCTTTTTTTCTTCCCTATCTTCAGCTTTTTCGTCAGCCTCACTCTTTCCGTCACCACCTCCTGGCCCACCATCACCCCTACTCTCAGGATCGCCTGCTCTTCTCCAATTAAGAGAAATGCCAAAGATATTGCTTTCACCATCAACAGTTCTATTTACCATTAATTCATTCCTTGATTAATTCTACGAGATTCACGATCATGAACTTCTTGTTCATATTCTGTCATAGCTTGTAATGTCCCTAATAACATTGATACATCTTCATCCGACACAGAAGAAATCAACTCCCAAGGGACATTTGCTTTTAACATAGTCACTATTGTTAACCAATAATTATCTTTAAATAATTGTCCTAAATCAGATTCGTCTGGCACCCCCCTTATAATCCGAATTATCCTTTTTTTGCTGCGGTTGTTTCGGCCCCCTCATCACCGAAAGCCTTCGGAACAAGGGCTTCTAATGCACTCCCTAACCTGGCATCAATAGAGGCTAAAAACTTATCGTCCGTAACTCCCCACGGAGCGTGTACAAGCATAAGTTTTAAACATTCTCTAACATATTTATCCCCATCAAATTCAACAGCAGACCCATCACCCCAATCTAAACATGCCGAAACAATTTTATTTCGCTTACTCCAGGGGATGGGTTTAATTTTAACTTCACATTCATCCCCTGTTTCAGGGATTACAACCGTATGAGTTTCGGCTTCAGTAGAAAGGACATATTTAGATACATCAAACTCTTCCTCCTCTATACTTCTAGACTTCTTTTGTTTCGTTGCCATCCTTACCTCCTATGGATAAAACGGTTCTCTATCTCTAATCATTATATCAATATTACGGAAAACAAAATCACATGTTACTTGGAAGGGTGCTTCAGTCATAATAGTATGAGGAGCACCCCTTAAAAAGGCTCCCTGTGTCCCTATTCCAGCCGTAGCATTATTAGAATAACCTGACAAGTCTGTTTCCCCAGGTTGTCGGCCTGGGATTTTAATAACAATCTCATCATTAACCCCTGTTGCCCCTTCGATTTCTCCTCTAGAAAAAGTCATTTCTATATGGAAACCTTGATGACCTGAATCCGCACCATATCGACCTTCTAACAAAAGTTCTTTAAATAAGGACAAAGCACTATCTGAAGAAGTAGCTGAAGCACTAGCTGTATCAGGCAATGCTACCGTGCAGTTCAAACTATATTCTCTTCTTTGTTCCTTTATCTCCGCTGGCCCCCGATGGTCACCTGGACGATTCTTAATATAATAGCGAGGGTCTACGTTATTATTTACAGTTAAAGTAAAACTCCTAATACGAGCAAATTCTACAGGATTCGCACCAGTTGTTCCTAACAATTTAATACTACCATTAGAGAAATAGTATGGTTGAGTTGTTGGATATACTACATCCGCAGATGTAATATTATGCATTATAGCAAATCCTGGTACATTAGGGGTGGTGCTTGCAGTAACAGCATGTGATACTTGTTGTGCTCTTGGGCCTGCTAAACGAGTACTAGAGGCATGTCTAGCTTGGTTATGTATCATATCTAAGAAAACAATGCTGTCCCAATTACATGTAACCAAACCCCCTTCTTCACCTACTATAGACATAGAACCTACCTTACCTCCAATCCACCGCCTATCAAAATCATTAGCATCAGTTTCATTACTATCTTTCATATGCAGATGCATACTAAAAGAATCTAAATCACTAGTTTCTTGGATGTAATGTTCAACATATGTATTGGCAAAAGCTGTACCACTATTAGCTGTTTGAAGAGTTGAATCGGTTTCATTTAATGCATACCCAAGTATGCGACAACCCCAGCCAACTGTATTATTACCCCCTCCTGAATGGGCATATTTTAACGGTGCATTTAATCTGACCCAAGTACTTTGAGTACTATAAGAGTTACTCATCCAACCCGACAATGCTGCACCAACTTCGGTTCGCCCTAATTCTGTAATTTGACGAATTTCTAAATTATTACTAACACTTCCTGTTGAGTTATATATTTTATTAGTTATATCAGTAGTAATTTGATTAGGGCTAACTCCAGCCCAAGCATCTGTCATATTAGTATAATCAATTAAGAGGTGATGTCCTATTCCTATCTCCGAATCATTCCATCCTGTAGACGTTAAACAAATCCACACATCCCCTACATTTGAATTAGCTGCTAGCCCAATTCCGCACTCCCCTGTATCAGCCGAATTTCCAGCACCTACAGCATAATAACCCATATTTACTATACTGCTAGCAGGGGCTGGATAGCTAGGAACTGCGCTTCTAGTATGCGAAGTAGAACCAAAATATCCTCCATAAACCTTAGGAACTTCCTTACCGATAGCAAACCTCAAGGGCCAACCATTAGTTAATACCATTCCATTCAAAGCCCCAGAATAAGAATGTTGTCCAGTATAAACAGACGTAAAGTTCCTATTACTATTTGTACCTAAGAAATACCTTGGTTCCACCACTGGAGTAAAATCAGGAGTATCTACAGTTTCATATACACCTGGAACAAGATTAATATATTTCTGCCCAATCCCAGGATACGTAGGAGTTGCACCAGCGAGAGTAGAAAAAATTGCAGCTTTAAACCAATGGCTCGTCCCAGGCGTAGCATAGGCCCAAGTACCACCACCAGTGGACGTTGGTGTAAAGGCAAAAGCACCTGAACTTCCTTTCTCATTGCTTAAATCATAAGTATAATGAGCAAAGGCTAATGGACGATCCCAATAGATAACTCCATTGCCACTAGCCCCTTCAATTCTTTCAACTCGTCTGATTTCCTGTTGAGCACAACCTCCCGCTATTAAGGCATCCAAATACGGAATAGACCGTTGGTCAGTTGTTGCTGGTAAACTCTCAAGAAGAAAATCTTCATACTCAAAACAAATAAAATCTCCAACTGCTACATATTGAACTGGATTAACATAGCAACTAATAGCCCCAGGAAGCACAGGATCCATAGCTTCAACTGTAGCATTATAAGCAGTAGCACTTCCAGAAGGATAAACAGCTAGGTCAGTTGAAGACGAAGAAAAGTATACCCCCCTAATGCTAGAACCATCTATCATATGTACAGTATCGGGGATTATAATTTCAGAGTCTGCCCCAGGCACTATTTCTGCTTGGATAGTTAATTGTGATTGATCTGGTCGTAAGACAGCCATATTTTTCCTCCGTAGTCAATACCTCTAATATATTATACTCTAATTTAAGTTGTTTCCAAAAGGACTGCCCTATTTTCTAACTGTATCCCAATAGTCCCTACCCATATATTAACCTGTTGTTGCGTCTGTTCTGAAAAATTCACGAATCTTATCCGTTGAAAATTTGCCATACTGTGTTTTTTATCATGGCATATACGTCTAACTTCTCTCATCATATTATATAAACGTTGCCTATCTGCTAAAGTATATACTTCTAATTCTACCATATATTGACGATTACCATACTTCCAATTACCAATCGGCTGTTCGTCCATTGCAGGAGTACCCGCTCGTCCAACAATATGATCGTTCAAATTTAAATCTGCCCTAAAGGGATCTCCTGTACCCGTGACTTCTATAAATCCAGGTTTTTTACCTGAGCCTGCAACATTAGCATGTACCCATTCAGTATCAAAAAGATTTAATACGTCATTAGCTGGCAATGGTTCAGTTGGCATTAAAAGACCTCAAAAGCTCGTAAGGTATCTAACATCAATTCAGTCTCCATAGACCATGATTCAACCTTCTGCATTAATTGGATTCTATCCGTACCACTTACTATAAGTGTCCCAAAATCTGCACTCCTCAAAACTTCAATCGCTGCCAACTTTCTAGCAGCATCAAAAACTATTCCCGCTTCCCTGGCATCGGCATGTATATCTCGTCCTGCAAGATAAGATAATTTGACAGGCATCATAAATTCACCGCCACCGAATCTCCAGATGGGAGCATTGTATGACATGAACCGTGCTGGCAGGAGGAAATATCTAGAGAAGTGTACCATGCCAACTTCTTTAAGAAGAAAGAAATCATTCATCCTGCCAGGGGTTTTAGTTTCCCAGCTAGCTCCATTCCAAATCTGTAACTTAAGAAGTTTATAAGGATCTGGCCTATCTAATTTAAAACCATTCAGATTAAAATCATGATATTCCTCACCTACGTATTGAGTTCGCCACGATTTACGAGTCATATAATCTATTCTAGATTCCGCAGCTTGTATATAACTTTCAACAGTATCTTTAGTAGGAGTTGTGCTAGTTGAAAAATCTGTAGCACCTCCCCCTACAATATTTCCTAATTGTAAAAATCTGAATACATCTCCTGTACTACAATAAGAAG
>Ga0310345_10006358_pt1 | contig 10332 bp, 7 predicted proteins | sample HC15DNA20500_MG_FD_204667 | JGI IMG/M metagenome (GOLD analysis project Ga0310345, IMG submission 204667) | Marine microbial communities from station ALOHA, North Pacific Subtropical Gyre - HC15-DNA-20-500_MG | ecosystem: Environmental > Aquatic > Marine > Oceanic | place: Pacific Ocean: North... | reverse complement strand
ATGAAATATTCCTGCGCGTTGAAGCTCTCCTCGCCTTCCTGCGGAAGAATGCGGCGGGAGGTACCGTCGGGCAGAACCTCGAAGCTCTGCTGATTGTCCATGATATTGCCCAGCATGATCTGGCCCAGCACCTGCTCATGCACCGTGCGATTGGTGATCGGGACCATGGTTTCAACGCGGCGGTCCAGATTGCGCGGCATCAGATCGGCGGAGGAAATATAGACGATGGCCCCATCGGACGGCAGGCCGTGGCCATTGCCGAAGCAGTAGATGCGGCTGTGCTCAAGGAAGCGGCCGACAATGGATTTTACGCGGATCTTTTCGGACAGCCCCGGCACCTGCGGGCGCAGGCAGCAAATGCCGCGCACGACCAGATCGATCTCGACACCGGCATTGCCAGCCTCGTAGAGCGCGTCGATGATGGCCGGATCAACCAGCGAATTCATCTTCATCCAGATTTGTGCAGGCCGCCCGGCCTTCGCATGCTCAATCTCGGCGTGGATATGCTCGATGATGCGATTGCGCAAAGTAAAGGGCGACATGGCAAGCTTCATGTCCACATCCGGCTCGGCATAACCGGTGATGAAATTGAAGACCTTTGCCACGTCATGCGCAATGGCGGCGTCGTCTGTGAAATAAGACAGATCCGTATAGATGCGCGCGGTGATTGGGTGATAATTTCCCGTGCCCAGATGGCAGTAATTGCGCAGGCGCCCATCCTCGCGGCGCACGACCAGTGACATTTTCGCATGGGTTTTCAGCTCGATGAAGCCGAAGACCACCTGCACGCCGGCGCGTTCGAGATCACGCGCCCAACGGATATTGGCTTCCTCATCGAAGCGCGCCTTCAGCTCCACGAGAGCGGTGACCGATTTCCCCGCCTCCGAAGCGTCGATCAGCGCGCGCACGATCGGGCTGTCATTGGATGTGCGGTAAAGGGTCTGCTTGATGGCGACCACGTCGGGGTCTTGTGCTGCCTGACGCAGGAACTGCACGACCACGTCAAAACTCTCATATGGGTGATGGACCACAAGGTCCTTCTCGCGAATGGCGGCGAAGCAGTCACCATTATGTTCACGAATGCGCTCGGGAAAACGGGCGTTGTAGGGCTCGAATTTCAGGTCGTCGCGGGCGACCTTCACGATTTCGGAAATCTGGTTGATCGCCAGGGGGCCATCCAGCACGCTGATACGCCCCGAGGGCACACCGAGCTCCGACGCCACGAAATCGCGAAGCGATTCGGGCATGGAGCTTTCAAATTCGATGCGGATCACCGAGCCGCGGCGCCGCCGCTTCAGAGCGCTTTCGAACAGGCGCACAAGATCTTCGGCCTCTTCCTCAACCTCGATATCGCTGTCACGGATGATGCGGAACGTGCCCGAGCCGTTGACCTTGTAGCCCGGAAACAGCTTGCCGATGAACATTTCCACGATGTCTTCAAGCGCGATGAAGCGTACCTTGTCCGAACGCATTGGCAGTTCGATGAACCGTCGCAATGCGACCGGCAGACGCAAGAGCGCGGTCATGCTTTCGCCATCGGAGAGCTTCTGCAGATCAAGCGCTATGGAAAAGCCCAGATTGGGAATGAAAGGGAACGGGTGAGCCGGGTCGATCGACAGCGGCGTCATGACCGGATAGATCGCATCGAGGAAGTGCTCCTCCACCCAGTCACGGTCCGCCTTGGAAAGAGCGTCGGGGCGGACAAGCTCGATGCCTTCCTTCTTCAGCAATTCCAGAAGCACGCCGAGATTTTCGTGCTGCTCCTGCTGCAGGCGCGCCACTTCCAGCAGAATCTGGTGAAGCTGCTCCTCTGGCGTGCGGCCATCGGCGCTGCGGGTGGTGATTCCCTCGCGCACCTGGCCTGCAAGACCGGCCACGCGGACCATGAAGAACTCGTCGAGATTGTCAGCGGAGATGGAAAGGAAGCGCACGCGCTCCAGAAGCGGGTGGCAGGCATTCTGCGATTCCTCAAGAACACGCCTGTTGAACTGCAGCCAGGAGAATTCGCGGTTGACGAAGCGGTCCGGACTGGCGGCAGCCACCTCATCGGCCTTTTCTGGCTCGACCGGAAATTCGCTTTTGACCGGCTTCAGCTCATTCATCGCTTCATCTTCCTCAAAACTCACGGGCGCAATGCAGCACTCGCTGCCAGTTTACGTCCTGACAGGCTTTTGCGACAGTTTCATATCACGGGCTTGCAAATAAGCCATTTATGCTACAAACGCAGTGAAAGACTGACACCGAGCGGGAGACAGAAATGGCGGGCCACGCGATACCGCATTTCCACAACACTGATGGCCACAGCGCCATCAATATCGGCGTCCGCGAATTCATGTGCGTCGGCGCAAATCCACCCATGGATCATCCGCATGTCTTTCTGGACATGGGTGACGATGTGGAGCGCGTCTGCCCCTATTGCTCCACGCTCTATCGCTACCGTCCGGAACTGAAGGCTGACGAGACCCAGCCGGCAGGTTGCGCATTCGAGCGTGACGCGGCTTAAACGCAAGGCTTAAACACCATTCCCGCCTCCATCGCCATCGCCGGTGCAGGCATTGCCGGACTGACCAGCGCATTGGCGCTGGCCAGGCGTGGGCATGACATTACCATTTTCGAGCGCGAAGCGTATCTTGGTGAAGCGGGCGCAGGCTTGCAGCTTTCGCCCAACGCCACGCGCGTGCTTCGCACCCTTGGCGTTCTGGATCATCTCCAGGCGGTTGCCGTACAGCCCGACGCCGTGCTGCTGCGTTCCGCGCGCAATGGGTCGGTGAAATCCCGCCTTCCGCTTGGCGAAAAGGCGCAGGACCGCTGGGGTGCTCCCTATCTCACCTGTCACCGGGCCGACCTGCAGGGCGCGCTATTGAAATGCGTCACAGCACATCCGAATATCAAACTGACGCTGGATGCACCGGCGCAAGGATTTTCCTTCACAAGTGACGGTGTCTCCCATCCTCGCTCCGAGGCTCAATTCCAGCTTCTGCTTGCCGCCGATGGCATCTGGTCCAGCCTGCGTGAGAAGGTGACATCGCTTGACGCCCGCTTTACCGCACGGATCGCCTGTCGCGCCATGCTGTCTGGCGATCATCCGGCAGCGCGCGAACTGTTCGGGACGACGCACAATGTCCACGCATTCATGGCTGCCGGTTTCCACACTGTCGCCTACCCCGTCAGTGGTGGCACAGCCTATAATCTGGTGGTCGTTCTTCCCGGAGGTGAGACGCAGCGTGGCTGGGTGCAAGGCGCTGATCTCGACCTGCTTCGCCATGCGCTTGGCGGCACGATACTCGCGCCGCTGACAAAAGCAGCCAGTGACTGGAGCCAATGGCCGCTCTACGAGGTACCTGCGCTTGAAAGCTGGTCAAGACCGCCGAACCTGTTGCTCGTCGGTGATGCCGCGCACGGCCTCACTCCCTACGCGGCCCAGGGTGCGGCAATGGCTATCGAAGACGCTTCGGTGCTTGCCGGTCTGCTCGATGATACAGGCGGCGTGGCGCAAGCCCTGGTGAAGTTCGAGCGGTTGCGCATACCCCGGATCGAGCAAGTGCGGCGGCGCGGAGGCTTCAACAGTTTCGCATGGCATGCTGCAGGACCTGTGGCTTTAGTCCGTGACCTGGTGCTGAAGCACCGCACCGGCGAGAAGCTTATGGCCGATTTCGACTGGCTTTATGGCTGGCATACGGACAACCGGTCAGGCTAGTAACCATAATTCCCCTAGCCGGTTTCCTTGTTCCCTTATAGTTGTTATCGAATTTTTCGAAACAACTGGAGGCTTCAATATGAGTGTTGTTGATGCGTGGAGGCCGGAAACTGCCGCAGGCGGTTTCACACGCGATGATGAAGACGTCGCATTCTACACGCGCATCAATGCCCTGATCCATTCGGATATGGTGGTCGTCGATCTCGGCGCCGGACGCGGCTCACGCTATGATGAAGGCAGTGCGCCGTTCCGCAAGAGCTTCTTCAACCTGCAGGGCCGCGTGAAGCAGCTGATCGGGGTTGATGTCGACCCAGCAGTTCTTGAGCACCCTTATCTTGACGAGGCACTGGTTACAGAACCAGGTGCCCGCCTACCGCTTGCCGATCAAAGCGTGGACATGATCATCAGCGAGTGGGTTCTGGAACATGTGGAGCATCCACAGGAATTTGGGGATGAGGTGCAGCGCGTATTGAAGCCGGGCGGCTGGTTTTGCGCCATCACGCCCAACAAATGGGGCTATGTCGGGATTGCCAACCGGATCATTCCGGAGAAGGTGAAAAACGCCCTGATGCGCCGGGTGTGGCCAGACCGGCCCGACATGGATGTGTTCCCGACCTATTACCGCCTCAACACACTGGCTCGTACAAGGGGCATGTTTGGCGATGGGGCGTGGGAGCATTGCAGCTATTCGGCCAATGGCACCCCGAAATATCACGGCAACCGCTCTTTCGGCTTTGCGCTCGTGGGTCTTTTTCAGACATTCGTACCGAGCCTGATGCGCACCAATCTGTTCGTGTTCATACGCAGAACGGCCTGAAACTGGCATGATAAAAAACGCCCCAGCACCTATCAGGTACCGGGGCTTGTGCTTGCAGCCTATTGGCGCCTCTAGTGCAGTATCTGCGACAGGAAGAGCTTTGTGCGCTCGTGCTGCGGGTTGTCGAAGAACTCTGCCGGTGTGTTCTGTTCGACGATCTGGCCTTGGTCCATGAAGATCACGCGGTTGGCGACCTGGCGGGCAAAGCCCATTTCATGGGTCACGCAGATCATGGTCATGCCTTCCTCGGCAAGATCGACCATGGTGTCGAGCACTTCCTTGATCATCTCGGGATCAAGCGCTGATGTCGGCTCATCGAAGAGCATGATGCGCGGGTTCATGCAGAGCGCACGGGCGATTGCAACACGCTGCTGCTGACCGCCGGAAAGCTGACCTGGATATTTGTGCGCCTGCTCGGGGATCTTCACCCGCTCCAGATAATGCATCGCCATTTCCTCGGCTTCCTTCTTGGGCGTCTTGCGTACCCAGATCGGAGCCAGCGTGCAGTTCTCCAGAATGGTGAGATGCGGGAAGAGGTTGAAGTGCTGGAACACCATGCCCACTTCGCGGCGCACCTCGTCGATCTTTTTCAGGTCGTTGGTGAGCTCGATGCCGTCGACGACAATTCTGCCCTTCTGATGCTCTTCCAGCCGATTGATGCAGCGGATCATGGTGGACTTGCCGGAACCGGAGGGACCGCACACCACGATGCGTTCGCCGCGCATGACCTTGAGGTTGATGTCACGCAGAACATGGAAGTCGCCATACCACTTGTTCATGTTGACGATCTCGATGGCGACATCGGTGTCGGAAATCTGCATTCCCGGCTTTTTCTTTGCAGCAGGTGCTGCGGCGGCAGGATTTGTCTGGCTGGCCATGACGATTTTCCTTACTCGGGCCCTTGCCCGTCAGTTCCTGTGGCCGGTGTTCAACCGGCGTTCCATATAGATCGAATAGCGCGACATGCCGAAGCAGAAGAGCCAATAGATGAAAGCGGCGAAGACGAGGCCTGTCGCAGCCGTCGATGGCGTTATCCAGTTCGGATCGGAGAACCCGCGACGCACCGTGCCCAGAAGATCTGCCAGGCCGATGATGTAGACCAGGCTCGTGTCCTTGAAGAGGCCGATAAAGGTGTTCACGATACCCGGGATCACCATCTTCAGGGCCTGTGGCATGATGATCAGACGCATCATCTGCCAGTAACCCAGACCAAGCGCCTGTGCGCCTTCATACTGGCCCTTCGGAATGGCCTGCAGTCCGCCGCGAATGACTTCCGCCATATAGGCTGCCGAGAAGAGTGCGACACCGATCAGTGCGCGAAGCAACTGATTGAAGGTCACGCCATCCGGCAGGAAGAGCGGGATCATGAAGGCGGACATGAAGAGCACCGTGATCAGAGGCACACCACGCCAGAACTCGATGAAGATGATCGAGAACAGGCGGATCGCTGGCAGATGCGACCGACGGCCCAATGCCAGCAGGATGCCGAGCGGCAGCGAGGCTGCAATGCCCGTCAGCGCCACGACCAGCGTGACCAGCAGCCCGCCCCAGAGATTTGTAGGCGCAGGACGCAGGCCAAGATCGCCGGACAGCAGCATGATCAGCGCCAGGATGCCCACGGGGGCGACCAGCACCTTCAGGAAGCGGCTGCGACCGCCCTCGCCCGGCTGCACCGCCCAGACACTCATCGCGACAGAGGCCAGCGCCACGAGCGAGGACAGCATGGTCAGTGTCGAGAAGCGGATATCCATGAACCGCACAGGGCCGGAATTGATGGCATTGTGCATGAACAGGATCAGCAATGCGGCGATTGCCGCCCACAGCCCCCACTTCAACCGGTCTTCACTGGCACCTGCAACCATTCCGCCAAGTGCCGAGGCGATGAAGGCAGAGATGGTCAGCAGGAAAGCAACCCAGGCACCGCTGACGCGGAGATTGCCACCCGTGAGCAGCACAAGTGCCACGAAGGGATAGACCGCAAAGAGCAGAATGGCATTCAGCCGCTTGTAGGGCAGAGGCGGGATGAGCATCGGCACGGCCAGAAGCACCAGCAGCACCAGAGCGATATCCACCCGCCAGCGCTCAGCCATAGGATAAAGGCCGTAGACAAACTGGCTGAACTTCGCGCCCACAAAGGCCCAGCAGGCGCCCACCTCGCCCTCGCCTTCACCCGGCAAGCATGCCTGGCGATCGGCACCGGTGAAGACGGCGTCCAGAAATCCCCACTCGAAGATGTTCCAGGCTGCCCAGACCGAGAAGATTGACAGGACGATGGTTATGACGCTGTCCACGGGCGTGGCGAAGAGGTTCTTGTGCAGAATTCCCACAACGCCCGCCTCCGACGGTGGAGGCGGCTGCGGCGCTTTCTGCTCGCGAGCGACATAAAGAGAGACTTGTTCTTCCATTTTTATGCCTCCTACCGCTCAACCAGTGCCATCTTGGCGTTGAACCAGTTCATGAAGGCCGAGACCGCGACGCTGAGGCCGAGATAGACGACCATCCAGACAGCGACGACTTCGACGGACTGGCCGGTCTGGTTCAGGACCGTGGAACCCACGGCAACCAGTTCGGGATAGCCAACGGCCAGACCCAAAGACGAGTTCTTCGTCAGATTGAGATACTGGCTGGTCAGCGGTGGAATGATGACGCGGAATGCCTGTGGTACGACCACCAGCCTTAGAAGCTGGCTGCGGGTTAGACCCAGCGCCGATGCCGCCTCCGTCTGCCCCTTGGAGACAGACAGAATGCCCGCGCGCACGATCTCCGCCACGAAGGATGCGGTGTAGAAGGAGAGCGCGAGGAACAGGGCGAGGAATTCGGGCTTCACCTGCCATCCGCCGCGCAGATTGAAACGCGTAGCCTCGGGCACCTCGAACGAGACGGGAAGACCGGTAACGGCAAAAACAACCAGCGGCAGGCCGAAGATCATTGCCAGAGCCGGACCCAGCGTCTTGCGTCGTTCACCCGTTTTGAGCTGGTGCTTCTTGTTTGCCTTCGCGAGAACGACGGTGCCGATAACACCGAGAACGAATGCGATCAGCGTGGCAAGAGCGATTGGCTCGAAGACGGCTGCAGGCATCTGCAGGCCGCGATTGGACAGATAGGTTCCGAAACCCAGCTCATAGGCCTGGCGCGGCAATGGCAGAACGGACAGGACGCCGAAATACCAAAACAGGATTACCAGCAGTGGCGGGATGTTGCGGAACACCTCAACATAGACGGTGCTCAGGCCGCGCACGATGTAGTTGCGCGACAGACGACCGATGCCGACGATGAAACCGACTATGGTGGCGAGCGTGATACCGGCAATCGCGACGATGATCGTGTTTGAGATGCCGACGAGTAGCGCCCGGCCATAAGTTGAATTGGACGAATATTCTATCGGTACCTGGCCGATATCAAAACCGGCGCGTGTTGATAGAAAGCCAAATCCTGAGGCGATGTTCGCCTGGGCAAGATTTCGGATCGTGTTGTTGATCAGCCAGGAGGCGAAAGCCAGGATGGCAATGATCATCACGATCTGGATGATGAGACCGCGTGTCTTCGGGTCGCGCATCAGCGCGACACGCGGCTGCGAAATGCTTTGAGCTTCAACTGTCATATGATCCGCCATGCACGAAGCGTGGCCCTCCGGAAACGGCCAGCGCTTACGCTTTAGAAAAGCGGGGGTGCTGCCGCCAATGCAGCAGCACCCTCATTTACCGATTAGCGGATCGGCGGAGCGTATTGCAGGCCGCCCTTGGCCCAAAGGGCATTCTGACCACGCTGGATGCCGAGCGGCGTATCCGGACCGACATTGCGGTCGAAGATTTCGCCATAGTTGCCGACAGCCTTGATCACATTGACCATCCAGTCAGCCGAAAGCCCGATATCCTGACCGAAGGTGCCATCGGCACCGAGCATGCGGCGGATGTTCGGATTGTCGGAATTGACCATTTCCTCGACATTGTCCTGGGTCACACCAAGCTCTTCGGCGTTGATCAAGCCGAAATGGACCCACTTCACGATGTCGAACCACTGCTCGTCACCCTGACGAACGACCGGGCCGAGGGGCTCCTTGGAGATGATCTCCGGGAGAACCACGTGCTCGTCCGGGTTGGAAAGCTCGAGACGCGAAGCATAGAGGCCTGAAGCATCGGTCGTCAGAACGTCGCAACGACCCTGCTCGTAAGCCGAGTTAACATCCGACTGGCTTTCGATAACAACAGGATTGTATTCCATGTTGTTGGCGTTGAAGTAGTCGGTGAGGTTCAGCTCCGTGGTGGTGCCGGACTGCACGCAAACCGTTGCGCCCGAAAGCTGCAGCGCGGAGTTCACGTTGAGGTCCTTGCGGACCATGAAGCCCTGACCGTCATAGTAGTTCACGCCGGCAAAGTTCAGGCCGAGCGCGGTGTCGCGGTTCATCGTCCAGGTGGTGTTGCGTGCCAGCAGATCAACTTCGTTGTTCTGCAGGGCCGGAAAACGCTGGACGGCGGAAAGCGGCGTGTACTGCACCTTGCTTGCGTCACCGTCGAAAACGGCAGCAGCAACGGCCTTGCAGTAATCCACGTCGAGGCCCTGCCATTCGCCCTGGTCGTTCTGGGAAGCGAAGCCCGGAAGACCGGTATTCACACCACAACGCAGCTGACCAGCGCTCTTCACATCGTCGAGCGTGGCTGCCGATGCCGTGCCTGCAGCAAATGCAAAGACGGCCGAGCCGAGCAGTGCCTTCATAAGATTCTTCATGTTCATTGACCCTTTTTTCTCAAGCACAGGGTTCATCCCCAAAGTCTGATGTGCGGAAGCACGATGGCACAGTCTTGTGAATGCGCTGCGAATACGGGCTTCCTCTCCCATGCACGGCGCCCATCGAATGCCATTATTTGACACGGGTCAAGAGGGGATCGGCGATTGGTCCAGAAGCAATAACTGATGGTTAACCCTGAGGGATTACAACCATTCCTATATTGTTTCATCTTCGGGGGCTGGTCATGAAGCCGGTATTGGCGGCGACTGCTGTCGCGTTTCTTGCAACAGGAATTTCGGCTGCAATTGCAGCGGATTACGAACCGGCGCCTTCCCATCAGACCGCGCCCTTGCGGCCAACGCATCAGGCCAGCCACTCCGGCTGGTATCTGCGCGGCGATATCGGTCACAACTTCAAATCGAAAACGGACGGTGGCTTCCGCGTGTATGAAGGCACCTACCGCAACGCCCACTACGAGCACATGGAACTGCGTTCCAACACCTATTTCGGTGTGGGTGCCGGTTATAGGCTGAACGCGCATCTTCGTGGTGACGCAACGTTGGCTTACTGGAATCGCAGCGGATTCGGTTCCGCTACCCTCGACGGCAATTGGTCGTTTGACGATTCCAGCTCCGCAAGCGCTCTGGAATTGATGGCGAACGCCTATGTTGATCTGAAGACCTTCGGCCGCATTACGCCCTATGTTGGTGGCGGCCTGGGCACCACATATCTGCGCTATGACCGGCTGACCAATCGCGCCACCTGTATCAATCCGTCAAATTGTGGCGGGCTCGATTATGTCGCCTGGCACGAGGGTGAAGAGAGCTGGCGCTTTACCTGGGCGCTCATGGCCGGTGTCGCCGTAGACCTGACCCATCGCGCCAAACTCGATCTCGGCTACCGCTACGCCCATGTCGCGGGCGGCGATGCCTTCGGCTTCGATGCAGGCGATATCGCGGCAGGTGCAAGCGGCGTTCAGGGCTGGGACAACGGCTTTGGCACACACCAGATCCGTGCGGGCCTTCGCTACGAATTCGGCGGCGCTCAGATCGCGGCATACAAACCAGAGCCCTTCGTCATGCCAGCTCCCCA
>Ga0310345_10006355_pt1 | contig 10336 bp, 7 predicted proteins | sample HC15DNA20500_MG_FD_204667 | JGI IMG/M metagenome (GOLD analysis project Ga0310345, IMG submission 204667) | Marine microbial communities from station ALOHA, North Pacific Subtropical Gyre - HC15-DNA-20-500_MG | ecosystem: Environmental > Aquatic > Marine > Oceanic | place: Pacific Ocean: North... | reverse complement strand
ACGTCATTCGCAAGGTCGACAATGCAATCACCAAAACAGGTGGTGTTGTTGGCCTGCGTGGCAGCCTCGCACCGGATGGTGCCATCGTGAAGGTGGCTGGCATGAAGGAGCTGAAATTCACCGGCCCGGCACGCTGCTTCGATTCGGAAGAAGAGGCATTCGCGGCGGTGAATGAGCGCAAATACAAGGAGGGCGAAGTTCTCGTCATCCGTTATGAAGGTCCGAAGGGTGGTCCGGGCATGCGCGAGATGCTTGCCACCACGGCAGCCCTTTACGGGCAGGGCATGGGTGACAAGGTCGCATTGATCACCGATGGACGCTTCTCCGGCGCAACGCGCGGCTTCTGCATCGGCCATGTTGGACCGGAAGCAGCCGTTGGCGGACCGATCGGTCTGCTGCGCGACGGTGACATGATTTCGATCGACGCCGTGGAAGGCACGATCGATGTCGATCTTTCGGAGGAAGAGCTTGCTGCGCGGCGGGCGGAGTGGAAGCCGCGTGAAACCGATTATCAGTCCGGCGCAATCTGGAAATACGCCCAGACCGTCGGTCCCGCAGTAAAGGGTGCCGTCACGCATCCAGGCGGAGCCAAGGAAACACACTGCTATGCAGATGTCTGATGCCATGAAGCGGATCTTCGCCACCGCATTGCTGTTCGGCTTTACGGCCGGCACACCTGCGCTCGCGCTGGACCCGGAGACTGTGATCCAGAAGGACCGCAGTCCTTGGGCGATGTTCCGCTTCGGCTTCTCCGCCTACAAAAGCGGCAAGAAGCAGGAGGCTGTCGAGGCTTATCGGTATGCTGCCGAAAAGGGGCAGGTGGGTGCGCGCTGGAAGCTCGCACGCATGTATGCCGAGGGCGATGGCGTGCCGCGCAACGACTACGAGGCGTTCAAGTTCTTCTCGGCGGTTGCACAGCAGAACATAGAGCCCGGCAGCCAGGACGAAAGCTATATTTCCGATGCGCTCGTCGCGCTGGGTCGCTATCTGCGCAAGGGCATCGAGAATTCGCCGATCCGTCCGAACCCGCATGCGGCGCAGGAATATTTCATGCGTGCTGCGGCGGTCTATCGCAATGCCCATGCCCAGTATGAACTTGGTCGCATGTTCCTTGACGGGGATGCGGGAGCCAAGAATGTGCAGCAGGCCGCGCGCTGGCTGCAGCTTGCTGCCGAGAAGAACCATGCGCCAGCGCAGGCGACGCTTGGCCATCTGCTGTTCCAGCGAGGACAGACAGTTGAAGGTCTTGCGCTGATGACCACGGCGCTGGAAGTGGCTGCACCGTCAGACATCGGATGGATCCGATCCATGCAGGAAGAAGCCTTCGCACTGGCTGGCGAATCGGATCGACGCACGGCCATGGCACGGGCCGAACATTATCTGGTCAACGGGATCGACTGAGCCTGTCCTGACACGGAGCGATCAAACTTAAAAAAGCCGGCGCTGAGCCGGCTTTTTTGCTGGCCTCTGGCCCGGTCAGCCTTGCTTTAGGGCAAATTCCGCAATGACGGGCACGTGATCTGAGGGCTTTTCCCAGGCGCGCGTGTGCTTGGCAACTTCCACCGACTGCAGCCGGTCCGCAGCTTCCGCAGAAAGCAGCAGGTGATCGATGCGGATGCCGTTGTTCTTCTGCCATGCTCCGGCCTGATAGTCCCAGAACGTGTAGGTTCCGGCCTCATGGGTGGTGGCGCGAAGTGCGTCTGTCAGGCCCAAATTGACGAGCCGACGGAATGCCTCGCGTGTCTGTGGAAGAAAGAGCGCGTCATTCACCCAGGCTTGCGGGTTCTTGGCGTCTTCAGGCTCTGGAATGACATTGTAGTCACCTGCCAGAACGAGTGGCTCTTCCAGGGCGAGCCGTTCTTCCGTCCAGCGTTGCAGGCGCTCCATCCAGCCAAGCTTGTACGGGTATTTCGGGCTGTCGACCGGATTGCCATTTGGTAGATAGAGCGAGACAACCCGCAACACGCCGCTTTCGGTGGAGAACACGCCTTCGATGAAGCGAGCCTGTTCGTCTTCATCATCACCGGGCAGTCGACGGTTGACCTCGTCGAAACGCAGCTTTGAGAGGATTGCGACGCCGTTGAAGCCTTTCTGCCCGTGTGTCTCCACATGATAGCCGAGTGCCTCGATGCGCTCACGCGGGAAACCCTCGTCGACGGATTTGATTTCCTGAAGGCAGACAATGTCCACACTGGCCTCTTCCAGCCAATGAAGCAGGTTTTCGATGCGTGCCTTGACGCCGTTTATGTTCCAGGTGGCGATCTTCATGGACTGTTCCGTCTGCAGGTAGTTGGCGCGCACAGTAGCCATTGAGGCTCGTGCGTCAATGCGGGCGGAAACGGGGGGCTTGCGCCGTCAAGCGGGGCGTGTCGCCGGTGCGCCGGCAAGCTTGAACGGGATGCCGGAGAGCAAGGCGCGCACATAGCGCGCTTTCTGGTAGTCGCCATTGAGCGATACCCTGTTGAAGCTGGTCGGCTTGCGAGCACATTCCCGCGAGATGAGGCCGGGCCGGTTTGTAACCGCAATCTGATACCCCGCATCATGTGCAGCGCGGAACTCGCGTTCTCCAACCGCTTCGGCAAATCCATATGGGTAGGCGAAGCTGGTTGGTCTGCGCCCGCTGATCGCCTCGACTGCAGCGGTGGAGACTGCAATTTCGTGATGCAAGCGTTCCTCGTTCACACGGGTCAGGTTCACGTGGGAAACCGTGTGTGCGCCGAGGCTGGCGAGCGGGTCGGTTGCGATGAGTGCCAGCTCTTTCTCGTTCATCGTGAGGCGTGAAACGAGATCCAGCGGATCCAGCCCCATTCTTGTCGCAAGGTGATCGATGCGCCGAACCGCATCATCCTCATCGTGGGTCTGCACGAAATGGGAAAACCGATCTATCGCCATGGTTTTTTGCAAGGGGGTCCGGGCCGCGACCAGGGCAGGTCCGGTACCGAAATCGAACTCCAGCTCATCATGTTTTGCTATCAGCGCTTCGATCGTTTCCCACCAGATGCTGTGGGTGCGTGCGGCAAAACCGGAAGTCACGAAGATCGTATAGGGCACGTTGTGGCGTCTGAAGACGGGCGCGGCAAATTCCGCATTGTTGCGGTAACCGTCATCGAGCGTGAAGGCGAAATAGCGGTTCTGGTCTTCCGGATCGCAAAGACGTGCGGGCAACTCGTCAAGCGAGACAGGAAGCAGTCCCAAGTCCCGGCAGGTGCGGATGGTCTCGTCGAGAAAGGCCGGCGTGACGCTTAGCAGCCGATTGGGCTTTGAAAGCTCCGGCCGTTCCGGGCGCACATGGTGAAGCGTGAAGATGATCGCGCCGCCGGACATCCGCCGCCGAGCAAGACCGGAAAGGACGATCGCCTCCAGTCCCGTTCTGATAAATGTGTGACGCATGAAGCGCTTGAGCGTGATGCCCGGAATCATCTGCAGCTTGTCCCTCTGTCAGAAGAGCTATTAGGGACAACTCGTATACAGGCCGTCAACGCTGGATTGTTGTTTCAGCCTGGCTCAGATCGAGAAACTGGTGCCGCAGCCGCAGGATGCGACGGCATTCGGATTGCGGATCTGGAAGGATTGGCCCATCAGGTCGTCCACGAAATCGATGACAGAACCGCCCATATAGACCAGCGAAAGATCGTCGATATAAACCTTGGCGCCATCGCGCTCGATGACCACGTCGTCATCATTCTTGTCATTGACGAGATCGAACTTGTAGGAAAAGCCGGAGCAGCCGCCGCCTTCCACGGAAACGCGCAGAGCCGTTTGATCGGGCTTATCCGACAGGATTTTGAGAATGCGCCGGGCGGCGGCTTCGGTCAGTTCCACGCCCTTCATGTCGGTCTTTGCATCAACGCCCATAGCGGTCACCTTGCCTTCGCATGTGCATACTAGGTATGAACGCGGTTGCGGCGAGTCAACAAGGGCCATCATGTCTGCCCCTTCTGTTTTTGAAGAAATCGGTTTCGGCTACAGGCCGCGTGCAGTCTATGCATGCGACCCGAACAAGACGCGCGGGCGTTTCTATCCCGAGCCGGAAAGCCCAACGCGTACCCCCTATCAGCGCGACCGTGACCGGATCATACATTCGACCGCCTTTCGGCGACTGAAGCACAAGACGCAAGTCTTCATTGCCCATGAAGGCGATCACTACCGCACGCGCCTGACCCATTCCATCGAGGTGGCCCAGATCGCCAGGGCGCTCGCACGGGCCATGCGCTGCGACGAGGATCTTGCCGAGGCAATCGCGCTGGTCCATGATTTCGGTCATACGCCGTTCGGCCATACCGGCGAGGACGCGCTTGACGAAAAGATGAAGCCGTGGGGCGGCTTCGACCACAATGCACAGTCGCTGCGCGTGGTAACGCGTCTTGAGCGCCGTTACGCCGAATTCGACGGCTTGAACCTCAGTTGGGAGACGCTTGAAGGTCTGGTCAAGCACAATGGACCGCTGGAGACACCTGAAGGCGAGGGGCTCGATGGCCCGGTTCCCAAGGCGATCCTTGACTATTCCGCGCTGCATGACATGGAGCTTTCGCGCCATGCGAGCCTGGAAGCACAATGTGCCGCCATCGCAGATGACATTGCCTATAACGCGCATGACATAGACGACGGGCTGCGTTCGGGGCTTCTGACACTCGACATGTTGCGCGAGGTAGCTCTGCCCGGCCGCATCATGAAGCAGGTCGACGAGCGATATCCGGGGCTTGATCCGGTTCGTGCGGGGCACGAGCTCATGCGACGCCAGATCACGATCATGGTTGAGGATGTGATCAACAACGCGCACAAGCGCTTGCAGGATGCCAAGCCTTCCTCGCCCGATGATATCCGTGATGCAGGCTGCACCATGGTCTGTTTTTCGGAAGCCATGCGTGCAGACGAGAAGGCGTTGAAAGCCTTTCTCTATGCCAATCTCTATAGGCATCCCGAAGTGGTCGAGGTGCGCAAGGCAGCAGACCGCGTGGTGCGCGATTTGTTTGATGCCTATTTCACTGATCCCCGACAGATGCCGGAAGGTTGGCGCGAAGGGCTCGACCGGGCCGACGAACGGGTGCGGGCGCGCGACGTTGCCGATTTTCTTGCCGGCATGACAGACACCTATGCCATCAAGGAACATGAGCGCATCTTCGGCAGCGGTCTGTTTGACCGATTCGCCGTTTTGCGATAGGCGCAGGCGATCGAAATTTCCCTGACTTCACAATTGCGGCCGCGCGCCGCACTGGTGCAACAATCTGGAACGTCCCCATGAACATATTTGCCGATTTCTCTGATCGGGTCCTTGCTGCGATTGGTGAGCTTGGGCTGAAGCCGCGAGACGGGGGCGAGTTGGATACCAGTCGTGTCACGGTCGAGCCGCCGCGCGATCCCTCGCATGGCGATCTGGCGACCAATGCAGCCATGGTTCTTGCAAAGGCCGTGGGCGCCAATCCACGTCAGCTTGGCGAGCAGATCGCAGCGTCATTTGCGAATGATCCGGATGTTGCCGAAGCCACGATCGCCGGTCCGGGCTTTGTCAATCTGCGCCTGTCAGATGCTTTCTGGCATGCGCGGCTGAAGGACATGCTGCAACTGGGCAGCGAATATGGCCGTTCCCAGATGGGGCGGGGCCATAAGGTGAATGTGGAATATGTTTCCGCAAATCCCACAGGGCCCATGCATGTAGGCCATTGCCGCGGTGCCGTTGTTGGTGATGCGCTGGCCAATGTGCTGGCCTTTGCCGGATTTGACGTGACGAAGGAATACTACATCAACGATGCCGGCGCACAGATTGATGTGCTCGCACGGTCGGTGATGCTGCGCTATCGTGAGGCACTGGGCGAAAAGATCGAGGAGATTCCCTCGGGGCTTTACCCGGGTGACTACCTTGTTCCGCTCGGCAAGGCGCTGGCGGATGAGTTCGGCACGAAGCTTCTGGAAAAGCCTGAAGCGGAAGCGCTGGAGCTCGTGAAGGATCGGGCGATTTCCGCCATGATGGACATGATCCGCGATGACCTGGCCGCGCTCAACGTACATCACGACGTCTTCTTCTCCGAGCGGTCGCTTCATGTGGACAATGGTGGTCCGATCCGTGCCGCCATCGCTGACCTCACCATGAAGGGACATGTCTACAAGGGAACGCTCCCACCGCCGAAGGGCCAGGTGCCAGAGGATTGGGAAGACCGTGAACAGACGCTTTTCCGCTCAACGGAAGTCGGTGACGATATCGATCGCCCGCTGATCAAGTCAGATGGGGCCTTCACCTATTTCGCCGCTGATGTGGCCTATATGAAGGATAAATATGCGCGGGGCTTCGAGCATCTCATATATGTGCTCGGTGCCGATCATGGTGGTTACGTAAAGCGTCTTGAGGCGCTGGCGCGTGCCTTGTCCGATGGCGAGTTGGAACTGACAGCACTTCTGTGCCAGCTCGTGAAACTTTACCGGAACGGCGAGCCGGTCACCATGTCCAAGCGGGCAGGGACCTTCGTCACCTTGCGTGAAGTGATCGATGAGGTTGGTCCGGATGCGGTCCGCTTCATGATGCTTTATCGCAAGAGCGACGCGCCACTCGATTTCGATTTCGCGAAGGTCACTGAGCAGTCGAAGGACAATCCGGTGTTCTATGTCCAGTATGCCTCCGCCCGCTGCCATTCGGTGTTCAGGCAGGCGCGTGAACAGCTGGGCGTCGAGAAGATCGACCGCGATGTGCTGAGGGAAAATCTGCACCTGCTTACCGATGAAGGCGAGTTGGCGCTTATTCGCAAGCTTGCGGAGTATCCGCGGCTTGTCGAAAGTACAGCCCAAGCTCTCGAGCCGCACCGGGTGGCATTCTACCTCTATGATCTGGCCAGCCAGTTCCACGCGCAGTGGAACAAGGGTAGTGATAACGAGGACTTACGCTTTATTAAGGTTAACCAGCCAGACTTGTCTTACGCCAGGCTGGGTCTGGTGCAGGCGGTCCTGGATGTTCTGACATCCGGATTGGCGCTCGTGGGAGCCGGTGCACCCGCGGAAATGCGCTGATTTTCAGGGGAAAACCTGTCACCTTTTGCCCACAATGCGCTGGTAGTGCCCTAGAGTAAGTGTGACGTCGCCGGCGTCCGACCAAGCGTGGGAAAAGGCATGGCCGACAGTAATTTCGCCAATCGCGTAGAGCCAAATCTTGTCGCGGAAGATGATCCTTTCGCCGAACTGACCCGTATCATGGGTCATGATCCGCGATCATCTTCCAGCGAAGCTTCCGCCTCCAGCCAGGCGCAGGATGACCTTGCGCTTGATCTTGAGAGTGAGCTTCTGGGTGATCTGGCACAAGAAGACTTTCATTCGGAACCCCAGGCGGAGGTTCTGCCGTTCCGTGCTGCTTCCGGGCAAGTGGAGCAGGTTTCGCAGCCGCAGTCATCTGCCTCGACGCAGGCGTCGGAGGACCTTGGTGACCTTCTCAGTGACGCCGATTTCGACGCTGCTTTCAGTGCAGAGTTCGACAATTTCGATGCGCCGGCAGAGCCTCAGGCGGAAGAGGTCGTGCAGCAGGTGGCAGTACAGCCGGAGCAAGCTGACAGCACACCCGACTTCGAGCTGAGCGAGCAGGATCTCGCGGCATTCGATGCCGATTTCGCGATGGAAGAAGAGTTCGCGGCAGCGGAAAACTCTTCGCCAGCTTTTTCCGAGCCTGAGAGTCAGGAAGCTGATGTCCAGGAGCCTGCGTTTGATTTTGCGCGTGCTTCTGCATCCCGACCTGATTTTTCCAATGATTATGCCGCCGCGAGTGAGCCGGATTATCAGCCTGTGGCCGAGCAGCAGTTCGAACAGCTGAAAGATGCTGCGGGTAATCAGGAAGAAGCTTCAGGGCAAGCGGAGGACTGGTCTAGCGAGGCGCTTCTGCAGGAGTTTTCCCAAAGCATGCAGGCTTCGCTCGGTGCGGAATTTTCGCCAGACGTTGCGCCTGCAGCGCAGACTGCGGAGGTCGAGCAGTCGCCATCGATGGCTTCTGGTGGTGCAAGCGCACGCTTCAGCCAGCCCGAAATCGAGACTGTTGAAGTCCCTGATGAGGCTGTTCCACAGACGGACCAGCTTGATCTGCCCGAGGTGAACTATCAGGACGAGAAGCCCGCACAAAGTGAGTTCGACGATCTTGAGGAATTGCTCGCAGGCGCATTCGGCGAGGGTGGTTCTGTTGGCGGCGACGAAGCCGACGACCAGTGGAGCAATGCGGCTGCAACGACAGTCAGTGCTGCCACTGTTGCGGCAGCCGCTGCACCAGTAACGGCCACTGCGGCATCCGATCCCGCCGATTTCGATGACGATTATCTGGAATCGGTCTATCAGCCCGCCGCCCATGGAAACGCTGCCTATGCGGGTGTAGCCCAGAATGCACCGCATTTCGGTGCGCCGACGGAACCGAGCTGGGACGGCTTTGAAGAAGGCGCCTCACGCCTTGCTCCCGCTCCCGGTGCAGAGCCGCCCTACGACACGGCTGCACCCTGGTACCAGTCGCGCAATGTCATGGCGGGTGCCGCAGCGGCGCTTGGCCTCTTCATTCTTGGCGGGGTTGGCTACTATGCCTTCAGCGCTGGCGAAGGTGGCGCATCCGGGCCGGTGATCGTTCGCGCTGATGACGGACCGATCAAGGTTCGGCCGGAAAATCCGGGCGGGGTGACGATTCCTAACCAGAATAATCCCGTCTACAAGAAGGTTTCGGGCTCGGCCAGTGAGCCGAAGGCCGAGCAGACCGAGCTTGTATCGAACACCGAGGAACCCATCGATGTGGCTGCACGCGTTCCAGCAGCTCCTGCGGCGTCCTCGAATGATGGTGCCGGTGAGAGCGCCAAGAGCGAGGCTCGGCTCGAGACAGCGACCGGACAGGGCACTGACACCGGTGCCGATACCGTAACGCTTGCGCCGCGAATGGTTCGCTCGCTTGTGGTTCGTCCCGATGGCACGATGGCGCCGCGCGAGTTGCCCAAGCCGCAGCCGCAGCAGCAGGCGGCGGAGGTCGCGCAGCCTGAGGACGCGGCTGCATCTGGTGAGGAGAGTGCATCGGTTCAGCAGGTTTCGCTGCCAGCCACTCCTTCTGCAGTTCCCACGCAGCGTCCGTCACGCCCGGCTCCGGCGCAGGCTGCGCCGGCACGTCCGGCTCCCGCACAGGCAGAGTCGGCACGTCCGGCAGCACCACAACAGGTTGCTGCTGCTCCTGCACCTGCTGCTCCCCAAGCCGCGGCTTCCCAAGCGCCGGCACCCGCCGCGACCGCTTCGGGCTGGTCGGTTCAGATCGCTTCGCAGCCCTCCGCTGCCGGTGCGCAGCAGTCCTATCAGCAGATGGCCCAGCGCTATGGCAACCTTCTGCAGGGCCGCGGCGTGAATATCGTGAAGGCGGATATTGCGGGCAAAGGCACCTATTACCGGGTACGGATCCCATCATCCTCCAAGGATGACGCCATTCAGCTCTGTTCGCAGCTGAAATCGGCCGGCGGCAGCTGCTTCGTATCCAAGTAGCACTGCCACTCCACCGCATCGAGAAAAAGCGCAGCCCTGACGGGTGCCAGCCCTTAACTCAGATGTGGAGTAACAATGGTGCAACTTCACATCTGAGTTTCGCGGCCTAAGCTGTGAGTGCTTGGGTTAAGTCACCATCGTTCACAAGAGCAGGCCACCGTCCCTGAGAGCGTAGTTCCATTGCTCTGCGGATTTTCAGACCCTCATGACTGTGTTTCAGAAGCGCGAGCGCCGAACGAATGGGTGATCTGTCACTTGGACTGTATAGACTTTTATTGGAAATAGATGACGTCCTCGAAGCGCACGGGTCCTTTCGCAAGACCTAATCTCATAGCTGGGGTTTCACCGTCGCCGCCTTTGGCAATGAAGTTGAAGTAGGTTCGGAAGATGGTGAGAACTTTTTCAACCATCTCAGGCGAATAATAGCCGTAGAGATACCATTTTCGTGAAGCTCGACGCGGATACTGAGGAGCACGCTCAAGACCCGCTATACTCCGCCGGACCTGCATAAAGAATCGATCAACCTGGTGCAGGGAAGTATGATGAAGGACGGTCGCGATCTCCTCCACGTCTCGGCTTCCATCGTCAGTGAGCAATTGCACTCGTTTGCCAGGCTCAGACTTCTTGATGAACGGATAGTCTATCATTCGAGACCGAAGGTAGTTTCCACGCGCGATGCCATGATAATAGGGAATCTGGCTGTTCACTAAGAAGTGAGTCAACCAGGCACGCATGGGAGTGAGGGTGGGGTACAGTTCCTCTGCCTCCTCCTTCAATTCTATTGCCTTCGCAACAGCGGCGTTTTTCTGATCGATGGTGGCGGATTTGTTGCACGTCATAATTGCAACGTCGAGCTGCGCTTGGAAGAGCT
>Ga0310345_10006354_pt1 | contig 10337 bp, 4 predicted proteins | sample HC15DNA20500_MG_FD_204667 | JGI IMG/M metagenome (GOLD analysis project Ga0310345, IMG submission 204667) | Marine microbial communities from station ALOHA, North Pacific Subtropical Gyre - HC15-DNA-20-500_MG | ecosystem: Environmental > Aquatic > Marine > Oceanic | place: Pacific Ocean: North... | reverse complement strand
CGCTGGATGTGTGGCCTACTGACTGCAGCAAGAGTCCCGCACTGAGTGTGCCATGCCTAAGCCATTGATAAAATTCGCCTTGTGGGACCACGTCTGTGCGCCTCTACACTTCCATTGCTCTATGGTTCTAGGGTTCTCTCTAAATGAGGGAGATGCCTCAGCGTTCCGAATCCGGAGAGCCGCTCATAGAGCGGCCGCTACAATGGGCTTGCCGCTTGATCGGAAGACGCACACCTGTGCGCATGCCTTGAGGTTTTGAGACAGTCTGGGCCGTGCGGCTACAGGATCGTGCCAACCTGGACCGTGAAACGTGGAACCTGGAACGTGGAACGAGCTGGTCGAAGACCAGCGGCCGACTGCACCACTGCATTACAGCACCATTTACTCCACGAGCACCTGGGCCGGCACGGCAGCCATGAAGTTCAGAGAACGGTCTCCAAAGATCACAAATCCACGGATTGGACCGTTGGAGCGTATTCGAATGAAACCACCCGCCTGGTCTTCCAGGTCGGGGAAGAGTTCACTCAAGAGGCGGGAAACTTTTTGACCCGCAGCTAAATTCAGAAACGCAGTTCCGACTCGCTGTGCGTCCCCATCAAAAACCTCAACACTCACCATCCGGGCCTGGGTTGAGGTGTTCAGCAGGGCCAGCGCCGAGAACACCTCGGGCGTGTGCGCCACGTGGCTGAAAATAAACTCACGCGCTCCCTCCTGGTCAAGAGGCAGCGCTGCGAGATACTGGTTCCCGGAATCACGAAAAGTAACACTGCCCAGCAGATTCCCCTCGATTGCCTGAATCCGAAGCCACCCGCTGTTTTCGTCGGATGAAAAATCAAAGATATCCCGTAGATCGCCGAAAAACTGCCCTTCACTGGACAACTCCTCCAGGATCAGGGATCCTAGCAAATTCCCATCGTCATCCAGGGCTTCCACCTCGACCCGGGTCGCCGGACCGGTGTTAATCAGGTGCAAGGAAGTTCTCACGTCATCGAGGGAGGCGAAATGGGCGGAGAAGAGTTGGGATCGGGAAGCATTGACATCCAGGGCCGCCAGTCCGCCCCGCGCACCGGAAAGCCCAAAAATCTCCATCCCGACAAGGGTCTGTCCCTCCTCCACGGTGGCACTCACGAAACCCCCGCTACCTTCTCCGAAAGTCTGTCGAAAGGTGGATACAAAAAGACCCTTGCCCACCAGCTGGAACAGGTTCTCCAGGCTTGAACCATCGGAACGGGTCCATTTGAGACGCACCTCGATTTCTTCCGGATTGGGATTGATCAGGTAAAGCCAGGTTTCTTCATTTTCCTGATTACGAACCTCGGGAAAGATCAGCCGGTTGGAGCGGGCCAGGGACAATTCAGCTCCGGCCAGAAAGCCCATTCCAGGATCACCCTCGAGCACAAGGCTGGTCAGTTCCGGTTGGCTGGAACGAATCTGGATCCATGCCGCCGAAACCGTATCGAAGAGATCTTCAAGGAGTACCGCAGACCCCTTTTGACCGGCAACCTCCAGAGTCTGGAGACTGCCGAGCAATCGGCCCTTGTCATCAAAGGCCCGCAGTTCCAGGGTGGCATCCTGACCGAAGGCATTGGTCAGGGCCAGACCCACAAACTCAGTCCGAGCACGGGAAAGGACGGGCACCATCAGAGGCACTCCAAAAACGGACCCAAACTCAATGGCGCCCAGGTCCACCCGGGTCTCTCCATCTCCATCTCCATCGACGGCTCGCTCATGGGAGAACAGATCAAGGGAAGACAGAACCACCTCGGCCTCACCTCGATCAATGGCCGGAGAACCCGACTGGAGTGAAAAGTCCAGACTCAGGGGATCAGCGAAATTTGCCTCACCGCCCCTGTTCCCATTGACTCCTTCGAACATTCCGTCGCTGATGAGGTTACTTACAAAATCATCGGAACTCGCTCCCGACAGATCCCCGCTGCCATTCTGCTGAAAGATCGAGTGGGAAACGGTCGGCTTGGCTCCCGAGAGACTCAGGCCGAAACCTCTGTTGTCAAAAAACGTGCTGTTTTGAATCACCACCGTTCCGGCCGTTGCAAACACACCATCTCCCCCTGTCGGCTGAAGGGATCCGGTGATGAGGCTGTCAAACAACAGCAGGGTTGAAGACACCGACTGGATGCCTGCACCATTTTCCAGGAACCGGCTCGAATGGAGTTCGGCTCGGGATTCTCCCTCCAAACGAAGGCCGGAAATGGGATTTCCTCGAACCAGGTTGCGCCAGAACAACCCTTCAGCTCCCTGAAAAAGAGCCACGCCATGTCTCGCATTTCCCTCAATCGTGTTATCCATAAACGACACCCTGGAGGGGGTTCCACTCACCCGGATCCCATCGCCTGAACTTCCCTGGGAGCCCCGAATTGTATTTCCCTTGATCAAGGCTTCATTACTGGATATTCGAATCCCCTGCCCCTCGAACTGCCCGTTGCCGTTGTCCACAATCTGATTCTCAAAGATTCCCAGAGGTCCGCCAGGAGAGGCAAGGATGCCGTGGATCCTGTTGCCCCCTCCGATCTGGTTCTCCTGGATCAGAGCGCTCGAAGCGAACGCGACGATTCCACTGCCACCGTTTCCCCGGAGAATGTTGCCAAATATATGGGCGCGGCTGCTGAACAGTGCAATGCCGTGAGAGGAGGAACTCTGGAGTGTGTCCTCGATGGTATTGTTGCGAATGACCCCGGATGTATTCCGAAAACTGATCCCTCCCGCTCCACCCTTGATGCCAAGCCCCTCGATGGTGACCCGATCCAGATCCGAGACGGTGATCACAGCCTCGGTGTTGGTGACGGGCCCGGCATCGATGATCGGAAAATTTCCCGGAGCACTCCTGAGAATCAGCCCGTCCAGATCGAGTCCGTCCCGGTTGCGGGTGATGTTGAGAACTTCCGAATAAATGCCATCATCGGAGATTTCAATTGCATTTCCCGGCTGAGCTGCATCCAGGGTCGAGGCCAGCGTAGAAAAACCAAATGGCCCTGCCTGGGCCACCCGAAGAACCACCGAATCATCCTCGACCGTTACCCCCCCCCAGTAAGTGGCGGAAAGATCGGTTTCCGAATGCACACTGGTGATGCGCACAAAGCCTTCGAAAATACCTCCGGTCAGAGGCGGTTCGAAATCCGCATTCACCCTGAACTGTCCGATCTCTCCGGAAGAGAGGGTCAGTGAAGATGGAGAAACAGTAATTTCAACCGTCGAGTTCCCCACCGTTTCGGACCACTCTATTTCAAACGATTGCAGTCCCGGGTCCAGGTTGGTCAAATTGAAGGAGCGCTCCAGATGGAGGGAGAGATCCTGCTCCACCAATCCGAAACTCGCGCTGACAGGGTCCAGTACGGCCGTGACACGGGTGGCCTGCGCCAGGTCCAGGCGTCCGTTCCCTGTGTGAATCGAGTTCGCCGGCTCACCCTGCCAGACGGCACTCCTGGCAGTGGTGTTCACCAAGGCCGACTTGATGGCCCTGACCAGCTCGACAGCGGAAATATTTTCGGCCCACTCCGGATGTTGCTGTTTGATCAGCACAGCCGCACCGGACACCATAGGCGTGGCAAAACTGGTTCCACTGCTTTGCAGAGAAAACCGGGGTTCTGGAACCGTCTCATTGGAGGCCGTATGAATATTTTCACCCGGTGCCGTCAGATCAGGTTTGATCGTCAGGTCAATGCTGGGGCCCCGACCGCTAAACTCAGCAACCAGGTCCGGCTGGGTGGGGAAGGACACGTTTTCGTCGACTGGCCTGAAGGTAATTCTAGAGGGTACTCCGGCAATCAGAAAATCCCGCAGGGCTTCACCGAACGATCGTTCGATCATGACCGCCGGTTCCTGGATTCCATCAAGACCACTCATGACAACCGCGCTGCCCTCCACGTTGTTGTAGACCACCATTCCCTCGGCATCGGCATCAAACACGTTGCCGGCCTTGAGAGAAAAAAAGCAGGTGCCTCGTCGAATCAAGACAACCTTTCCGGACAAACTCCCGGTCGGAAGGGATTCACAGGCCAGTTCCGTCTCATCCAGGGTTCGAACCGAGACGATGGGCAGGGGGCCCACACTTTCGGAAATCACTTCCCCGGTGCCGGCAACATAGCCAATCCTTTCCAGTTCCATCGGCAATGAAGAATCGGCGGTGATCTCCAGGGCGCTGGCAAAGATTCGAGCATTGCTGGAGGCTCCCACCGTTATGGCATCCGGGCTGGTTCCGGGTGAAGTGATGGTATAGGGATCGGGGCCGGCATTACCGGCGGCCGCAACCACCACCACTCCAGCTTCGACAGCCAGCGATATGGCGATTTGCTCGGGATCCTGGTCCGGATGGCGGGCCGGCCCTCCCAAACTGAGATTGATCACATCCATCCCATCCAGAACGGCATCTTCAATGGCAGCAATCAGGGCAGCCGCCGTTGTGGTGGGATTCACGGAAGGGCTGCCGAACACCTTGTAGCTTCCCAAAAAAGCACGCGGAGCCACTCCCTGAATGGTCACCAGCGAATCCGTCACCAATCTGCCGCCCGCCACGCCTGCCACCTGGGAGCCGTGACCCAACTCATCCTCGGGAGTCTGATTGTCCTGCTCCCTCAAACCGAGTTCCGGCTTCACATAAGTTCGTGCCACGATAATCTTGTCGTTCGTGAAACCCACATCCCCCAGAGGGAATCCCACCGGAGCCGTGAAACCCTCTCCTTGAAACATGGGATGATCCTGACTGATCCCGGAATCGATGATACCGATTCTCATCCCCTGGCCGGCTTGACCCACCCCTCCCACGGCCTCCCACAATTCAGGAGCTCCTATCAGAAACGGGGCACTGTCCAGGAGGGGGTAGAACTCACGATTGGGATACACTGCCCGGACCTCCGGGTGTTCCCGTAATCGGTCAATTTCGCCGGCCGGGGCTCTGACCAATAGCGTGTTGAGCAGATAAGTCCGCCGGTCCAACACATCCAGACGCCCCGTCCCGATCCCTGCAGAACTTTGGGAAAAGGTGCGAAGGAATCTCAACTGGTCATCCTCAATCTGCTGCTGATAACCAACGGCTTCAAGACTCCCGAGGACGGCCCGTCGAAGCTGCATTGGTCCTTCGGAAGTCCACTCCAGAGTCTTCTCGACCACCGAGAGTTCCCTGAGAACGACCAGGTAAGTTTCCGATTCTTCCGCGAGAGGAGAGGGATTTTGAAAAGCCGGCAGCGGCTGGGATAAAAAGCCGAGAACAATGAACCCCAGGACCAGTCTTTTCATGGAGAAGGCTCTGTTTCTGATGGCAGTGGGTCTGATCCTATTTATGTTTTTCGGCACGATACCGGAGTTACCTATCCCATGATTAGCCCGGATGATGCATAATGCGGGCTGGCAGCGGGCAGTCACCTCCTTATCGCGATTGGAGGCATTTCGGTGGTCCTTTATTAGTGCATGGAAATTATACAATATTCCCATCCGAGGAAACGCACCGCGCCGTGCCGGCGGTGCGGCGGGTTCGGGCAGGGCAACCCGGGGTAGCGCCCCGGAATTTGTCCTCAGTGTGAATCCGAAAAGATTTTTCTTCACTGAACACACACAGCACCTCACCATTGTTCTATGCGATACGGAATCGTTTCCGATGCCTCTTTCACCCGTCATTTGACTCCGGCGGGCCATCCCGAGCGGCCCCAGCGGATCACCGCCCTGCTGGATGCGCTCGAGCAGTGGGAGCACCTCGATGAACTGATCCGGATCCCTCCATCACCCTCTCAACAACAGTGGATTCGGGCCGTCCACAGCCCGGAGCATCTCGCCCAAGTCCAAACCACTTCCGGAGTAGCCTTCTCCCAGTTGGACGCCGACACCAGTACCAGTGCCGACTCGTACGAGGTGGCTCTTCTGGCCGCCGGCAGTGCCGTGAGCCTGGTCGACCAGTTAACCCGGGAGAAGATCGACGGTGGATTTGCTCTCGTTCGTCCCCCCGGCCACCACGCGGAAAGAAACAAAGCCATGGGGTTCTGCCTTTTCAACAACATCGCGGTAGCTGCCGAGTGGGCAATCCGGGAGGGCCTGGCTCAAAGGGTGGCGATTGTCGACTTCGATGTCCACCATGGAAACGGAACCCAGGAAATTTTTTACTCCCGTTCCGATGTCCTGTACCTGTCCACCCATCAGTATCCCTTTTACCCCGGAACCGGCCACTTCTCAGAAACCGGTGCGGGTCCGGGCCAGGGATTCACCGCCAACTTCCCCATTTCTGCCGGCACCGGCGATCATTTTTACTGCAATCTTTTTCGGGATCTGCTCCTCCCCATTGTTCGTCAATTCGAACCTCAGCTCATCCTGGTGTCCGCAGGATACGATGGGCATCGCGATGATCCCCTGGCCGGCATGACTCTTTCAACAGAAGGATTCGGAGCATTGGTCAATCTTCTGAACGAAACAGCGGGTGATGTCTGTGGAGGCCGAATGCTGTACCTGCTGGAAGGAGGATACAACTTGACGGCTCTGTGTGACGCCGTACTCCTTACTATCGAGACATCCTTGAAGCCCAGGAAGTTCGATTTCCCTGTGACTCAGGTCGATGACTACAAGATTTATCGGGACGTTTTGAAGTCCAAGCTCTCGCCCTTTTGGGAATTGTGACGGGGGGCAGGAAAAGCGCGCTTAGCGCGCAGAGAAACTCCTCGCTCAGGCTCGGAGTGGAGAAACGCGGAGCTTATGCTCCGCGTGGAAAATGATCCGGGTTTGAAGTTCAGGCCGGCTTCGGATTTGGGAGTTCGGATTTCTGATTTTCTGCCCGATGTAGCGACCGTCCGGAATCGGCATCCTTCCTGGCGCTTCACAGTCATTGCTGTGGGCGCACCCAGTGCGCCCCTACAACAGGCAGCCGGATCGTGCCAAACTGGAACCTGCAACGTGAAACGCACGGGTTGAAAACCCGTGCTCCTAGAACTCCGGCTCCCCCGCCTGCTTCCAGGCCATCCACCACAAAGAGGCGACTCGGTGGGCAGCCTGATTGAGACGTTCCTCCAGCAGTCCCCCTACTTCCTCGAACATCCGTTCGAAGTAGACTTCAGGGAAGTCTCGTCCCTCCCCCCTTCCCCGATAGGCTTTGCGATCCAGTGCGAGTTCCGAAACAATGCGCTCATCAGCCCTTAAAACGGAGTCCACTTCCTGATGACTTCCCAGAACCAGATCGAGAAGTGCCGGCAACACGGGTCCCAGGTCAGTGGGGTCGACCTGATTAAAGGAGACCCGTGACAGGTACCGGTTCAGCAATTTACTTTCAAATCGGGCATGGATATCCAGTTGTCCTGTGAACTGTCCGTCGAAGTTTTCGGTCGTGTGCAAGGGCTGGTGAAGATCGGCGACGTAATGGGAAAGATCCGAGGAGTAAAGCAGAATGGATTCAAGGTCTCTTATACGGAATGCGTTCAGGAGGAGGTCAAAGGTGATCTCTTCCGACCAGGGACCGGTCCCATTTTGTTTGATTGCCTGCCTTCCAAACTGCAATACCAGCCGATCGAGATCCGTTTCCGGATCCATGAAGAGATCCCGGCCGTACCGCTCCGTGTCCACGAAATGGCGCGAGGATTCTTCCGGATCTTTTTCTTTCCGGTAATCCGCACCCATGGCACGTCTAACCAATACGGCCCGGTGTTGATTTTGCAGGATTTCAAATCTTCCAACCAGGCTGTCGAGCGCCCGGTTGGTCACCCATTCGTGCCCGGCAGGTCCCCAGGCCAGGCCCGTGGTTGTCGAAAGAATGGAAAAAAAAGAGCGCTAACCCGCATCTATCCGGCGTACTAACCGACTTGTTGAAACTTCTCCTTCAAAACTTCAGGAAGCCGATAGACCGTTTGGCAGGTCTCACATTTGAGAAGAATCAGCTTTTCATCCTCTGGAAACTCCTGTTTGATTTCCCCGAGTAGAACTGGATCCGGCTCATTGTAATAGCTGGCGAAGGGATGATAGCGTTTCAGTCCGCCGTGGCAAGACTTCCCTTTTGGGTCTTTTTCCGTACACACCACTTGTCTGGGAAGCAGGTCCTTGATCACTGAAATCGTCCCTCCTGAAACCACTATTGTAACCGTTCCGGCGGCTACGTTCCAAGCCCAAAGTAGAATTCATCCCAGGGGTCAGGAGAAGCGCGCTTCGCACGCAGAGAAACTCCTCGCTGAAGCTCGGAGTGGAGAAACGCGGAGCATAATACGGGTTATGCTCCGCGTGGAGAACGATCCGGGTTTGCATTTCGGACCGGCTTCGGATTTGGGACTTCGGATTTCGGACTTCCGGTCAGGGGTCAGCCGGTCTGTTGTCAGTTGTCAGCTACTTCCTAGTAGAATATCCCCTCATGGAGAATAAGAACCTGGCCCGGTTTTTCACTGAGATCGCCGACATCCTCGAAATCCAGGAAAGCAATCCTTTCCGGATTCGATCCTTCCGCAGAACAGGTCAAATCATCCAGGACTTGAGCTTTAACGTCGCTGATGCGGCGATCCAGGATCCTCAGAAACTCAAATCCATCTCAGGGATTGGCGACGGGGCCATCAAAAAGATGCAGGAGATTGTTGAAACTGGAAAGTGCAAGGAACATGAAGACCTGAAGCAACAGATTCCGGCTTCGCTCCTGTCGCTCACCAGGATTCAGAACCTGGGCCCGAAAAAGGTCAGTCTTTTCTGGAAGAGCCTGAACATCACCAGCGTCGAAGAATTGGAAAAGGCGGCCCGGGAGGAAAAGCTTCGCTCTCTGCCGGGAATGGGGGAGAAAAGTGAAGCCAAGATCCTCAAGGCCATTTCCGGCTATCGTCAAATGCAGGGACGTTTTCGCCTCGACGATGGAATCGAAACCAGCCAGGCCCTCATGGACTACCTGCGCTCACAGGTCAACCTCAACCGGATTGCAGAGGCCGGCAGCATCAGGCGCCGAAGGGAAACCATCGGGGACATTGACATCCTGGTTACCTGTGATGCCCCCGGTGATGTCATCGATGCCTTCACCGGGCACCCCGATGTCCAGGAAGTGCTGGCCAAGGGTGAGACCAAGGCTTCGGTGGTACTGCGCCGGGGACTTCAGGCCGATCTGCGAGTGCTCGAGGATGAGTCCTTTGGAGCCGCCCTTCAGTATTTTACGGGATCCAAAGCGCACAATGTGGCTCTGCGGGAAAGGGCCAAACGAATGGGCTACAAGATCAATGAGTACGGCCTGTTCCCGGTTGACGACGGCGAAAATCCCGTGGCGGGAGCTAATGAGGAGGACATCTATCGTCTCCTGGAACTTCCCTACATTCCACCCGAAATCAGGGAGAACCGGGGAGAAATTGACCAGGCGGAGAAGGACCAACTGCCTGAACTGGTCCAGCTCAAGGATATTCGTGGGGATTTACACATGCACACCACGGCCACCGATGGTCGCAACTCGATCCTGGAAATGGCCTCCGCCGCCCGGGATGTGGGCTATGAGTACGTCGCCATCACCGACCACAGCAAGGCCCTGGCCATGACCGGGGGGCTGGATGAAAAGGCTCTTGCCGAACACGCCAGGGAGATCGGCCGAGTTTCCTCCAGTTTGAAGAAGATTAAGATCTTAGAAGGCATCGAGGTCGATATCCTGGATGACGGAAAGCTAGATCTGGACGATGAGGCACTGGCGCCGCTCGATGTGGTCATCGCCTCGGTCCACAGCCGTTTTAATCTCTCCCGGAAAGAGATGACATTGAGAATTTGTCGGGCTCTGGAAAACCCCCATGTCAACATCCTGGCCCATCCGACCGGTCGCCTTCTGACCAAACGAGAACCCTATCCGGTTGACATGGAACAGGTGATCAAAACCGCTCGCGAAAACAGGGTTTGCCTGGAGATTAATGCCTACCCGGCCCGTCTGGATTTAAACGATATCCACTGCCTCATGGCCCGCGACAACGGCGTCTTGATCAGCATCAATTCCGACAGCCACAGCATCCCCATGCTGAGCTACATGCAATACGGAATCTTTACCGCCAGACGGGGCTGGCTCGAAGCCAGGGATGTGATCAACACCTATTCGTTGAAAAAACTGAAGAGAGTATTGGAGAAGAAGGAGTATGGCGCTGGTCTTTGACCAGCGCGTTTCAGGTTTCACGTTTCACGCGGCCGCTCACGGACCACGGACCACAGACCACAGACCACAGACCACAGACAGAGGATTGTGGTCCATTTCCTCTGACTTCCTCTCCGGAACGTGAAACCTGAAACATGAAACCTTGAACGCGAAGCTCAAGTGCTCAGCGCTTGAGCTTCAGTAGTCTTTCCGCTGCTTCTTCAAGAACTTCCATGGTCTTGCAAAAGGCAAAACGAATAAACTTCCGGCCCAGTTCGGGCCGATG
>Ga0310345_10006352_pt1 | contig 10338 bp, 9 predicted proteins | sample HC15DNA20500_MG_FD_204667 | JGI IMG/M metagenome (GOLD analysis project Ga0310345, IMG submission 204667) | Marine microbial communities from station ALOHA, North Pacific Subtropical Gyre - HC15-DNA-20-500_MG | ecosystem: Environmental > Aquatic > Marine > Oceanic | place: Pacific Ocean: North... | reverse complement strand
ATCGGGGATTGCGCCATTGGTGGAACTGCCATTCCATACCTATGACGTGTTCACTTCGCACCGCTACGAAGGCAATCCGCTTGCGGTAGTCGAGACCGCAGATGCGCTTGGCACGGAGCAGATGCAAACGATTGCGCGCGAGTTCAATCTTTCCGAGACCATCTTCATTCAGCGCCCCGCAGACCCTGCCCACACCGCCAGGGTGCGCATTTTCTATCCCAAAGGCGAGATGCCCTTCGCCGGTCATCCCACAATAGGCTGCGCCATCCATCTCGCTGAAGAGAAAAACAAGGGCGAGGAGCGATATCGCTGCAAGATTACACTTGAGGAAGAAGCGGGGCTGGTTCCCGTGGACGTTGTGCGCGAAGGCGGCGCGATAACCGCCCAACTGACGGCCCCCGGGAAGCCGAACCCATCCGATGTCGATCTGCCGGAGCGCGGTTCGATTGCCGCTGCGCTCGGGCTTGAAGCGAAAGACATTGGAATCGCGGGTCACAAGCCAGCGGTATTCGCCATCGGCTTCCCGTTCCTGTTCATTCCGCTTGCCTCGCGCGAAGCGCTGGCAGCCGCCAGCCCTAACGAACCGCACTGGTCGGCTCTGACCGGGGCGGCGGGCTCTCAGGCGGCCTATTGCTATTGCGCAAGCGGGCATGCGGGGGTGGATTTCCATTCCCGCATGTTCGATCCCGGCGGGGGCATCTTCGAGGATCCGGCCACGGGTTCGGCGACTTCCTTGCTTGCCGCGCAACTGGCTGCATCGAACGTCTTGGAGGAAGGCGCAAACCGCTTCGTGGTTATGCAGGGCGAGGATATGGGCCGTCCTTCACGCCTCGTCCTTGAAGCGGATTTCAATTCGGGCGTGTTGGGCAAGATCAGGATAGCCGGAAGTGCGATTAGGGTGATGAGCGGCGTTCTGCACACGCCCTGAACACACAACAGGTATGAATGGCGGAGGAAGTATGGAGAACGGTTTTGAGGGCAGGATAGCCTTCGTCAGCGGCGCTGGACGTGGCTTTGGCCGACGTGTGGCGGAAGAACTGGCGGCGCGGGGAGTCACCATTGTAGTGACCGACTATTCGGAAGAACTGGTCGGCGGTACCATAGATGCGTTGAAGGAAACCGGTGCTGAGATCTCCGGCCTGCATGGTGACATTGCGCTGGAAGAGACATCGCAGAAACTGGCCGAACACATCCGTGAGCGCCACGGCGTCCTCGATATCGCCATCAATAATGCCGGCATCGCCCAACCGCAGGTGCGATTGCACGAGACCGACAGCAAGCTGGCCGAGAAGGTGATCGCCGTCGATCTGATGGGAGTCTTCTACGCCATGAAACACCAGATCCCACTCATGCTCGACAGGGTCGCGCAAGACGGTAGCCAATGCACAATACTCAATGTGGCGTCAGCCGCCGGTCAGTTGGGTTCGCCAATGCTGGCCGCCTATGCGGCAGCCAAGCACGGTGTGGTCGGCATCACCCGCACGGCTGCGGTCGAATATGGCCGCAAGGGCATCCGCGTAAATTGCATTTGCCCCGCCTTCACCAAGACGGAGATGGTGCTGAAGCCGCTGGAGGATTCCCCGCATGGCCGGGAAAAGGCGGAAGCCAACATGACGGCATACAATCCCATGCAGCGCCTCGGCGAAGTCGATGAGGTAGTGCAGGCGATGATTTGGGCTGTTTCACCGCAGAACAGCTTCTTCAATGGCCAGTCGTTGGGGATCGATGGCGGGTTGAGCGCATAAGCCGTGGTTTGGACTGACCAAGGGGTTCAAAAAACTTGAATCACACGCCGGTTTGTTGAAGATGCGCACCGGAAGACGAAGGGGCCTTCGAATCAATGGAGACGAATTGATGCTGAACACCAGGAAATTGTCCGGAATGCTTGTCGCGGTATCGACCGCCCTGGGAGCGATGGCGGTACCGAACGCCGCTTCAGCTGAGGAAGTTTATTTCATTCGTGGCTTTTTGAACGTGTTTTCCGCTGGCATGAACCAGATGACCGATCAACTGCGGGCGCGCGGCGTCAACGCCAGGGCCATTTCCAACGGCCAGTGGTCCGGCGTTGCCCGGGATATCATCGCCCGTCACAAGCAGGGCAGGGTGTCGTTCCCGATCGTCATTGCAGGCCATTCGGTCGGCGGACAGGAGGCGCCCCAGTTTGCTGACACATTGGCAAGGGCTGGCGTGCCGGTGGCGTTGGTCGTTGGTGTGGACCCGGGCTTCGCAGCCCCGCCGCCGTTCTCCGCAGGCAGCCCGCGCGTGGTCAATTACTACATCGCCGGCAGCGCCCGGGGTAAGCCCTACCGGTCCTCGGCAGGGTTTTCGGGAAGTATCAACAATATCAACATCCGATCTTTCTCAAACGCCGATCATGTCGAGATCGACAAGGATCCGGCAATTCAAAGCCGCATCGTGAGTCTGGTAATGTCGGTGGTGCGCTGACCGGCTTCAGTAGCACCAATCGAGATACATAATGGGCGGTTCTGTGAGCCGCCCTTTGTGTTTGGACGGCTCCTAAAACGCGCGGTGGGTAATGATCGTGTAGGTATCGCGCACATGCGTCAGCTTGCGGGCGATATCAGCGACCAGATGTCCGACATCCTGATCGTCTTCGAGATAGATTTTCGCTAGCAAGTCATACTGCCCCGAGGTCGAATAGATCTCGGAGGCAACTTCCATGTCGGCGAGATCGGCCGCAACGGTGTAGGCCTCTCCCGGCTCTGTCTTGATCTGCAGAAAAATCAGTTTCATGGCAGGCTCCGCATCGCGCTGTAGGCAAGCTTTGTCGCAGTCTCGCATATGCCCGTTTTGGCGGCAATTGCCGCTAATTGATCAATTGCGCCGGCTCCGGCACTCAACTAGTTTTACCGGATGATCAAATTTTGCAGGGGCTCTCATGGCGCGTGACCGCCTTGTTTTCTATCGCAACGGCAGACCGACGCAGGTCGATGAATTCTCGCCCGACGAAACCCTGCTTGACTATTTGCGGCTGCGTGAACGCGCCATCGGCACAAAGGAGGGCTGTAACGAGGGTGATTGCGGCGCTTGCACGGTCGCCCTGGGAAGCATGCAAGGCGGCAAGCTTGTCTATGAACCGGTAAACGCCTGCATCCAGTTGCTGGGCATGGTGGACGGCAAGGATGTCATCGCCGTGGACGACCTCGCGCAGGACGGTCAACTGCACCCGGTGCAGCAGGCCATGGTGGATCATCACGGATCGCAATGCGGCTTCTGTACGCCCGGCTTCGTCATGGCGCTGTTCTCGCTCTATCACGCCGGGGTCAAACCTGACCGGGCCACCGTGAATGACTGGATTGCCGGCAATCTGTGCCGTTGCACTGGTTACCGGCCCATCGCCGATGCGGCACTTGCTTCAATCACCGGCAAGGCTGATGACTTTCTTTCACGCCGCAAGCAGAAAATGTCACGCGATGTGAAGCGGACGAATACAGGCGAGGATCTGTTCGTTGGTTCGAAGGAACGCTTCTTCGCCGCGCCTGCAAGCATCGACTCGCTAGCCCGGCTTTGTGCGCGCCACCCCGACGCGACCATTGTCTCAGGCGCAACCGATGTCGGGCTCTGGATCACCAAGCAATTGCGGGATCTGCCAAAAATCATTCATACCGGCAGGGCAGCTGCGTTTGATGAGATCATCTCTCATAATGATAGACTGACCATTGGCGCGGGCGCAACATACGCGCAAGCCTTTGACCGGTTGGCGAAACTCGACCCGGACATTGGTGAAGTGCTGCGGCGTCTCGGTTCGCGCCAGGTGCGCGCTTCTGGAACGATAGGCGGCAATATCGCCAACGGCTCGCCCATTGGCGACAGCCCGCCAATGCTGATTGCGCTCGACGCCGAGCTTGAACTGCGGCTCGGCGCGAAAAAGCGTCGAATGTCGCTCGAGAAGTTCTTCATCGATTATGGCAAACAGGATCGTAGACCCGGTGAGTTGGTGACCGCCATTCATGTCCCCAAACTGGGCCGCAACCAGCACTTCCGGGCCTACAAGATATCGAAGCGCTTCGATCAGGATATTTCTGCCGTGTTGGCCTCGTTCCGGTTCACAATCGAGAAGGGCACAGTGACCGAAGCGAGGATCGCCTTTGGTGGAATGGCTGCCACCCCTAAGCGTGCCGGTGCCACGGAAAGGGCATTGGTTGGCGTGGAACTAGGCGATCCTGAGGCATGGGCGCATGCGGCAAGTCATCTGACGCAGGATTTCTCGCCACTCACCGACATGCGGGCCGGTGCGCATTACCGCCTGAAAGTGGCCTGCAACTTGCTTATCAAGGCATTGAACGAAGTAGCCGAAGGAAGTTCTGCCGCAAGCCGCGTTGTTGGCCGGCGCGAACGCGCAGAGGCTGTGCAATGAGCAATCTTAAGCAAAGAACCCGCGCGGAACGGAAGGCAGATACCGCAACGGTCGGCAGGGCACTTGCGCATGACAGTGCTGCGCGGCATGTGGCTGGTTCTGCCCTTTACATCGATGACGGCATCGAACCCTCGGGGACGCTGCATCTTGCAGCCGGTTTGTCGCCGGTCGCCAGGGGCAAGATCAAGAGCATGGATTTGTCTGCGGTACGCGCGGCGCCCGGCGTGGTGCGGGTGCTGACGGCGCAAGACGTTCCGGGCGTCAACGATTGCAGCCCGTCGGTCGGCGGTGATCCGGTTCTTGCCGATGGCGAGGTGTTGTTTCACGGACAGGTGCTGTTTGCTGTGGTCGCGCAAACCCGTTTGCAGGCCCGCAAGGCGGCGCGATTGGCAAAGGTGAACATCAAGTCTTCGAAACCCGCGGTGACGGTCGAACAGGGCTTGAAACGCGGAAGCAATGTGCTCGACCCCTACGAATTTCGCCGGGGCGATCCGCAGGCGGACATCAACAATTCCGCGCGCCGTATCGACGGTTCCATGCTGATCGGTGGGCAGGAGCATTTCTACCTCGAGGGCCAGATTTCCTTGGCCCTTCCCGGTGAGGGCGGAGAGATGAAAGTGCTTTGCTCGACCCAGCATCCAAGCGAGGTGCAGCACCTCGTGGCGCGGTCGCTGAAGAAGCCTGACGCGCTGGTCGTCTGCGAGTGCCGGCGCATGGGCGGGGGATTTGGAGGTAAGGAAAGCCAGGCCGGGCAGTGGGCATGTCTTGCAGCTTTGGCGGCGCATCTGACCGGATGCCCCTGCAAGATGCGGCTCGATCGCGACGACGACATGATCGCCACCGGCAAGCGCCACGATTTTCTCGCCGAGTGGAGTGCGGCGCATGACGAAAAGGGTGTTCTTTCGGCAGTGGACGTTACCTTCTCCAGCCGCTGCGGCTACTCGGCGGACCTGTCGCTTGGCGTCAATGACCGCACCATGTTCCACGCTGACAACGCCTACTACTATCCTTCCGTGCGCATTCACTCGAAACGCATAAAGACCGATACGGTCTCCAACACCGCATTCAGGGGGTTCGGCGGGCCGCAGGGCATGGTGTTTTGCGAGCGCATGATGGATGCGCTGGCGATCAAGCTGGACGAGGATCCACTTACCATCCGAAAGCGCAATTTCTACCGCGCGGGCCGTGATGTGACGCCATACGGCATGAAGGTTGCCGACAACATCATGCTGCAGGTGGTCAACGAGTTGGAAAAGACCAGCGACTACCGCGCACGGCGCAAGGAGATCGCCGCATTCAATGCAAGTAGTTCCATTCTCAAGCGGGGTATTGCGCTCAACCCTGTGAAGTTCGGTATCGCTTTCACGCTGAAACACCTCAACCAGGCCGGTGCGTTGGTGCATGTCTATACCGACGGTTCCATCCAGGTGAACCATGGCGGCACCGAGATGGGGCAGGGCCTCTATCTGAAGGTCGCCCAGGTCGTGGCGGAAGAATTCGGCGTCGATATATCCAAGGTGCGCATCACTGCTACCTCAACCGACAAGGTGCCCAACACGACCCCGACCGCGGCCTCGTCAGGCTCGGATCTCAATGGCATGGCGGCGCAGAAGGCGGCCTCGCAAATCCGCGAACGGATGGCGGCACTGGCCGCCACCCTGATGCAGGGCAACAGGAGCCAGGTTCGTTTCGCCGACGGAAAGGTGCATCTTGATGGCCGCAGCATGGGCTTCGCCGAACTGGCCAAGCAATGTTTCCTCGAGCGCGTCCAGCTTTCCTCGACGGGTTATTTCGCCACGCCTGGCATTACCTGGGACCGGGAGACGGCGAGCGGCAATCCGTTCCTGTATTTCGCCTATGGCGCGTCGTGCAGCGAGGTTCTGATCGACACGCTGACCGGCGAGATGAAAATCGAGCGCGTTGACATTCTCCATGACTGCGGAAAATCGCTGAACCCGGCGATCGACATCGGTCAGATCGAGGGCGGGTTCGTTCAGGGCGCGGGCTGGCTGACCACCGAGGAACTGGTGTTCGATGCCGAGGGGAGGCTGCGCACCCACGCTCCCTCGACCTACAAGATCCCGACCGCGTCCGACGTGCCGGAGCAGTTCAACGTCAAGCTGTGGGAGTCGAAGGGCAACCGCCAGCCAACAATCTATCGGTCAAAGGCTGTGGGGGAGCCGCCGCTCATGCTGGCGACTTCCGTGTTCTCGGCGATTTACCACGCCATCGCATCGTTGAAGCCGGGTACTGAACCGAGGCTTGATGCGCCAGCAACACCGGAAGCCATTCTGATGGCGTGCGAAATTATTCGCGCCAGCAATTCTTGAGATGATTGGGTTACCATCTCACCAAAGGACGGTCGGCCTACAGATAGTCTGAATCACTGTCACCGCTGGGCCCGCTCGGTGCGTTGCCATCAGCGCCCGGCGCGTTACCAGTTGATCCTGGGGTCTGTGCTTCCTCGGCAGCACGGGCGCTGCAGGCGATGGTAGGCGCACGCCATTCGCGCGTGTGGCGCTGCTGCTGCTCGGTAAGGTCGAACTGCTCCGCCTCATTGCCGCGCGTGCGGCCGGCAGAACGCAGGAACGGCAGTTCTTGTATCGAGCCGGGTGCGGTAACCTCGACGATATCGCAAGGGCGGTTGGAATTGACGCATTGGCCGTTGGAGCAGGTTGTAATCTGCCCATTGAGCAGCACAACGCGGGTTAGACCGCCCTCGCCGACATAAACATCCAGCGCAGTGCCGCGGATGCCGATGGTCGAAAGCGGCGTCTTGATCCTGATTTTGTCTTTCGAGTTGCCGGAAATAAAACGGAACGCTCCCTTGGCGACATTGATGGTGCCTTCGGCGAAACTGTCTCCGGCAACGACGAAATCATCCATGTGAATCGTCGAACCCTCGCCTACGATCACCTTGGAGCCATCGCGCAGAAGTAGTTCCCCCCTTGAATCTGCGTCGGCGGATACCTCCTCGGACTCATAAACCGGATCGGAGGTGTTGAGGGTGCGGCGGGTTGCCTGCAGCTTGCCCCTTACGGTGTTAACGACCTTGTTGGCCTCGCCAACGGTTTCCGCCGAACTGGCGGGAAAGACGTATATCTGTGAAAACGCAATCGCGGCGCCCGCAATCGCGATACCCCTTGTTACAGCCCTGACGGTCATTTTCGCCTCGGTTTCCAACGGTTTACGCCCCGTTGTGTGGTGCTTTCTTAACACCTTTGCTTGTCTTGAACACGCCAATCCGGGCAATTTTTTGATCGCGTGCCAGGTAAACGGCCGCAGATGCAGGCAAAAAGGCGACTGCGCACCTTGCAAGTCGTGGCGTGGCTGGTAGCTTCCGGCGCAATTACGCAGGACTGAGGCTGGAGGAAAGCATGAAGACAAGAGCGGCGGTAGCATTTGAGGCAGGTAAGCCTCTTGAGATTTGCGAAGTCGACCTCGACGGCCCCAAAGCTGGCGAGGTGCTTGTGGAAGTCAAGGCCACCGGCATTTGCCATACTGACGAATTCACCCTGTCCGGCGCCGATCCCGAAGGTATTTTTCCAGCCATCCTCGGTCATGAGGGCGCCGGTGTAGTCGTGGATGTCGGGCCTGATGTGCGAACGCTGCAGAAAGGCGATCACGTCATTCCGCTCTACACACCCGAATGCCGTGAATGCCCCTCATGTCTGTCCCGCAAAACCAATCTGTGCACCGCAATCCGTGCGACGCAGGGTCAGGGCGTTATGCCGGACGGAACTTCCCGCTTCTCGCTAGATGGCAAGCCATTGATGCATTACATGGGCTGCTCGACCTTCTCCAATCACACCGTTCTGCCTGAGATCGCGCTTGCCAAGGTCAACCCTGACGCGCCCTTTGACAAGATTTGCTATATCGGATGCGGCGTGACCACCGGCATCGGCGCAGTCATCAACACCGCTCAGGTGGAAGAGGGTGCCACAGCGGTCGTCTTCGGTCTTGGCGGCATCGGTCTCAACGTCATTCAGGGCCTGCGGCTAGCCGGTGCCGACATGATCATCGGCGTCGATATCAACAACTCGAAAAGGGAATGGGGCGAACGCTTCGGCATGACCCATTTCGTCAACCCCAAGGAAATCGATGGGGACGTGGTTGCCCATCTGGTCAATTTGACCAAGCGCGGCGCTGACCAGATCGGCGGAGCGGACTATACATTCGACTGCACGGGCAATGTCACGGTCATGCGCCAGGCACTTGAATCGGCGCATCGCGGATGGGGTCAGTCTGTCGTCATCGGTGTTGCACCTGCCGGAGCGGAAATAGCGACCCGCCCGTTCCAGCTTGTGACCGGCAGGGTCTGGAAGGGCACGGCATTCGGCGGCGCGCGCGGACGCACCGACGTGCCAAAAATCGTTGATTGGTACATGGAAGGCAAGATCGAGATCGATCCCATGATCACGCACACGCTCAAGCTGGAAGACATCAACAAGGGTTTCGACCTGATGCATGCGGGCGAGAGCATCCGCAGCGTGGTCGTTTTCTGACACCTGCCCCGTCGCTGCCATCTCTGCGGCGGCGCGGACAAAACGCCTATCACAATTGCCATGAAACAATCCGAAGGAGCGGACGCGCAGGGCGTCCGGCAACGCATGTATGATCAACCACGCGACCAGGACACGCTGGGCGGCAGGCTTTCGCGCGCAAGGGAGTCCGCTGGCTATAGCGAGGCCAATTTTGCCAAGACACTGGGGATAAAGAAACAGACACTGACCTCGTGGGAATCAGATCGCTCCGAGCCGCGCGCCAACCGGCTAATCATGATTTCCGGCCTGCTCGGCGTGAGCCCCGCATGGCTGCTGCATGGCGTTGGCGAATCGCCACAGGAAAGCCTGTCGGACGAACTCAACATGCTGCGCGCGCAACTCGACCGGATAAAGGAACTGCGCGGCCACACCGATCTTGCCATTGCCAATATGGAAGAGGCGATCACACGATTGGCCAAACGCGAGGCCGAAGCCGACTAGTTTTCACAATAGGCAGTCAGGGGCGCGTTGGGGATGGAAATGAGCGAGCTACCGGCAGACAAGCCCGTCGTCCTGGTTGATGCGGACGCCTGCCCGGTCAAGCCCGAAATACTGAAAGTGGCGGACCGTTTTTCGGTCGAGGTCTATCTCGTCGCCAACTCCGGTTTGCGTCCCTCACGAGATGCCGCCGTTCATCATGTGTTGGTCTCCGGCTCGTTTGATGCGGCTGATGATTGGATCATGGACAAGTCCCGCCCCGGCGATGTGGCGGTCACGGCAGACATTCCGCTGGCTGCAAGGCTGGTGGAGAAGGGCGTCAATGTCCTCAGTCCGACAGGCCGTGTCCATTCCGACGATACGATCGGAATGACGTTGGCAATGCGAAATCTCAATCAGGATTTGCGCGAGGCCGGTGAGATCCAAAGTTACAATCCTTCATTCACCGCGAAGGACCGTTCGGCATTCCTGCAGGCGCTTGACCGATTACTGCGACAGTCGCTCAAGAACAGCAAACAGGGAAACCCGCAATGAAGACAGTTTCGACAGCCGTTTCGCATGGGGGCGTGCAGGGGGCTTACAGCCACGCCTCCGATGCCTGCAATTGCGAGATGACCTTTGCGGTCTTCACTCCGCCGCAGGCCGAGACACAAGCTTGTCCGGTGCTCTGGTATCTGTCGGGGCTTACCTGCACACACGCGAACGTAATGGAGAAGGGCGAATATCGCCGTGCCGCCGCCGAGCACGGCATCATCATCATCTGCCCCGATACCAGCCCGCGCGGCGAGGGCGTTGCCGACGAACCCGACAATTGGCAGTTCGGATCTGGTGCCGGTTTCTACGTCGACGCAACTCAGTCTCCCTTTGGCCGCAACTACAACATGTACAGCTATTGCGTGGATGAACTCCCCGCCCTGATCGGGGCCAAGTTCAATGCCGACATGGACCGCCAATCTATGTTCGGTCACTCCATGGGCG
>Ga0310345_10006350_pt1 | contig 10342 bp, 9 predicted proteins | sample HC15DNA20500_MG_FD_204667 | JGI IMG/M metagenome (GOLD analysis project Ga0310345, IMG submission 204667) | Marine microbial communities from station ALOHA, North Pacific Subtropical Gyre - HC15-DNA-20-500_MG | ecosystem: Environmental > Aquatic > Marine > Oceanic | place: Pacific Ocean: North... | reverse complement strand
CCGACCATGATGGGACTCAAAGAGCCGTAGTCCAGCCAATCTCCCTCTTGTTTGAGGCGCTCGACTCTCTCCAGCTGTTGTTCGAGGACCACCCCGAATTGTTCCTTCGCAGCGTCTATCGCCTGAGAGTTGGCCACGGCTGTTCCTTTCTCGATTTGCTGATGGTCACTGGGCAATTATAGCCAGTATGTCGTCTTTGGCAACTGTCGCGCCTGGCTCCAACGATAGGGCCTTGATGGTGCCGGCGACCGGAGATGGCAGGGTGTTCTCCATCTTCATCGCCTCCAGCACGACGACCGGGTCGCCGGCCTGGACTTGACCCCCGACCTCGACTTCGTATCTGAGGACGATGCCGGGTAGAGGCGCTATGATCAGAGATTCATCTGATGTGGTGATGGACAGCTCGGCCCCTTCGTCGGTCACTGCGCCCGCAGCAATATCCGGTGACACTGTGCCGATCGCGCTCCTCGGCTGGGCCGGGTCCACCTCTACCCGAAAGAACTCGTCTTCCACGTAGACATTGAACTGCCTCACGTTCGCGCTTTTGAGTGGCGCCTCGCCGATACTGCGTCCGACCGCTTGGGCCTTGCTGCCCTGCGGCGACCGTGCCGGCTTCGCACCATCGGCGTTTTTCAGCTTCATCTCGTCAGGGACCGGCTCCAGTCCGTGCTTGATCCGCAGGAACCTCAGGCCGGTCGTGGGATACATGGCGTACGTAAGAACATCCTCCTCGTCGCTCGATATGTCCTTGATCGCCTCGCGGGCGGCGCCCATCTCGGGTTCAATGGAATCGGCGGCTCGGCCCGAGATAGGGTTGTGACCTCCTGGGTCGGCCTTGAAGACGAGTTCGACCACCTGAGGGTCGAGTTCGCGTATCGCCTTGCCGTAGAGGCCGTTAGCGTAGTCTCTGATCTGTTCGGACACCATCTCGTAGCGTCCGAAAAGGACGTTGCTGACCGACTGGGACCCCACCATCTGACTCATGGGCGTCACGAGCGGGGGATAGCCCAGCTCTTTCCTGGTCCTGGGGATCTCCTGCAGCACCTCGTCGAGTCGCTCCAGTGCGTCTGCCTCCCTTAGCTGCGCGATCAGGTTGCTGGCCATGCCGCCGGGGATCTGATGGCTCAGAACCTTGGCGTCTATAACCGCGGCCCTGGGACTCTCCATCTCCGCCCTGTACTTGGGCAGTATCGCTTCGAGCCGGTCTCCCATCCTCAACAGTTTTTGCAGGTCGAGACCGCTGTCATTCTCTGTTCTCCACAGAGTCACCACGATCGGCTCCACGGCAGGCTGAGACGTCCGCAACGCCAGCGGCGCGAGGCAAGCGTCCACGATGTCGACGCCCGCCTCTATCGCCTTCAGCGCAGTCATGGAGGCCATGCCGCTCGTGTAGTGGGTGTGGAGCTGTATCGGTACGTCTAGTATTGGCTTCAAGGCGGCGACGAGCTCATAGGCATCGTAGGGCGCCATCACTCCGCCCATGTCCTTCAGGCAGATACTGTCGGCCCCTATCTCCTGGAAGCGGCGTGCCCGCTCGATGAAGTAGTCGAGGTTGTAGATGGGGCCTCCCAGACGTCCCTCCTCGGTCACGGAGTAGCAGATCGCAATCTGCAGATGCTTGCCGCTGCGCTTGATCGCGTCGGCGGCCCTCTGTAGGTTCTGCTCGTCGTTCAGTGCGTCGAAGACCCGGAACACGTCGATGCCGGCCTGGGCGGAGCAGTCTATAAAGGCGTCCACTACATCGTCTGCGTACGTGCGATAGCCCACCAGCGACTGGCCTCGTAGCAGCATCATCAGCGGAGTGCTGGGCATCAGCCGTTTGAACGTGCGCAACCTTTCCCACGGGTCCTCCGCAAGGAAACGGGTCGTGACGTCGAAGGTAGCCCCACCCCAGACCTCCATCGAGTGAAAACCGATGGCGTCCATGTCCGCGGCGAGGGGTTCCATGTCGGACGTGCGCAACCGCGTCGCCATCAGGCTCTGATGGCCGTCGCGGAAGGTCGTGTCGGTGATCTTGATTGGGTTCGCCGTCACTGCGTCAAATCCGTTTATGAGGTCTGCGAATGAGCGATTCCGGTCCTAATCTCCTCCCTCGCCTGGGAGAAGTTGTAGCCCTCTCCCCCTCGCAGAGGGAGATTGAGAGAGGGTCCCGCAAGTCATCAGTCGTCCAAACTCTAGCCACGACCCGTCCATGATTGATGGCGGGCTAGCTGGGTATCTGCGGCAGGAAGCCAGGCGGCGAGCGTCCAAGCGCGACTCGGGGGAAGCGGCTCTCCGGGACGAGCGGTTGATGTCTCCTCGTCCAGATATGCCTGCACCGCGGCCATCATGGCTGCGAGGACCCTGGGGGGCGCCTGACTGGATGGCGGTGACTGGCCCGTCAAAGCGGTATGCTCCCATGCTTCTTTGGCGGCAGGCTCTCTCGCTTGTTGGCCAGCATCTCCAGCGCGCGAATGATCTTGGGCCTGGTCTCACTCGGGTCGATGACGTCGTCGATCATGCCCCGCTTGGCTGCGACATACGGGTTGATCAGTTGGTCTTCGTAGTCTTTGATCAGCTCCGCACGCAGTTCACCGGGTTGGTCCGAGGCACGGATCTCGTTTCTGTACACGATGTTTACGGCGCCCTCGGCGCCCATGACCGCCACCTCGCCCGTCGGCCACGAGTAGTTGATGTCGCCAGTCAGGTTCTTGCTGCTCATCACTATGTAGGCGCCGCCATAGGCTTTCCGGGTGAGGACGCTTATCTTCGGCACGGTCGCCTCCGCGTAGGCGTAGATCAGCTTGGCCCCGTGGCGGATGATCCCACCGTACTCCTGAGAGGTCCCGGGCATGAATCCAGGCACGTCTATGAAGGTCACGAGAGGGACATTGAAGGCGTCGCAGAAGCGCACGAACCTGGCGGCCTTAACCGACGCGTTGATGTCCAAGACTCCGGCCATGTGGTTCGGCTGCTGTGCCACGATTCCCACCGAGCGGCCGTCCATCCTGGCGTATCCCACGAGGATGTTGGGAGCGAATTGCGCGTGGACCTGCATGAAATCGGCGTCGTCCACGACCCTCGTGATAACGTCCACCATGTCGTAGGGCTGGTTGGGGTTGTCCGGTATGATTGCGCCAAGCCTATCGTCGGTGCGTCCGGGGTCGTCGTGCGAAGACTGGCGAACAGCGTCATCCATGTTGTTCTGCGGCAGGAAACCAAGGAGACGGCGTATCTGCTCGAAGCACTCGCTCTCGCTCTCGATGGCAAAGTGCGCCACGCCGCTCTTGGACGCGTGGGCGAACGCACCCCCTAGCTCCTCGTGGGTGACGGCCTCGCCCGTCACTGCCTTTATGACGTCGGGACCAGTGATGTACATCTGGCCCACTTCGTTTATCATGAAGATGAAATCGGTCAGAGCGGGCGAGTAGGTCGCACCTCCAGCCGCCGGCCCCAGGATGGCCGAGATCTGCGGGATCACGCCGGAGGCCCGTGTGTTGCGGTGGAATATAGAGCTGTAGCCGGCAAGGCTGTCGATACCCTCCTGGATCCTGGCGCCTCCGGAGTCGATCAGTCCCACGATAGGGGCGCCGCTGTTGGTCGCCAGGTCCATCACCTTGCATATCTTCTGCGCCACCGCCTCTGAGAGAGACCCGCCCAGCACAGTGAAGTCTTGAGCAAAAACGAACGTTAGACGGCCGTTGACCTTGCCGTAACCGGTGACCACGGCGTCGCCGGGGAATTTCTGATTGGCCAGACCAAACTCGGTAGAGCGATGTTCGACGAAGACGTCTATCTCCTCGAAAGTACCACCGTCCAGCAGAAGGTCGACGCGCTCCCGCGCGGTCAGTTTTCCGCGCTCGTGCTGCGCATCGATCCTGCGCTGGCCTCCGCCGAGCTTGGCCTTGTCGCGTCTTCGCGCCAGCTCGTCCCGCTTCAGGTCTACGACCCGCTTCAACACCATGATTGTATTCGCTTCACCGTTCGTGGAATAATCACTTTGAACGGTATCAAATAAGAGGAGATGCCGCAAGGCGACGGGCTCGGTGGCCGTCGCCGATGAAGGCCGGTGGACAGATGCGGAGAGGGGTATAGGTTGACCGACCTGGGCACGACCGAAATCGGCGGCATACCGTTCGCGTGGGGCGAGCGCACGTACATCGTCGGGGTCGTCAACGTGACCCCGGACTCGTTCTCCGGCGACGGCTTGGGCGGAGATATAGACGCGGCCGTAGCGCAGGCACTGCGGTTCGAGGAGTGGGGCGCCGACATCATCGACGTCGGCGGCGAGTCCACGCGCCCGGCGTCCATATATGCGGGCGCGACGCCGACCCCGGACGAGGTCGAGCTTTCACGCATCATCCCCGTGATCAAGGCCCTCTCCCGAAGGCTACGGGTTCCCATCAGCGTAGACACGTTCAAGGCGCGAGTCGCGAGCAACGCCCTGGAGGCGGGGGCTTCTATGATCAACGACGTCTGGGGCTTTACCCGCGACCCCGACATCGCGCACGTAGCGGCCAACGCAGGTGTCCCGGTGATCCTCATGCACAACCAGGACCACACGCGCTACGCTGACTTGGTCCCGGACATCATAGGCGCGCTGAGCCGCATGTCTCAGGCAGCGGTCCAAGCAGGTGTGTCCTTCGAGAACATCATCCTCGACCCCGGGATGGGGTTCGGCAAGACGGCCGAGCACAACCTGGAGATACTACGCAGGCTCGACGAATTTGCGGCGCTCGATCGTCCGCTGTTGATTGGGCTGTCTCGGAAGTCGACCATCGGCTACGTGCTCGGCCTCCCGGTCGACGATCGCGTCGAGGGTACCGCTGCCACGGTGGCGCTCTCGATTGCAAACGGCGTAGATTTGGTCAGGGTACACGATGTGAGGGAGATGGCGCGGGTTGCACGCATGAGTGACGCCATCGTTCGTGGCTGGAAGCAACCCTGATGCGCGCCGAGGTCTTCCTGGGACTCGGCACGAACCTGGGGAACCGGGGGTCCAACATCGTCAGATGCCTCGAGCTGCTCGAAGATCTTTCGTCCAGCTCGTCCAGTTCATTCACCAGGACGGTCTCTGCACTCTATGAGGCGAGCCCGCAGGGGTTCCAGGCTCAGCCGCCGTTCCTCAATGCCGCATGCCGTATGTGGACGACGCTAGACCCATTTCAGCTACTCGCAGCGCTTGCGAGCATCGAGGCCGCCCTAGGCCGGGCGCGGCACTTCCCCAATGCCCCCAGGGAACTGGACATCGACATCCTCATGTACGGACAGACGGTCCTAGAGACGCCGTCTCTGACCATCCCGCACCCCAGGATGGGGGAGCGAGCGTTCGTCCTTGTCCCGTTGGCCGAGATCGCCCCGCGGTTCTGCCACCCTGTTCTCGGAGAGACCGTCGCGACGCTGTTGCACCGTCTGTCGGACGGGAGAGGCGACGTCAGGCGGTGGGGGGATGTGCCATCCGGGTTGCGCACAGTCATCCCCTCCCCTTAGACAGGCTCAGGACAGGCTTAACCTTCCCCTGCCAGCGGAGGAGACACCGCGTCTCCCACTCGCAGGGGGAGATTGGGAGGGGGTCTGCCCTCACCGCGAGTCGATGCCGAGTACCGACTAGTCCCTGAGTGCTGGTGGCAGCAGGTTCGGGATCGTGTCCTCGATGGGATATGTCTCGATGCACGCCTCGCACGTCAGGGTGCCCTCGATGATCTCTCGGTCGTCCTCTTTGGTGACTGCCAGTTGGAGCGTCCCTTTGCATACGGGGCATGCCAGGATGTCCATCAGGTCTTTTTTCATCTGGCGTTCCGACCTCCTAATCTTGGTGATCCTCGGGTGAATCCCCATCCATGGTTCGGTAGACTCACCATGAGTGGGTAAAACACCCAAGTCCGTTTCCCCCTGAGCTTGCCGAAGGGTATAAAAGGCCTAAGAGCTACGAAGCGCTATCTCGAACAGCGTCTTCAGTAGATCGGCCAGCAGGAACACAACGATCCCCAGGATGACGATGGCATTATAACCCGACACGGCACGAGAAAGCCGCTGTAGGCGGGTGGAGGTCGTCGGAGCTTCTGCCGAGACGTTCAGCAGTGGGGTGTGACGCCTCCGGCGTCGGGCCATGTGAAACATCCAGAGCGACAGGACGATCTTTACGGCCAGGGTGACGACGTACGGCACACCGACGACACCGGGGACCAGCCTGTCGAAAGTGAGGATGATGCCGGTCACGAGGAGCACGACGATGCTGGTATCCACCAGCGCCCGGAACTCGCTGCTGGTTGCCACCTTCGGAGAATCGGGAGCCCGGCGTGCCGCCGGACGCAATACTAGCAGGTAGAACAGGCTGCCTCCAATCCAGGTGGCGGCCGAAACGAGGTGCATCCACCTCATCACCAGCAAGAATATCTCGCTGGCGCTCATCTAGTGCAGCATCGACATCGCGGCGATCTGGCCCCCCTACATTGGCATCGGCCCAGACCATTGTAAGGTATCCTGAATACCACGGCGTCGAATGGGTAGGGACTATGCGTCTTAGGTCGGCGGAGGTTGGTTCAGCAGCTCCTGAATCAACTCTTCGATCTTCTCTGCGTTCAGGAAGCCGGTCCACTTGCGGACGATGTTCTGGTCCTCGTCGATGAACACTGTTGAAGGGAATCCGGTGATCTTGTAGTCCCTTACAATGCTGCCTGCCTCGTCGGCCCCCAGGGCGTACGTAACGCCGATGTCATCGACAAAAGCCCGCCCGTCCGCGGCGGTGTCGAGCCCCACGAGTTGGATACCTACGAACTCGATACCGTCGGACTTGTGCGCGTTGAATGCCGCATCGATGTCCGGCATCTCTGCCACACATGCCGGGCAGGAGGGGAACCAGAAATTCAAGATAACCGGCCGTCCCTGGGCATCCGACAGGCGGAAAACCTCTCCCTTGCGATGATTCTGGTTCTCGAATAGTGCGATCTCGAAATCGGGGGCTGCGTCCTCAGACCGGCTACTCTCTCCTGCGCCCTTCGCCACCGGATTGCCGTCCGCATCGAACATCTGAGGAGCAGCCTCGGAGTCGCCTCCACCGCACGCCGCCAGCAGGAACGTTCCGAGTACGACGAGTCCGAGCCAGGTTGTGCCAGCCCGCCAAGGGCTCCTGAGCAGGCCGCGGTGGCTGCCAATTTCACTCCATCTCCTCACAACATTCCTCCGTCAGGTGCATCTGGATTCAGATTGTACATGGAGTTGGCGGTCCACTCGGAGCCGTTCGGTTCGGGCTACCCCGGCCCGGGGAACGCTCGATGCTATTCCAGTAGGCCTTCTTGCATCAGCGTCTCCGCGCGGCGCATCAGGACCTCGATCCTGTCAGCGGGCACCTGGCGGCTCTCGAGATAGATCTTCAACGCTTCAGCGGGGTCGAGCCCCTCGGAGTAGGCGTCCCCGAGCCGGGACCGGGGCTGGTCCTGGACATCCCTGGAGACCGACGCCACGAAATGAGCGTCGGTCAGTGCATCGGCTATCTCCCTGTCATGGAGTTGCGCTTCCAGATCCGCCGGGACGCTGATCATTACCCTGACAATGGCGCCCTCGATCTCGTGGTTGGAGATTGCCCGCAGCACCGTTGCCGTCGGGTCGGCGTCGCCGGAGTGCACCTTCACCGCTATCGTTAGGAACCTCCTAGCATCCACAGGGTGAAACCCGAACTCAACGAGTCTCGAGCCCGCCGGCCTGGTCGGGTCCAGGTCGACCACGCAAAATCCCTTCTCGTCGCCCTCTTCGCCGAAGTCTATCCGCTGCAGGCTCCCTGAATATACTACGTGCGGGCTTTCCCCGAGGATTTGGTGCCTGTGGATGTGCCCCAGCGCAATGTAGTCGAGCTGAGGCAGCGCCACGTTGCTTCTCAGCAACACGTGGTCACGGCCCAGCATCATAGACTTCTCGGAGCTGGTCTCCGAGCCGCCGACCGTCACATGGCCGGCCAAAACCGCCGGGACGTCTTGGTTAAGCTCGCCGGCGAGGTTCCCGATAATGCGGGAAAGACCCTCTTGAATCTCTTCATTTATCTCGTCGGCGGTGAGGCCGCGCTGGTCGTCCCTCCTCAGAAACTCGCTACGCCTGATCCATGGGACGGCCACGATCTGAAGCGGGCCGCTGCGGGTCTGGATAAGGTAGGTCTCCACCCTGTCGCCTGTATAGACGTTGGGGACCTCCAGGGTGTTGAAGATCTCCAGGGCGGTGGCGCGCCCGATGACGTTGGGGGAATCGTGGTTGCCGACAACGAGAAAGGTAGGGATGTCCTCCGCGGATAGCCGCGCGACGCGCCGGGCGAACTCGCGCTGGTGCGTCTGGCTGGGGTCGCGGCTCTTATAGGCGTCGCCGCAGAATAGCACGAGGTCGACGCTGTTTTCCAGGGCATATGAGACGACCTCGTCGAAGGTGGCCAGGAAGTCGGCCAGCCGCGTCGACAGCCCCGTCTCGGGGTCGACCCTGGCGTAGTTCTCTACACCTATGTGAACATCCGCGAAGTGTAAGATCCGCATGGGCTACCGGTCCTAGATAGTGTCACTCAGCAGGTTTCTTGTCTATTTCGAGCGGCGTCTCAAGCCTCCAGCCTCGTCGCCAGCACCTGCGATAGCCCGGCGATGGGCACGCGCTCCTGGGCCATAGAATCGCGCTCGCGGATCGTGACCGCGTTGTCGTCCAGGGAATCGAAGTCGACGGTGACGCACAGCGGCGTGCCGATCTCGTCCTGGCGGCGGTAGCGCCTGCCGATGCTCTGGGCATCGTCGTACTGCACGTAGCCTTGCACCAGTCTTGACTCGCGGACCTCGGCGTAGACCTTTCGTGCTAGCGGCACCAGCCGCTCGTTGCGGCTAAGAGGAAGGACCGACACCTTGACGGGAGCGAGCGCCGGATGCAGTTTGAGGACGGCCCGCTGCCCGGTGCCTCCCGAGGCCTTGGGCGCCTCCTCTTCCGTATACGCGTCTACAAGGAAGGCCATCACGGCCCGGTCGACCCCGGCCGAGGGCTCGATGACGTAAGGCACGATCCGCTCTCCCGACCCGGCGTCGAAGTAGGCCAGGGACTCACCGCTGGCGTCGCTGTGCGCCTTCAGGTCGTAGTCGGTACGGTTGGCGATGCCCTGAATCTCGCCCCAGCCCCATGGGAAGTGGTACTCGACGTCGGACGTAGCTTTGGAGTAGTGGGATAGCTCCTCGGAGTCGTGAGGGCGAACCCTGAGCCTCTCGCCATCGATCCCAAGGTCCGTGTACCATCGCATGCTCTCGCCGATCCAGCGCCGGTGCCACTCCTCGTCCTCGCCTGGCCGTACGAAGTACTCGATCTCCATCATCTCGAACTCTCGTGTCCGATATATGAAGCTGCCCGTGGTGATCTCGTTTCGGAAGGCTTTGCCGATCTGCGCGATTCCGAAGGGCAGCTTCTTGCGTGTAGCGTTGAGCACGTTGTTGAAGTTCACGAAGATGCCCTGGGCTGTCTCGGGTCGAAGGTATACGACGCTGGCGCTCTCTTCGACGGGCCCCATGAATGTCTTGAACATGGTGTTGAAGAGGCGAGTGTCGGTAAGCTCCCCACCGCAGTCGGGACACTTGTGCTCCTCAAGCTGGTCTTCGCGCCAGCGCTGGTGGCATAACTTGCACTCGACCAACGGATCGCTGAAGGCATCGACGTGACCGCTGGCCCGCCACACGTCTGGATTCATGATTACGGCCGAGTCCAGACCCACCATGTCGTCTCGGCCCCATACCATTGTCTTCCACCAGGCGTCCTTAACGTTGCGCTTGAGCTCGGCGCCCAGGGGACCGTAGTCCCAGGTGCTCGCAATCCCGCCGTATATCTCACTGCTCTGGAACAGGAAGCCCCTGCGCTTGCACAGCGAGATAATCTTGTCCAGGTCCACGGATGCCACAGTCTCAGTCAAAGGTGCCTCTGCTCATGTCAAATATCTTAGTGGGCTGTGAGGCCCAATTATATCAGAGCATGGTGCGCGTGCCGCCGCCGTTTTCCATCGCCTCTCGGTCCGGGCTCCGATGCGTCACGGCATCGGAGGCGTCCGACGTCTTTGGGTGATGTGCTCTAGGTGCATCCCCTGATAACCTACGCGATGCGTCCCTTAGCGCGTTGTGTGCGCGGGCCCAGCTTTATGAATAGAGACGCCGCGTCCCCAGGGTTGGTACGGACATATTCTGAGTACAGGCTTTTTGCGCGAAAGAACCAGGAGGCAGACATCATGAGAGGTATGAGAGAGATGAGCTTGCAGTTAAGGTGGCTGGTCGGCGACTAGCGAGGAGTCACGGGACTCGAGACGGCGATCATACTCATCGCGTTTGTGGGGGTCTCCTCGGTATTCGCATTTACGGTCCTATCAACT
>Ga0310345_10006349_pt1 | contig 10342 bp, 10 predicted proteins | sample HC15DNA20500_MG_FD_204667 | JGI IMG/M metagenome (GOLD analysis project Ga0310345, IMG submission 204667) | Marine microbial communities from station ALOHA, North Pacific Subtropical Gyre - HC15-DNA-20-500_MG | ecosystem: Environmental > Aquatic > Marine > Oceanic | place: Pacific Ocean: North... | reverse complement strand
CATGTCGGATTCGATGTCGAGCTGTCTGGTTTCCCCGTTGACAGTTAGCTCAATCATGACTTTTTCCTCTTTTTTGATAGTCGCCTGCCGGATAGCATAGTAAAGCAGGTCATAGTGGGCAATGGTGATACCGTGAAGCGATTGCAGTAACGCGATAGTTTCCAGGTGTTGTCATTCTTATTATATAGCCAGTCTGTTATTGTCAGAGATGTTCGTCAGATTATTTTTGACGTTCGGCGTATCGAGCATTGACCTGAAAAGTGAACCGGTTCAAAGTATGCGTCTTGCATGCCGTGGTAGCGGTTAGCCAGAATAGCCAGTGGGAAAGCTGGTTGTTGCAGTCGGCGGGTTTGGTCCGTAGTGTGAGTAGCAGGCGGGCAGGTTCGTCATGAAAAAATCATAAGGAAACTGAAGAGGAATCAAAATGATAAAACGATTTGGATCGTTGATGGCAGTCACTCTCGTCGCGCTACTGCTTGGAGCATGTGCCGGTATGTCGGCCCCGCACCCAGCTGTTGGTAGCTGGCAATTAACCATTGATACACCACTGGGCGCCATGAGCTCTGATCTGATAGTGCACGAAGATCTGACGGGTTCAATGTCCTCTCAGGATCTGGGCACGGCACCACTGAGTCAGGTAAGCCTGGCTGATGACAACATGCTGAGCTTCGCGGTTGAAGTGGATGCTCAAGGCACTATGATGGTGTTGGACTTCAGCGGTGTGGTTGCTGGTGACAACCTCACTGGTAACTTCGATACTGACTTTGGTGCTATTCCGGTAACAGGTCAGCGCATGTAATCATTTTCCAGCGGACTGAAGCTCAAGCAAGAGCTTCAGTCTGTTGCGATCAAGACCGTCGCCACTTTCATTTGTGCATCCGATTCACCTCTCCTTGGCTTCCAGCTCATTCACCTTTTCTGGTATAAAGCAGAATGACTGATCATGATTCGATCGACCTAAGGCAGGTGTCAGTGTTCCGACTTGTGACCAAGATAAACCTGAACGTTATCTTATTGCTGGTAACAGCCCTGTTTTCTGCCGTTGCTGCCATGCCGCTGTCTGCCCAGCCAATTCGGGCATTGCAGCAGGGCGACGACGCGGCTGCTCGCCCGTCTATGCCCGGGCGATCTCCTGGGCCTGCGATTGAGGACGTAGATCTGGCAGGCGAGTTTGCGTTTGTTCGTGTTCAGTATGACTCGTATTTTCGCGGTGGTTTTGGCTATGGCCCCTGGTCAGTTGACTTTCCAGACGCGGACCGAAACTTTCTTCGTGGCGTCGCCAGGTTAAGCCATGTTCGGGTCATGCCGGAACCTATTGTGTTGCGCCTGGATGATGACCAGATATTCGAGTATCCCTTTCTCTATGCCCTGGAAGTCGGGCGCAATGGTGGGCCCTTTTTTACGCCACCGGAAATAAATAATTTACGGGAATATTTGTTGCGAGGCGGCTTTTTGCTGATTGATGATTTCTGGGGAACGCGTGAATGGGAGGCCTTTGAAAGTTCTATTCGAATGGTGTTTCCTGACCGGGAGCTGGAGCGCCTGGCGCCTGATCATGAGATTTTCCGAATTTACTATGATACCCAGGGGCCGCAAATGATTCCTGCGTTAGGTAATCCGGATAACATGGCTGAGCGGGATGTGGATACGACTGCTGTCTATGCCATTCGTGATGATGATGGTCGAATTATGGTCCTGGTTAACTGGAATACAGACATGGGGGATGGCTGGGAGCATACGTATCATCCACGTTACCCCACACGCTACGCGAACCTGTCTTACCAGATGGGGTTGAACTACCTGATCTATTCACTAACCCATTAATGGCCGCTGCAATGAGGCGGCTAACCCGAACAGCTGATTCAATTCACCAGATCAGGTTATTTACGCAATCAGCCATTCCGGCAATTAATTCACAGGTTTATGCCGCTTGGGATAATCCAGGTCGATCATTTCCGCCATTGAAAACTCTAAACTGGCCCAATTCTCTATTGGCAGCTTAAGCTCAGCAACACAGCATGTGGGCATGTTGTCGATACGGGCGTCGATACAAAGATCATTAAAAAAATCTGTCAGTGCGGGGTTATGTCCTACCAGCATAATACAGTCGATGTTGTCATCCTGATGTTTCAGGAGATGCAGCAAATGGCCGCTGCTGGCAAGATAGATTTGTCGCTCCATGTGTATGAGCCCTGGGGGAATTGCCAGGTGCTTGGCAAAGACTTCTGCCGTACTGACTGTCCTCAATGCCGGGCTGCAGAGGATGCGTTGGGGATGAATGTCGCGCTTCAGCAGCCGTTCTGCCATCATGGGGGCATCATTGCGTCCACGTTCATTGAGCGGGCGATCAATATCACGCTGGGCTGGATCATTCCAGCTTGATTTGGCGTGTCGAACCAGAATCAACGTTTTCATACGGGCTCCTGCCGCTGTCGATTATGGCTATTGTAACGACTCCGGCAAAGAAAACATACCGTTAGCGGTGATCCGTCAATAGAAAGTTGAGGTTCGCCAAACTGGACATTGCGGAGTGAATTGCTCAGAATTTGCGCTTTTAAAATCAGATACTGAGGATTTGTTGCATGGTGAATTTGATGGGGAAATTTCTGGGTACTGCTACGGTAGCGGCTGTCGCTTCTGTCTATGCCTCTCAGGGTATGGCGCAGGACTGGGATTTGACCACGCAACTGGAGTTGGGGGCCGTGTTTACATCCGGTAACACCGAGGATGAAAACATTCGTTTCAAAGGTGAATTTGATGCTGTCAGAGACAAGTGGGCTTATGCCTTTTCGATGGATGGCTTTCGCTCCTCCAAAAACGATGAGCTGGCTGCGCAACGACTGTATACCGTAGCCAGCGCGACATACAACTTCGACCCGGATAATTTCATCATGGGCAGGGTAGCGCACGAGGACGACCGTTTTAGTGGTTATGACAGTCAGTCAGATGCCTCGGTGAGTTATGGTCAGGTATTATTGCGCAACAGAGAGGATATGTCCTGGCGATACACAGTCGGTGCCGGTGTCAGGGTGTCCCGTGGCGCGACAGATGGCAGTGATGATTTCGAAGAAGGTATTTTGCGACTGGCGACCGAGTACAGTTGGGATATTTCCGATAATGCGCGATTCATTCAAAATCTGAGTGTTGAAGCGGGTGATCGATCGACTATCTCGCGATCTGAGACTGCCGTGGAGTCAGATATCATGGCGAATCTGTCAATGAAATTTGGTGTCAAGGTGCGTCATCAGACAGAAGTGCCGGTCGCGCGCAAGAAAACTGACACTGAAACTGCCATTACCCTGTTACTTCGTTTCTAAGCTGTATAAAAATGGACTATCGACAGCCGCTGACATTGGCAGAAGCGCTTACGCTCTTGCGGGATGCAGTGGCTCCGGTACACCTGCTGGCCGGTGGCACTGATCTGATCCCTCAATTGCGAGGCGTGAATGACCCGACGTTGACCCTGGTGGATCTGAAACACATCAAAGAGCTTTCGGAATTCATTATTCGTGCTGATGGCAGTGTTGTGATAGGCGCTGCTGTGTCAGCTCAGAGAATGAAAACCAACCGAGATTTCAATCGTTTCTGGCCAGGATTACATGATGCGGTCGCAGTTATGGGCTCGAGACAAATCATGTCCCGGGCAACGCTGGGCGGTAACATCTGCCATGGGTCACCCGCTGCGGACACTGTGCCGGCTTTGATTGCGGCTGGTGCTATGTGTCGTATCTGCAGCAGTGACGGCGAAAGAATGGTGCCAGTCAATGAGGTGATTACTTCCCCGGGAAAAACCTGTTTGCGCAAAGGCGAAATTCTGGTGAGTGTCAGCCTGCCTGCTCGCCCGTTACGCTCAACTGATGCCTATTTACGTATTACGCCGCGCAAAAAAATGGATGTTGCCATCGCCAGTGTGGCAGTCAACCTGACGATTGATGAAAGCCTCTGTGTTTTGCAATGTTCTGTGGCATTGGGTGCTGTCGCCCCTGTTGCCTTCGCCGTTTCTGAGGCATCAGAATTTATGACAGGCCAGCGAGTGGATCAGGCAATGATGGCCAGATTGCAAAGAACGGTGAGGCAGGCCAGTCGTCCAATTGATGATATCAGAGCGACGGCTGAGTACCGGACTCAGGTTACGGGTTTGCTTGCCGTGCGCGCCTTTGAAATGGCATTCGCTCGCGTGACTGAAAACACATCAAGAGATCAGAACTCATGACGCTCCTGAAACGAGAATTTATCGTTAATGGTTGCACAAATGAGATGGAAGTTTCCTCTCATGAAACTTTGCTAAATCTGCTACAACAGCGCTTGCAACGAGATGACATCAATGGCGGGTGTGGCCGGGGAGATTGTGGGGCTTGCACGCTATTGTTGAATGGGCAGCCCGTTCACGCCTGTCTGGTCCTCGCTGCTGAACTCACCAGCGCGGATGTGGTGGAAACAGCAGGTAACATGACTCTCCATGCGGGTAATGACAGACATATAGTCAATGCCTACCAGGACCATGCGCCTGGTATATGTGATTTTTGCCGACCTGGTCTCTGGATATCTACAAAGGCGCTGCTGTCTGAGGTGCCGGCCCCAACTGATGAGCAAATCAGGGAGATGATTGCCGGACACCTTTGCTACTGTACTAGTTTTGATCAGCTGGTCGAAGCTGTAAATGTGGCTGCCCGGGCAATCAGTGAGGGGGGTACATGACATCCACTGATACCCAGGCGCTGGTTGGTGGTGTGTTGCGCAGCCCATTCGCGCATGCTCGAATACGACGAATTGATACCCGTAAAGCTGAAGCCATTGATGGTGTCAGAGCCATTGTGTCGGCCAGTGATTTCCCTGGTGTGGAGTCCTTCCGGCAGTCTGAAAACGGACAGGTGGTGATGACTGGTTTGTTCCGCAACATCATTGCCCATGAGAAAGTGATATACGAAGGCCAGCCGATTCTTGCTATTGCGGCTGAAGATGAAAAGACACTTCAGACAGCGTTGTCAGCCGTTGATATAGAGTATGCGGTTCTGCCGCACGTCATTGATGTGCAAAAATCAATGGAGCCAGATGCTCCTCTTTTGCATGAAGAACTTGTGACGCGAGGTATCAAGCCTGTGCCCAGTCAGCCTTCCAACATCGCTGCACGGGTTGAGGCAACATCGGGAAATGCCGGTGAAGCCCTGGCCCATGCGGATGTCGTCGTTGCTGACGAGTTCACGACTGAAGCCCTTTACCCTGGCGGCATAGCGCTGCCATATTGTCAGGTGGATCTGTTGGGGCAGGGCAGGTTCAAAGTCTGCACCCACCGGTACATATCTGATGAGCAGAGCTCTTTCATAGCGGCCATGCTTGGCATGTCGAAAGAAGATATCTGTTTTGAAGCGGATGACGGGAAAAGTACCGTAAAATCTGGCGAACGCGCCCGTCACCAGAATTGTTCGACAGCAGACCAATCGGTTCACCTGGAGCCCATGGCGTTAATGCTGGCCCGGAAAAGTCAGCAAGCTGTTTTCATGGCAATGTCTCGTGAGGATGCCTTCAAAGCTACCGGCGCCGTGCCCGGCAGTTATATCTCCATGCGTCTGGGGGCTGACCGGGCGGGGAGATTGGCTGCTGCAGAAATAGTCATCTGTATGCAGGCTGGTGCCTTTCCAGGGGGGCCGGTACAGCAGGCCGTTGATGCCGTGCTGGCAAGCTATCAGCTCCCCGCCTTCCGGGTGATTGCCTATGATGTCGTGGTCAACAGACCCATGGTCACTCACAGCCAGGCATCTGGCGCTACAGGTGTGAATTTTGCCCTGGAAAGTTTGCTTGATGAGTTGGCTCGCAAGTTGTCCCTGTGTCCGCTGGCGCTACGAAAGATGAATGCAAGAGAAAGTGCATTAAATGATCCCGGTCGCGAAATGACTTCACAGGGGGTTGGCGCTTCGATAGCGGCGGCACAGTCGCACCCCCATTTTCAGACGAAACTTGGGAAAAATCAGGGGCGAGGCGTTTCGTCAGGAACGGCACTGGATGAACAGGGGAACGTCTCTTACTGCACCCACATCTGTGATGTGGAAGTTGATACCGAAACCGGGCTGGTGGAGATTCTGCGTTATACAGCCATCGATGCGGATAAAGACTCTCTGGCTGAGGATGGTGGGGTTCAGATGGCTGTTACGGTCGGCATCGGCAGGGCATTAAATGAAGCCTATTTTTTTGATGAGAACGGCAAATTAAAAAATGCCAGCTTTCGGGATTACCGTTTACCTCTCGCTTGTGATGTGCCTGAGATTACCGTGGTTAATTCAGGTAGCAGTCAAGGCTGTGGTTCAACGTCATCCATGCTGTCACCATTGGCAGCGGTCGCAAATGCCATTGCTGATGCCACCAGTGCACGTATAACATCATTACCCATGTCTCCGCCGGTGGTGCTGGCCGAGACGCAACGCCAAAAATGGAAAAGGCGTCTGAGGCGCTGACGGGGGGAGTCTATTTGTGCATTCACCAAAACGGAAGTTGTTTCTTGATCTTGTAAGATCAATATTTCGTCTTAACAGCCTGCTGTTGGCTGATGGCGATAAAATGGCGGAACGTGTCGGGCTCACCAGTGCTCGCTGGAAGGTGATTGGTGTTGTCGCCTTGTCCCACGCCGGGATGACGGTACCAGCCATTGCCCGTGCCCTTGGTCAGTCCCGTCAGGCGGTGCAACGGATTACCGATGTCATGAAAGATGACGATCTTGTGCTTTATTCAGAGAACCCCCGGCACCGCCGCTCACCACTGGTACAGTTAACTGATCATGGACAGGAAGTTTACAGTGCGTTGCGGGGTGTGCAGGACCCCTGGGCAATAGGTCTTGCTGATGATGCCTCTGTCGAAGAGCTCGAGAGTGCCCTGCGGCTTATGCAGCGTTTAATTAACCGAATGGAGTGAGTATGGCGGACCCGGTGTATCGCGTTGACCAGGTGAGATCACTGGATAAGCAAACGATTTCAGCAGGCGCATCAGCGTTAAGCCTGATGGAGGAAGCAGGTCTGGCCGCCTATCACTGCCTGCTGAAGCATTGGCCCAAGGTCTCTGCGCTTGTCGTCTTTTGTGGTCCCGGTAATAATGGTGGGGACGGTTACGTACTGGCAAGACTGGCAACGGAAGGAGGCGTGCCCAGTACTGTTTTGGTACTGTCCGGTCAAAAACGCCGGGAGGGCGCCGCTTTTGATTCCCGGACGCGTGCCGTGGAGGCAGGTGTGACTGAAGTTGATGACCTGTCTTTTATCACAGAGCCTGGTGCGGTCGATGGGCAGACAGTGTTTGTCGATGCCATGTTTGGGGCTGGCTTTCGCGGCCAGATGCAAGACAAATTTGCAGAGGCTGCGATGTTTCTTTCCAGACAGTCCGCCCGTGTGTTGGCGCTTGATATTCCCAGTGGACTTGATGCGGATACCGGGGTTGCTTGCCAGCCTGCTGTCAGAGCAAACGTGACGGTCACGTTCATTGGACGCAAGCTGGGTTTATTGACCGGGGACGGGACTGAGTATAGCGGACAGGTTGAGTTTGCCGCATTGTCTGTTCCTGATAAGTTGCGCTCTACCATAGAGCCGTCGGTCCGCACATTAGGGCTTGATGATGTGTTGCCATTACTTCCTCGCCGAACCGCTAATTTTCATAAAGGGAAAGCTGGCAAAACGTTAATTATCGCCGGAAATTCAGGTATGGGCGGAGCCGCGATTCTGGCTGCAGAAGCTGCCTCCAGATCCGGCGCTGGCACAGTGAATCTGTTTACACATCCGGATCATGTTAATGCGTCACTGGTCCGGTGTCCGACAGTGATGGTTCAGGGTGTGGTGCTAACTCAAACTGAGCCTCGCCATGACCTGAAAGAGAACCAATTGAGCATATATGAAGCAGCCAATGCTGTCGTAGTGGGTCCTGGACTAGGTCGCGATGACTGGGCAGAAGCCTGGCTGCAGTGGCTGCCACTGCAGTCCCCCAAACCCCTGGTAGTGGATGCTGATGCTTTGAATATCATTGCTTCAAATTCGAATCCAAGTGAAGATTTCCGGCGACTAAACAAAGCAGGTCTTGTCATAACGCCTCATCCGGGGGAAGCCGCGCGCCTGCTGGGTTGTGAGGCGGAAGAAATCCAGTCTGATCGCTATGAGGCAGTTAGGGAACTGGTTAGGTTGACTGGCGCTGTAGTGATTTTAAAAGGCGCAGGTTCCCTGGTGGGTTGGCTGGACAATGAGCAAAAACTGCAGATAGAAGTGTGCCTGGCTGGCAATCCCGGTATGGCGAGCGGTGGTATGGGCGATGTATTATCCGGATTTCTGGGCAGTTTGTTGGGTCAGGGGCTGGATGTTGTGGCTGCCAGCCGGTTAGGGTGTTTTCTGCACAGTGCCGCGGCCGACCGATTGGCTGAATCAAACGGGGAAACGGGTTTGCTTGCCTCAGATCTCCCACCCATGATTCGGCATTTCATGAATGTGGGTACAGTTTGAGAGAATGCCTGAGGCAAACCTCAGTAGAGAGTATATGGTGAGTGACAAAAACCGCGAAGGTGTCAGCTATCTGGCCGATGAGAAAGCGACCGAACTTTTTGGCAACGCGATGGCAAAATCAGTCAGCGGCCAGGGGGCAGTTATTTATCTGCAGGGGGACCTTGGTGCCGGAAAGACAACACTCAGTCGTGGTTTTATTCGGGCAATGGGGCATCATGGCGCTGTTAAAAGCCCGACATACACATTGGTTGAACCTTATGAAAGTTTTGGTTTTCCGCTCTATCATTTTGATCTTTATAGACTATCCGAGCCTGAAGAGTTAGAATTCATGGGCATTGATGAGTATTTTGAAACCGATGCGGTCTGTCTGGTGGAATGGCCTGAGCGAGGCCGTGGCGTTTTGCCTTCCTGTGATATTTCATTGCGACTGCAGGATGCTGATCAATACCCTGGCCATCAATCGGAAACGATTCAGAAGGCGCCATCTGAGCGAGCGGGGCGTGTTATTCACTGGCAAGCCAACAGTGATCGTGGCCAGCGTATCGCGCAGAGGCTCGCCGAAATGCTGAAACAATAGGGCGAAACAAATGAATCCAGTAAGAGGCTGTACTGGTGGCATCGTAAAAACCCCTGTTTTTTTGCTGTTCTTCAGTTGTGTCCTTATCCTGTTGACTGGCATGCCTCGTGCGCTAGCCAGCGACATACAGGCCATATCAATCCAGACCGAAGATGGTTTTACCCGTGCAGAGTTTGAACTGAGCGACTCGGCGGAGTACAGCGTCTTTGTGCTGGAAAATCCGGATCGGGTGGTTATCGACTTTGCTGATACTGCCTCTCAGGTGAATCCCGCTACTGTCGGTGTGAGTGGGACTGCAGTTGCCAACGTGCGAAGTGCTGCCCGCAATGGGACTGATACCCGCGTCGTGCTGGATCTCGACCAGCCTCTGAACCCCAGTAGCTATGTTGTCGCTGCCAGCAGTGGCCGTCCACCAAGACTGATTGTGGATATGTTCCCGCCGGGGGTTGAGATACCCGTGGCAGCTGAGCGTAATCGCTCGTTGGCGCCGGATGATGCCGGATCTCGTCGTGATATCGTCGTGGCGATTGATGCGGGGCACGGGGGAAATGATCCGGGTGCTATCGGTTACGACGGCAGGATTCAGGAAAAGGATGTGGCGCTGGCGATATCCCGCGCTATCTTTGAGCGGCTGGAAACCATTCCTGGCTATCAACCTGTGATGATTCGAGATGGCGACTATTACGTGCGACTGCAGCAGCGTCCACAATTGGCCCGGAATAACCGGGCAGATATTTTTCTCTCCATTCATGCTGATTCATTCCGCACCCAGCGTGCTGAGGGTGTCACGGTTTATGCTTTGTCCCAGACAACAGCTGAAGATGAAAATATTCGTCGCGTCACAGAAAAAGAAAACTCCGCCGACCTGCTGGGTGGTGTCGCGGGCGATACCAGTCTGCGTGATTTTGAGGATGACCTGGCGCTTACTCTGTTGGATATCTCAATGGCCTGGAGTATTGAGCAAAGCATGATTGCCGGCCAACATATACTGTCAGCCGTTGGCGGGGTGGCCCGTCTGCGACGCGACGAGCCTCAGCAGGGCAATTTATGGGTACTGCGGTCCCCCGATATCCCCTCCCTGCTGATTGAAACCGGTTACCTATCCAACCCGGATGAGGCTCGTCAGCTTGCCTCTTCCCGTTATCAGCAACGCCTGGCAGACGCGATAGTCAACGGTGTCATGAGTTACTTCTATGAGCGCCCCCCCGAGGGGACCACAGTTGCCTGGCAAAAAGCCAATGGGCAGTGGCCAACCGGTGAGTACATTGTCAGCCGGGGAGACAGTCTCTCTGAAATAGCT
>Ga0310345_10006348_pt1 | contig 10345 bp, 5 predicted proteins | sample HC15DNA20500_MG_FD_204667 | JGI IMG/M metagenome (GOLD analysis project Ga0310345, IMG submission 204667) | Marine microbial communities from station ALOHA, North Pacific Subtropical Gyre - HC15-DNA-20-500_MG | ecosystem: Environmental > Aquatic > Marine > Oceanic | place: Pacific Ocean: North... | reverse complement strand
GACCCCCAGGTAGAGCTGGCGAAGCAGGCGAACGGCATCCGAAACGTCGAGAACGCCATCCTCGTTGGCATCTCCGGGTAGCCGCAGACCGCGAGGGGCTCCCCCATTCTCGGCGTAGCCCGGTGTGCCGAGCTCAACGATGCCGGGGCGCCAGCTGTCGGGATCGCTCCAGGTATTCACCGGCGCGAAGAAATCGTTGATCACCAGGGTGAAACCGGCTCCATCCGCTTCCGGATACCAATCGGCGTATTCCAGCTCGAGGATCGTCTCGGCGAAAGCCCCCTCGATCGCCACACTCTCTCCCCCGTTGCTCAGCTGGCCGGAGAATTCACCGGCCACCAGAACCCCATCGGTCTCGTAGCGTGATGCGAAGGCATCGAGTTTCTTGACCACGAGGACATGCTCGCCGGGGGCGAGGTCGTCGATTCCCGCCCCTGAAAAATCGAACTGCACTCCGCCACGGATGGAAATCCCGGCGAGGTCGAGAACCCGGTCGCCTGTATTCATCAGCTCGATAAACTCGTAGTCCTCCGTGGCGAAACCCGCGCCGGGCGCCACGTCGGGGGGATGGTACATGAGCTCGGTGATGCGCAGGGGGAAGCTCCCCTCGACCACGAAGAGCGCCTCGCTCAGGGCGCTCCACTCGCCGTCCTCCCGGGTACGGGCCTTGAGCAGGAGCGTCTCATCGAGGACGAAAGGCTCGGTATAGTCGAGGGCTCCATCTTCGGCGGGATCGGAACCGTCCACCGTATAGAAGACGCTGCCCTCGGGCAATCCGATCTCGATGGTTCTCTCCACGAGCGCCGCCCGAATCAGGAAATCGCTGCTGGTCGTGCTGAAGTTGAGACCGTGAATCGCCAGGATGTTCGACCCGATCCGCAGATGCTCCTCGAAGCCCGGCAGCTCAAAAACCGCGGGGTTGCCCGGATCCGCCTCGTTGGAGCCATTGGCCCGTGAGTTCCACTCCAGGCCGCCGACGTCCGGGGCGTTGTCCGCCGCCAGGCGCTCCCCGTTGATATAGGCGACGAAGCCGTCATCGTAGTCGAGCATGAGGGTGAGGTTGGTCATCGCCCTGAGCGCCGCCCCATCGGCGATGGTGAATGGAATGCGGACAAAGATGGAGGTATTGCCGGGATCTCCGGTCATCTCGGCGCCGACATCGAGGTCGATCGCATCCTCGTAGCCGCTGGAATTCTCATAGCCGATTCCCCCGGAGGCGCCGCGCCAGCTCTCGCCGTGAGCGCCTTCCTCGTACGCCGGCAGCAGCCACTCATCGCCTAGCTCTCCATCCCGGGGAACGTAGACGCTCCGGGGAGCCTCCGTCCCGATCACGGGCAGCTCTACGAATCTCTCCAGCCCGGCAACCCCCATTGACAGCTCAGCGCCAGGGGGAACCGTTCCGCCGTGAAGCGCGCGGCCATCGACGAGGAAGGTCGGGGCGGGAACGTCGGGATACCAGCCGGTGCCGCGAATCTGGTTGATGACGATGTTCGTCCGCCTCGGAATGAAATCAGTGCGCAGCCTGGCACGCTCCGACTCCCATTGGTTGTCGCGTGTCCAGACGGTTCCTCCCCACCTCCAGCGGGCGGTCTCCGCCACGAGGGAGGTCTGGATCTGCGCGGCCCGCAGGTCGAAGAGTTCCTGCACCCGCCCGGGGGTGAGCACTCCCCCGTTGTAGAGGTGCTTGTGGATCCGGTCCGCCAGCAGCCGGCGAAACGGCTCGTGGCGCAGGCTGTCGCGAAAGAGGTTACCCGGGCCGGGCTGGTTGAGGTTGGCGTCGGTCGTGTGGCGGAAGGTGATATCCGCATCCCAATTGAAGAAGCGGTAGCCGCCGCGCCCGGGCGTGCTCGGCCCCGCGGCCATCCAATTGTGGTTCCAGCTCCAGTCCCAATCATTGCCGGTGTAGAAATTCAGCACCATGTAATCGGCCAGGCAGGTGAAGTCGATCCAGTTGCGGGCGGTCTCGTAATTATTGAGAATCCCGCGAAGCTGGCCCCAGGCCGGCGAGGCCGGACCGATGGTCCGCCCGGAGTTGACCGACTCGTAGGCCTCCTTCTCTCCCCCGAGATACGAGGCTATGAAGGTCCGCGTCGGCCGCTCCAGCAGATGGTAGTGCCCCCAGTAGGTGCCGTTGATGTAGACGTGCACGAAGCGGCCGTGCAGGGACAGCTGCCCCATCTCGAAGAGGGCATCGTGATGCCAGCGATTGCGAAGGTAGAGGGCATCGGAGGGCCGCTGCGCCCCGGCGCCAAGGTAGAAGACCGAGTCATGGGAGCCGCCGCGCAGGTCAAGCTGGTCGAACGATTCGGCGGCGCCCTCGCCGTAGCGCGTCCCCTCGAAGACCGGGTACTTGAGCTTCGAGTAGCCGTACTCGGTGCGAAAATAGAGCCGCATCGTGTTCTTGGGGAAGTTCACGCTGTGGCCGCCCACTCTCTTCACCCCGGCATCGACCTGGAATCCATCCCCCCCGCCGTATTCGAGCATCTCGATGGATGCCTTCACCGGGGAGCTGAAGTTGATTCCCAACGGAGTCACGATCGAAATGGAGGGAATCTCGCTGAGCGCCTGCTCGAGGAGCGGCCCGTAGGTCCGGTGCGAGGTAATGTCGCGGAGCATCACCGACTGGCTGACGACATCGGCCGGGAAGATGTAGGTCTGGGTGTCGATATTGCTCGGCTCGAGGCCATCGAGGAAGGCCGCCGCCCTCAGGGTCGTGGTTCCGTTGACGCTGAGCGGCCCGGTGTAAATGGTACCCCGGGTCGCTGTGGGTTCGCTGCCGTCGAGGGTGTAGCGAATCGTCGCATCCTCGGTGGCGCAGGCGATCTCGACATCAAAGCCCTGCTCGTAGACGCCGCGATCGACGCTGAAGCGGGTGTCTGCGACAAACCCCGCCGAGCCGCCGGCATCATTGGGAGAGCCCGGGGTCGGATTCTCGAAATAGCGGTCGGCGAATTCCGCCACGCCCACCAGCTCGGGCAGGAGAAGAAAATCCTCGCTCTCGATGTCGTCGTTGAGCCCGTGGAAGGCGAGGATATTCCTTCCATCGTGAAGCAGGTCCATCCTGTCGGTGATATCGATATTCTCCTGCCGCAGCGCCGCGGCCGCCGGACGATCCTCGAGAGCGGAGGCATCGTAGCCTGCATCCTCCGGCGCGTTGCGCCGGACGAGCTCCTCTCCGTTGAGGTAGGCGATGAATCCATCGTCGTACCTTACCCGCAGGCGCAGCGAATCGATCTCCAGCGGCAGAGATGCCTCGAACGGAATCCGCAGGTAGACCGAGGAGTTGACGCCGCGCAGGGCATCCTCGACATCCGTCTCGACGAAGGACGAGAGACCGCCGAGCTCCATGGGATGAACGCCCTCGCTCAGGGCCCGGATGTGGCCCGGACCCAGGGCCTCGCTCCAGACGGCGACATCATCGATGAAACCATCGAAATAATCCCCCGCCGCATCGTTGGAGAAGCCGATGTTGATGTGCCGCTGCCAGTCGAAATCCGAGGACGACTTGGAGCCGCGCCGCACCAGCGCTCCATCGACGTAGATCCTCTGCCCCCCCTCGCCGACGACATGGGCGGCATGGTGCCACTGCCCATCGGCGAAGTTCCTGCCCGAGGAGGCGATGATCTGGTTGTTCCATACCCGCGTGGCGATATTCCCCCCGTTGAGGTAGATGTGCCGGTCATGCCCGCCCGCGCCGAGGTCACCATCGACGACGCAGAAAAGTCCCCGGCCGCTCGATTCCGCCCTGAACCAGAAAGAGGCCGTATAGGCCGTCTCGGATACGTCGATCGCGACGCTGACGTAATCGTTCGATCCATCGAAGCTGAGCGACTGGCCGCCGCCGATCTGCTCAGGGACCTGGTCGCTGAAATCCGCGCCATGGAGAACGCCCCCATGGCCCAGGCCGGAGGAATCGTTCACGTTCCCATCGAAGCTCCAATAGCCGATGGGAGGCTCTATCGGCGGCCCGCCGCCGGATGGATAGCCGATTCCCGTTTCGACCGGAATCCAGCCGGCTATCTCGTTGTCGACGAAGGTGTCGAGGCTGCCGTTCCAGACGAGACCTAAGAACCCGTCAGAGGGGACCTGCATCCTCGCCTGCGCGCCTGCGCGCACCAGCCGGTCACCGACCTGGCTCTCGCCGCGACCGAATGAGAAGCCGCCCTGCTGCTGGGGAAAGGCCGGGGCGAACTCGGTAGCAGGAACTCCAGCCGGGCTGACCAGGGCGAGGTACTCTCCATCGCCGTCGAGACTGAAATTCGTATGAAGCTCCCCTCCGGCAGCCCGCCTGTCCTTGCCGGAAGCGAATACGACCAGGTAGCTTCCCGCGCCCAGATCCATCGCCGGCAGGGGCCACTTGAAGAGGTCTTCTGAGTCATCGCTCAGGTACCAGCCATCGAGCGAAGCAGCCTCACTGCCGCTATTGTAGAGCTCGATCCAGTCGGAGCTGTCGCCGTCCGAGTCGGAGAGCCCACCATCGTTCACGGCCAGGAATTCACTGATCACGATGTCCTGCTGCGCGCGCAGGCTTCCCGCTGCCAGGGCGCTGAAGAGAAACAGGATTCCATAGAGAGCTGTACGCATTTAAATCGCTTCCGGGAACGAAGCCGAGCCTTGAACAAAACCCCCCGAGTACAGCAATCTATGATACGCATAGTTCACGCAACAGCGAAGCTCCTTGTGGAGGTCGCCGGAAAACGAGCCTCCGGAACAGGTCGCCGATTCCTCCCCGGAATCAGGAGCCGGTAGAGGAATGCCATAGGAGCAATTCCAGCGGCAGGGAGATGGAGCTGACGCGGACCTCGTCGATAAAAGCGCGCGCGTCGAGATCGATTTTTCCGGCGTGAAAGCCGCGACCGACCGTCCAGGTGCCGACATGGTTGATGAGGGATCCTGAAAACTCCGTCGAGCCCTGCAGATGGCAGCGATTGCCCTCGACCAGGTAGAGCCGCATTTTCGATCCGTCGCTCATGGCGGCAACGTGGTACCACCTGCCTGTTTCAACCGGATCCCGGGTGACGAGAGTGCGCGTCTTGCCGCCTGAGTCGATGGCGACGATCGCGATGCGATTGTCCTTCTGAAGCCCGAGCTGCAGCGGCGCGTTCGCCGCCTCCGTCGGCCTGCCGTCCTCACCGACGATCGTCTGCCTGCGCCCGAGCTCGACCGGCCGGATCGACGCCTCCACCGTCCACTGGGTAAAGGGGAAGGTATTGATGACGTTCATGTGCGTACGGGAGCGACCGTAGTCGGTGTAGAGGTCACGCGTCGCCCCCTTTCCGGCGATGGAATCATCCAACGCCCCGCGGTTCTCGAGCCCGAGCCGGGGAACGGTTGCGGCCGGCACCTCGGCTCCACCGCGCGGCGCGTTGCCGGCGGCGTAGGCGTAGAGATGGTTTCGCTGGCCGGAAACATCCCGCACCGCTATGGAATCGCGCTTCTTGCGGTCGTGCGGCACCAGCTTGCCCGCCGCGGTGTCCTCGAAGCGCCAGTAGGCGACGGTGTAGGCCCGCGAGCGTGCGGCATCGCTCAGCTCCCGAAGCGGAGCGTAGAGCGCCTGGTGCGCTTTCGCGAGCTTCCCCGCGTCGAACTTGAGCACCTCGCGGTCGTAGGTCATCAGGCCGTTGACCTCGACCTCGACATCGGTGGTCTGGGTGTAGATCGCGGCGCTGAGACACGACTCGACCATCGGGCGCAGCCGCTCGATGAGCCCGAGGTAGGCCCGCTGCAGGTCGCCGCGGTTCTTGAAGCTCCGGTAGCCCCAGTTCTTCGCGTTCTGCCAGGTGTGTCCCTTCAGCGGCAGGCCGAGCCCGCCGTACTCGCCGAGCACCGCGGCGCGTGCGGCCTCCGCCGGCGGACGCCGGGGCCCAGGGTACTCGTGGATGTCGTGAACGTGGCCGATGCCGAAGTCATTGCCGCCGCTGGCGGAGATGACGAGACGGCCGGGATCTTTCTCTTCGATGCGGCGGGTGACGCGCGCCGTATCGAACTGTCCCCAGGCCTCGTTGAAGGGAACCCAGGCGACGATGGATACCTGGTTGCAGTGGGAGTCGATGAGCGCGTCAAGCTCACGGTCAAACTGCGCCTTTTCTTTCTCATCCCGGCGAAGCTCGGTGCCATCGAGCGGCCAGCGCGCGTTGGCGCCGCCGTTGGGCATGTCCTGCCAGACCAGCAGCCCCATGCGATCGCAGTGGTAGTACCAGCGCAGCGGCTCGACCTTGACGTGCTTGCGGACCATGTTGAAGCCGAGCTTCCTTGTGACCTCGAGGTCGTAGCGCAGCGCCTCATCCGATGGCGCGGTGTAGAGCCCGTCGGGCCACCAGCCCTGGTCGAGCGGCCCGAACTGAAAGAGCGGCTCGCCGTTGAGCAGGATCCGCGGAATTCCGTTCTGATCCTTGCCAAGTGCAATCTTGCGCATACCGAAGTAGCTCTCTACCCGGTCGATGACCCTGGCGTCCGAGACCAACTCAACCTCGAGATCATAGAGCTTCGGATTACCCGGGCTCCAGAGCTCGAAATTCTTCAACCCCAATTCGATGGTGCTTCCCGCAGAGCCTTCACCGCGGGCTCCGAGGGCAGGAATCTTCACCCTGGCATTTACCTTCTTAGCCCCGCGCAGGGCCACCCTTACCTTGAGTTTTTTCCCTTCGACATCGGGAACGATCCGCAGAGATTCGATGGAGGTCATTGGCACCGCCTCGAGCCAGACGGTCTGCCAGATGCCGGTAACCGGCGTGTACCAGATTCCCCGCGGCTTGCTGACCTGCTTGCCACGCGGCTGTGGCCCCTCATCGCTTGGATCCCAGACAGAAACCTCCAGCCGCTGGCTGCCGCCGCCGGGCTCAAGCAGCCTGGTTACATCGAAGGTGAATGGATCGTAGCCGCCACGGTGCCCCCCGGCCGGCTTGCCGTTGACCCACACGGCCGTCTCCCAGTCGACGGCGCCGAAGTGCAGCAGGACCCGCCTCCCCTTCCAGGCCTCCGGTACCTCGAAAGCCCGCCGGTACCAGACCCTCTTCTCCTTGCCGACCATCCTGCCGACGCCCGAGAGTGCCGATTCGACCGGGAAGGGGACCAGGATCTTTCCATCGGCCTGCTTCGGGTTCTCCGCTGCCGCAGGGCGAATCGCGTAGTCCCACAATCCATTCAGGTTGACCCAGTCGGCGCGCACCAGCTGCGGACGCGGGTACTCCTGGTGGACCTTCGCGGGCGAAACAGTCTTCCCCCAGCGCGTCATCAGCTTCGCTCCGGCCGGCTTCCACTGGGCGTGAGAAGAAGTAACGCAGTAAAGCAGCAGGAAAAAGGCCGACAAAACAGCAGGCGAGTGATTTCTTTCGCGATTCATTTCATTTCCCCGGTTGCGCATCGCTCCTTCGCAGCGCGCTATGTGGTTTTCAGTCCCGACCTCCGTTGAGCCGCTGGTCCAGCCAAAAAAACGAACCAGCCGGGATTGTACTCGAAAGAACCTCCCGCGACAGCGACTGGATGGTGGACGCCCCGCTGAAGGAATCCTAGGGACTCTTCTCCATCGGCCCGGGCTCGATCCGGACGAGGTTCTCATCCGCGAAAGAGCGCAGAATCGTCCGGCCATCTTTACCCAGCTTGAAGATCCCGTAGCGGGCCTTCTCGTACGCTTCGCCCCGCCCTTCCTCGAAGAAGAAGGAACAGGCCGACCTCGATCCCGGCCAGCTTCACCAGGCCCGAGAGACTGTTCCAATTGGCGGCGAAGAAAAAAACGATTCCTGTCAGGATGAGGGCGGCCCCGAGAACCAGCAGGAGCCTCGAAGCCCACAGCCGCCAGAGCCGCTCGGGGTTGAGAAGCTCGAAGGCCAGGAGCCGCGCATCCCTGTCGAGCAGTCCCGCGAAGTACAGACGCGAAACCTGCTGCCGGGTGGCGGGGATCTTCTCGAGATCCAGCTTCGCGGTTTCTTCACTCATGGCTCAGCCTCTCGCAGGACAAATTCGCATCCTCAATAGTAAACAAGCAAATCTTTCCGACCGCGGCGGTCGAAAAAAAACCTGCCGCGGAGATCTCCGCGGCAGGCCTTGACCTGGTGGGCCCACTTGGACTCGAACCAAGGACCGTCAGATTATGAGTCTGCTGCTCTGACCAACTGAGCTATGGGCCCGTTATATATTCAACGAAACAAGCTCAGCCGTTCAGGCGGGCGTAGATAGCCTCGGAGAGCTTTACCTCCTCGACCGGACATGTCTGCAAGGTCTGCCACTCGGGACTGCCGGCGATCGGCCGCGACCGCGGGACCGAGACACTGGAAGGATCCGAGGCTCCCGAACGGGGCTCGTTCACCTGCGTCAGCAACCGGATCGTGACCTCGGGCTTCCAATGCCCCGTGTAGGTCTTGCGGATCCAGACCGAGACCTGCTTCTGAGACTTGGCCCCCCCGAGGATGCCGACCTTGCCCAGGGCCAGGATATGCTGGCTCCTGATGGAGGTAGCCGCCATCGGGTAGTGCTCCTTGACGACAACCTCAGCAGCGCCCAGCACATCCACGAATTTTTTTCCCTCGGGGGCCTCGGGATACACCTGTGGGAAACCGCCCAGTCCACCGTCTCCGCAACCAGCAAGCAGAATAACCGCTCCCAGCATCAAGAAAGAGTTGCGCATCGTGATCCTCCTGAAGAATTAACCGCCACCCCCAACCTTTAAACTGCGCTCAGGCCTGGAAAACATGGTGACGCGCCAGGCCCGTCTTCGGGAATTGTAAGGCCCATCGGTCTGAAGACACACAGTAATTATGCTCAATAACGCAAAGAGGCTCGCTGCCGCGAACCTCTCAATAATCCGGCGGAAATCCAACTCAGGCGCCCTCTGCCCTCAGGGAGCGGGATTAACGGCGCTCGAGGAATCCTCACTACCGGCATCCGAACCGTCACCGGGCGTGGCTTCAGGTGCCGCGGCAGGCTCAGGGGTCACGACAGGCTCAGGGGCCGCTGCGGGCTCAGACGCCACGGCAGGCTCAGGCGCGGCAGGAGACTCAGGTGCCGCAGCAGGAGCCTCTTCCTGGGCATCATTCTGAATCTTCTTCTTCATGAGACGACCGACCTTGAACTTGACCGTGGTCTTGGCCGGTACGTTTACACTCTCTCCCGTCCTCGGATTGCGCGCCACTCGCTTGGCCTTCTCCTTCGGCTCAAAAACACCAAAGTCACGGAATTCCAAACGGTTACCTCTTGCGAGTTCGACGATGATCTCATCAAGAAACCCTTGTATCACCTCTTTGGCCAGAATCTGCTGAGCACCAGTCTTTTCAGCGATTCGTTGGACCAGTTCACGCTTCGTAACTGTCTGCATTGAAGCCTCCTAAGAGTCCGCCAGCACCCCGGAGTTGATAATAAGTCGCCCAAACAACCTTCCAACTCCCTGCTTCTGGGAAGCAAAACCAGGCACTTCAAAGATAAACAATAAATGCGATCCTTTCAGAAGACCGCCAGCGAGTGCCGTATTTTCTTATCAGGGTAATAGTTATGATTCGAATCAGGATATAGCAAAAACTTACGCCCTGACAAGCCTGAAATCTCAATTTCCAGTCGTAAACATCCGTCCTTAAAGGGTTTCCCAAACCAGGGCTTCGATCTCATTTTCGGAGCAAGCCTCAAGTACTTGGCACCGAAAGACGATAAAGGATCTAAGGAAAAGGGGTTCGGGCAGATAAATCGGATTGTGGCAGACCGTCACCCTCGGGAAACCAGGGCGGACTACGCACTGACCACAGCCATCCTTCTACCCGGACAGTTCACCCGGAATACAACCCAGTTGAAATCGAAGGAGTAGCAGAGATGCTCGAATCACTTTCTACAGAACAACTTGAGTTCATCAAGGCGATTGAAAACTACAAGAACGAGAAGAAGAAGCTCTTTCTCTCGTGGTCAGAGGTCCTCAATATTCTCGAGAACCTCGGCTACCAGAAGGTCGCCGCGCGGCCGGAAAACCGCAGGGAAACCGCGTGCTCAGCGGACAAGCCCACCAATGCGAGACCTGACCGTCTCGCCCGCAGCATCGAGGCCTGCAAGGCCGGTATGACGGCCAGAGCCTCCAACTGAAAATCGAATCTTCAAAGAACCGGGCAAGGGAATATCCTTCCTTCCTTGCCCGGTTTTTTCATCCATCCGGATTCTCGATTCTCTTCCACCACTCCTTCTCGAGATCCTCGGTAGAACGCCCATAGACGCGCTCAAAGGCCGTCGCCACCGAATGTTCTTCGGCTATTGCCCTCAACAGAAGCCGCAGACGAAAGGGATTGTATTTCTCGGCGAGAAACTCCACAAAGCCGAGGCCCTGGAGATAGACCCATCTCGCCAATTCGACATCATCTATCTTTCCAAGACG
>Ga0310345_10006347_pt1 | contig 10347 bp, 7 predicted proteins | sample HC15DNA20500_MG_FD_204667 | JGI IMG/M metagenome (GOLD analysis project Ga0310345, IMG submission 204667) | Marine microbial communities from station ALOHA, North Pacific Subtropical Gyre - HC15-DNA-20-500_MG | ecosystem: Environmental > Aquatic > Marine > Oceanic | place: Pacific Ocean: North... | reverse complement strand
AACCCGACCGCTTCGGCCTCGGCGAAGGATTTCAGGGCGGCGGCCAGCTTCTCTTCCGACCAGTCCGCCAGTGCGGCCAGCGCCGCATGCAGCCGGTCCAGCCGGGCGCGGGCGTCATCGTCAAGCGGTTTGGCGGCCTTGCCCTCGATCGCGAAGGGCGACCGACGCGTCAGGAAATAGGTCTGCTCTTCCAGCTCTGCCAGTGTCTTGGCCCGCGTCTTGAGCAGTCCCATCCCGGCCAGCAGGCGTTCGCGTGCAGTTCCTGCGTCGATTTCAAGCGTGCCCGCCGCCTCAAGGCGCGCCAGCAGGGCGTCGGTCAGCACCGTATCATCGCTCTCGCGCAGGGCCGTGGCGTTTACGCTGCCCATCTTGTCGAAATCGAGGCGGGCCGGGGCCTTGTTGAGCCCGTCGAGCGAGAAGGCCGCCTTGGCCTCGGCGTCAGTGAAATACTCCTGGTCACCCTTCGACCAGCCGAGGCGCAGCAGGTAATTGCGCAGCCCGGCAGGCAGATACCCCATGTCGCGATAGGCCTCGACCCCGAGCGCGCCATGACGTTTGGAGAGTTTCTTGCCGTCCGGCCCGTGGATCAGGGGGATGTGCGCGAAGATCGGACGGTCCCAGCCGAGCGCGTCGTAGATCTGCGACTGGCGCGCGGCATTGGTCAGGTGATCGTCGCCCCGGATGATGTGGGTCACGCCCATGTCATGATCATCCGCGACGACGGCGAGATTGTAGGTTGGCGCGCCATCGGTTCGCAGCAGGACGAGATCGTCGAATTCCTTGGCCTTCCAGCGGACATCGCCCTGGACCGCGTCGGCAATCACGACATCGCTGTCCGGTGCCCGGAAACGCACGACGTGGGGCGCGTCCGCCGGCGCGTCACTGGCCGGTCTGTCGCGCCAGGGTGATCGCAAGGCGCGGCCTTCGGCAAAGGCGGTCTCGCGCAGGGCCGTCACTTCGTCCGGCGTGCAGTAGCAGCGGAAGGCGGCACCGGCGGCGACGAGCTGATCGACAACGGCGCGATGCCGGTCGGCGCGGGCATGTTGGGACACGGGATCACCGTCCCAGTCGAGGCCAAGCCATTGCAGACCTTCAAGAATTTTCTCAACAGCGTCCTCGGTGGACCGCGCGCGATCGGTATCCTCGATGCGCAGCAGGAATTGTCCGCCCTGGCCGCGGGCAAACAACCAGTTGAAAAGTGCGGTCCTTGCACCCCCAATGTGCAAATATCCCGTGGGGGAGGGGGCGAAGCGCGTGACGATGCCGGTTTGCTTGTTTTGCATGTGCGAAAGAATGCTGCGCTGCGGTGTGGTGCCGGGTGATACCATGCGTTTGCCGGAGGTCATAGGGGTATGACCGTATCGGAGCCAGTCCAACAACAGGCGGGCTCCTGGCGCGCGGCGATTGCCGCCAATCTGGAACGCAGCTGGGCCGCGCTGACCACCTCCCGGGTCATCACCGTACAAGACCTGCCGATCTGGTGTCCCGTCGCATTCGCCGTCGGTTCGGCCGTCTATTTCACCCTGCCCGCCGAGCCTTCAGCGGCAGCCGGCTGGACCACGTTCGGACTGGCCGTGTGCGCCTTGGCCGGAGCGATCATCTGGCGGCACCGGACGAGCGCGCTGATCACGCTGATGCTCGCCGCCTTTGTCCTCGCGGGCGGGGCGAGGGGGCAATGGCGCACCCTGTCGGTCGCCGGACCGGTCGTTGCAGAGTCCGAGCGCGCGCGGACCGTCACCGGCTGGATCGAAAGCGTCCAGCAAAGCGGCGGGCGGCAAAGACTGGTCCTGCGCGTTGCGTCACTTGAGGGTATGGATACGCCACCCCGGCGGGTCCGTGTGCTGGCCAACCGTGGCGCATTCCAGCCCGGCGACGCAATTACATTTCGGGCCGTTCTGGGCCCGCCGCCCCGGCCTGCGGCTCCCGGCGGCTATGATGCCGGCTTTGCGGCGTGGTTTTCCGGGCTTGGCGGATCGGGATTTGCCGTAACGCGGCCCGAGGCGGCCGAATTTGACGGGGATCGCCGGGCCCGGGCCTTCGCCCGCGTCCGCTGGTCGATGGCCGAACGTATCCGCGAGCGCGCCCCTCCGCGCAGTGCCGGTATCGCCGCCGCACTTCTGACCGGTGACCGGTCCGGGATATCACCCGATGACGCCGAGGCGCTCAGGGCCACCGGTCTGGGGCATATCCTTGCCATTTCGGGCCTGCACATGGCGCTCTTTGCGGGCGGTGTTTTCTTCGCGGTACGGTTTCTCTCCGCCGCGATCGAGCCTTTCGCACGGCGGCATGACCCGCGCTACCCGGCTGCGATTGCCGCCTTGCTGGCGGCCCTGGCCTATCTGGCACTCTCCGGGGCGGCGATCCCGACCCAGCGCGCCTTCATCATGACGGCGGCGGTCCTTATCGGCGTGCTGGTCGGCCGGCAGGCGATCTCGATGCGGTCGGTCGCACTCGCGGCCTTTGCCGTCTTGCTTATCCAGCCCGAAAGCATCGTCACGCCGGGATTCCAGATGTCCTTTGCCGCTGCGGCGGCCCTGATCGCGGCGTTCGGGGCCTTGCGCGATCACCGTAGGCCGGGACCCCGGCCGGGCATGCTGCGCCGGGCCGCCGGGTCCATCGGTGCCATTGGCTGGTCGTCCCTGATCGCGGGGGCGGCGACATCAGGATTTGCAGCCTTCCATTTCAACCGGCTCGCCGCCTTCGGCTTTATCGCCAATCTGGCGGCGATGCCGATCTTTTCCTTCCTGGTCATGCCGGCGGGCGTCATCGCGCTGGCGCTGATGCCGTTTGGTCTCGAAGCCATACCGCTCGCCGTGATGGGGGCGGGACTGGATGCTGTTCTATTCATTGCCCACGTGATCGCCGATTGGCCCGGCGCGCTGTCACCGGTCCCGGCGGGCCATGGCGCAGCCCTGCCGCTCTATGCCGCCGGATTCGCGGCCCTTGTGGCAGGCCGGGGATTGATGCGGCTGGCGGGGCTGGTCTTCATGGGGGCCGGCCTCATCCTGTGGTGGGCCACACCGGTCCCGGACGGGCTCGTGACGGATAGTGGTGTGGTCATTGCCCACTATGACGCGGCACACGGGGATTGGGCAGCCAGTACAACGCGGCGTTCGCGGTTTGCTGCGCGCGTCTTCCTGGAGCAGACCGGCGACCGCGAGGTCCGGCTGGCGAGGGGGATGAGTTGCGATGCCTCAGGCTGTGCAGGAAGGGCGCAGGGCGTGCTGATCGCCACGCCGGAAACCGAGGAGGCCTTGCTCGAGGACTGCCGCGCGGCGGACCTCGTCGTGACGCGCCTCATCGTGAACCGCATCCTGCGGTCGCGCTGCGAAGCCCAATTGATCGATGCGGGTGATCTCGCGCGGGATGGTGCCCGGACCTTCCGGATCACCGATGGACGGATCACGTCGTGGGAAACGGTTGCCGACCGCAGGGGCGACCGGCCCTGGACGGGAACAGGTACGACGGCAGGGACACACCGCGACTAGGCGACGAAAGCCTAGTGGTAGCGGCGGATTAGCCCGACCAGACGGCCCTGAACCTGCACCCGGTCCGGACCGAAAATGCGGGTCTCATAGGCCGGATTGGCGGCTTCGAGCGCAATCGACCCGCCCTTGCGGCGCAGGCGTTTCAGCGTGGCTTCCTCGTTGTCGACGAGCGCAACAACGATCTCGCCGGTATTGGCGGTGTTGCAGCGTTCAATGACGACGATATCGCCTTCGAGGATACCCGCATCGATCATGGAATCGCCTTCCACTTCGAGCGCGAAATGTTCCCCCGAACCGCCCGCAATGTCGGGCGGCAGGACGAAGCGGTCGGTCTCGTGCTGGATTGCCTCAATGGGCACACCAGCAGCGATCTTACCGAGCAGGGGCACTTCGCGGCTGTCGCGCGCCTCGCGCGCCGGACGCTTGAAGTCCGCGCGCACGACATTGGGGCCGAGATCGGCACCGGCCGGCGCGGCGGAATCCGGCATTTTCAGCACTTCGAGCGCGCGGGCCCGGTGGGCAAGGCGGCGGATGAAGCCGCGCTCTTCCAGCGCCGTGATGAGGCGGTGCACGCCGGACTTGGAGGCCAGTTCCAGCGCATCCTTCATCTCGTCAAAGGAGGGCGACACACCGGTCTCGGTGATGCGGCGGTGGATGAACAGCAAGAGCTGGTGTTGCTTGCGCGTCAGCATGGCGTTTCCTTCGCGACCGGCGAGCGGAACAAAACATAAACTTCACGCGATGTTCTATAAGTGTTCCGCGTAAACGTCAAGTAAACGCTGCCGACCCCATCAGGGCACGCGTGGCCGTTGCCACATCGCCTTGCCGCATAAGGCTTTCACCCACCAGGACCGCCCGCGCACCGGCCTCACGTACGCGGGTGACGTCCTGCGGTGTGGCGATACCGCTTTCGGCGACCGCGAATCGTTGACCGGCAAAGCGCGGGGCGAGGCGTTCAAACGTCGTCAGCGAGGTTTCGAACGTGGTCAGATCGCGATTATTCACGCCGATGAGATTGGCATTGAGCGCCAATGCGCGCTCGACTTCGGCCTCGTCATGGGTTTCCACGAGCGCATCCATCCCCCAGCCCCAGGCGGTCGAGATGAGGTCCGCGGCGAGCGCGTCATCGACGCTGGCGAGAATGACGAGGATGGCATCGGCCCCGAGCGCGCGCGATTCCACGATCTGCCACGGGTCGAGCATGAAGTCCTTGCGCAGGACGGGCAGGGCGCAGGCTGCCCGCGCGGCCACGAGATAGTCTTCATGGCCCTGAAAGCCTGGCGCATCGGTCAGGACCGACAGGCAGGCCGCACCGCCGGCCTCATAGGCGCGGGCGAGGACGGCCGGGTCGAAGTCGGCGCGGATCAGGCCTTTTGACGGGCTCGCCTTCTTGACCTCGGCAATGAGGGCGATGCCGTCGAGCGCGGCGCGTGCCTTCAGCGCTTTCAAAAAGCCGCGCGGCGCAGAGGCGTCGCGCGCGTCCTCAGATATCTGGGCGAGCGGGCGGACAGCCTTGCGCGCGGCGATTTCCTCGCGCTTGTAGGCCTCGATTTTCTGTAACGCGTTCACGCCTCGCCTCGCGAGATGGCGGCCATGCGTTCCAGCGCGGATTTCGCTGCGCCGCTGTCGATGGCCGATTGCGCCTTCGCGGCACCGTCCTTCAGATCGTCAGCCAGACCGGCGATGACCAGCGCGGCGGCGGCATTGAGCACGACGATGTCGCGATAGGCCCCTGGCGCACCGTCCAACAGCGCGCGCACCGCCTGCGCATTCTCCTGCGGCGAGCCGCCAACGAGATCATCGAGCGAGGCAGCCGGCAGGCCGGCGTCTTCGGGTGACACCGTGAAGCGCCGTGTGCTGCCGTCCTTCAGCTCCACGACATCGGTCAGCCCGGTCGTGGTGATTTCGTCGAGCCCGTCTCGGCCCCGCACCACCCAGGCGCGTTCGGCCCCGAGGCTTTGGAGCGCCAGCGCCACCGGCTCGAGCCAGCGGTCATCAAAGACGCCAAGCAGCTGGCGTTTTGTCCCCGCAGGATTGGCGAGCGGGCCGAGAAGGTTGAACACAGTACGCGCCCGCAGCGCCTTGCGCGCCGCCGCAACGTGACGAACGGCGGAATGGTGTGCCGGGGCGAAGAGGAAGCCGACATTGGCTTCGTTGAGGGCCCGTTCCACGCGCGCCGGACCGGCATCCATCGCCACGCCGAGTTCAGCGAGGACTTCCGCCGAGCCGGACTTCGACGAGGCGGCGCGATTGCCATGCTTGGCGACCTGCGCACCGGCTCCGGCGGCCACGATCGCGGCAGCGGTGGAGATATTATACGTGCCGCGCGCGTCCCCGCCGGTGCCGCACGTGTCGATGGCCCCGTCCGGCGCGGTGATGCCGGTCATCCGGGCCCGCAGCGCGGTCGCACCGGCGGCGAGATCTTCGGGCGTTTCGCCGATGGCGGCGAGACCAATCAGAAAACCGCCGATTTCCGCGTCCCCGGCATCGCCCTCCATCAGGAGGGAAAACGCCCCGGCAATGGCTTCGGCGGGTGGCCGCTCACCGCGCGTGAAGGCCTGGATGCACTCGATCAGCGCGCTCATGCGGCTTGCGCGGCTGGTCCGCGTCCCAGTTTGAGGAAGTTGCCGATCAGAGTGTGGCCATGCTCCGAGGCGATGGATTCGGGATGGAATTGCACGCCGTGCAGGGGCCGTGTGCGGTGTCGCAGCCCCATGATCTCGCCATCCTCCGTCGTCGCAGTGACGATAAGCGAGTCGGGCACGCTGGCGGTATCCACCGCGAGGCTGTGATAGCGCGCGGCCGTGAACGGCGAGGGCAGTCCGGCAAACACACCGCTGGCGTCATGCGTCACCGCACTCGTCTTGCCATGCATGATTTCGCGGGCCTGCACGATGGTTCCGCCAAAGGCTTCTGCAAGGGCCTGATGGCCGAGGCAGACACCCAGGATGGGCAGATCGTCCGGCGCAGTCCGGATCAGGTCGAGGCAGATGCCCGCCGCATCCGGGCGACCCGGACCGGGGGAAATCAGGACGGCGGAATAGTCTCCGCCAACGGCATCGGCGACCGTGATGGCGTCGTTGCGCACGACACAGGTCTTTGCGCCCAGCTCCTCGGCATAATGGACGAGGTTGAAGGTGAAGCTGTCGTAATTGTCGATGATCAGCAGCATGCCGCCCATTCCCGCCCGCCGGTTCGCGGTGGAAGGTAGGGCAGGGCGACGGGCACGCCAACGATGAAACGCTGTCCGGGGCGGTATTAATCAGGGCTTAACCGAAGCGGCCGCCCTGTCGCTCCATGTCTAAGCGCCGGAAATCCGCCTCCCGGTTTCGCCGTATGGCCAGCCCGGCTGCGCCGGTCCTGGCAGCGGGCCTTGCCGCGACAGCTTTTGCGTTCGGGGCCTTCGCCTTCGAGGTCGGCGCGGCCCGCGCGGAACCGGTAGAGGCGATTACGCCATCGACGATTCTAACAGCGTCGAGTGCGGCCTCGCGACCCGAGACTGTTCGTGAGGCGGTGCCCCGATCCGAATTCGAGGCCCCGCAGACAGAACCACGTCCCTTGATTGCCATCGTCATCGATGATGCCGGACCGGACCAAGTGCTGACTGACCGCGCCATCGCGCTTCCCGCTGCCTTGACGATTTCGATACTGCCCTATGCGGAGGATGCGGCCCGGGTCGATGCCGAGGCCCGCGTTGCCGGGCATGAGACGTTCCTGCATCTGCCGATGGAGCCGGGCGGGCTCGCCGATCCCGGTCCCCATGCCCTGACCCGTCACCATTCGCCCGCCGAGTGGCAGGCGCGCGTGCGCTGGTCACTGGCGCAAGTGCCCGGGGCGACGGGGCTGAACAATCACATGGGCAGTGCCCTGACCGCGGACCGTGACGCCATGCGCGCCATCCTTGAACCGGTTGCGGGCACTGATCTGGTGTTTCTGGACTCGGTAACCTCACCGCGCAGCCGGGCCCGGGACGCGGCACAGGACTTGGCTATTTCCGCGCTCAGCCGGGACATTTTCATCGACCATGACGACGATCCCGCGGCCATCGGCCGTCAGCTGGCGGCGATTGAAGCAAGAGCCCGACGTGACGGACATGTCGTGGCCATCGGCCATCCGCGTCCGGCGACGCTTGATGCGCTGGAAGCCTGGATCCCGGAAGCAGAAGCGCGCGGACTGCGCTTCGTGACCGTGTCCGCTCTGATGGCCGAGACGGGTTCAGGTGAAGCGGTGCGCCTCGCCGGCGGCGCGCAATAGCGCCTTCGCCTTGTTCAGCGTTTCCAGGCGCTCGGCTTCGGGGTCGGAATCCAGAACGACGCCGGCTCCGGCCTGCACGTGCATCTGGCCGTCCTTCGAGACCGCCGTGCGCAGGGCGATACACGTGTCCATGTCGCCATTCGCACTGAAATAGCCCACCGCTCCGGCATAGATGCCGCGCTGATGGGGCTCGGCTGCGTCCAGTATCTCCATGGCCCGGACCTTGGGTGCGCCGGAGACCGTCCCGGCGGGGAAGCCCGCAAACAGGGCCGAGACCGCGTCCTCACCGTCGGCGATCTCACCTTCGACATTCGAGACGATATGCATGACGTGACTGTAGCGTTCGACAATCTCGCGCTCTGTGACGCGCACGCTGCCGGGCCTGGCGACCCGGCCGACATCATTCCGTCCCAGGTCGAGCAGCATCAGGTGTTCGGCCCGTTCCTTCGGATCCGCGAGGAGGTCGGCTTCCAGACGGTCGTCTTCGGCCGGCGTCGCGCCGCGGGGCCGTGTTCCGGCGATGGGACGCACGGTGACGGTTCCGTCCTGCAGCCTCACCAGGATTTCCGGGCTGGAGCCGGTGACAGCAAAGCCGGAGAACTGGAAATGGAACAGGAAGGGCGAGGGATTGAGCCGGCGCAGTGCGCGATAGAGCGCAAACGGCGGGTAGGGGAAATCCAGCGTGAAGCGCTGGCTGAGCACGCCCTGAAAAATGTCGCCCGCGCGAATGTGGTCGCGCAGAGTCTCCACGCCCGCCCGGAACGCCTCCGGTTCGGTGTTGGAGACCGGCTCCGCCTGACCCGGATTGACCGGCTCGGTAGACCGTGCATGCGGCGCATCCAGCCGATCGAAAACGGATCGGATCTGCCGTTCGGTTTCGGCATAGGCGGCTTCGAGATCCTTTTCACCCGGACGCAGCGGCGCATAAACGGTGACGTCCTGTTTCAGGGCATCGAAGACAGCGACGATGCGCGGGCGGATGAGGCGGGCCTGCGGCAGTCCCAGCGGATCGGGGGCATTGCCGGGCAAACGCTCGACAGCGCGCACCATGTCATAGCCGAGATAGCCAAACAGGCCCGATGCGATAGGTGGCACACCCTCTGGCAGATCAAGGCGCGCGGCAGCAATGGCCCGGCGCAGGGAGGCGAGCAGATCGGTGCCGTCAGGGACCTCCCGGCCCCTGGCCAGATCCGCGCCTTCGGCGATGAAGGCTTCGCCGTCCCGGACCGTCCACACGAAATCGGGGTCGAGGCCGATCGCTGAATAGCGTCCGCGCCAGGTCCCGCCTTCGACTGACTCCAGCAGGAAGGCGTTGTCGCACCCCCGGGCCAGCGCCAGAAAGGCCGCGACGGGCGTTGTCAGGTCGTCCGCACGGCTGGCGCGAAGCAGCACGCCGTTACCGGCCTTGCGGTTGCGGCAGGCCTCGAGCGACGGCTCGAGCGTGATCACTGTACCTGGGACGGATCGATCACGCCCAGGGCCTGATCGCGCAGCAGGGTATCGATCCGGGCCGGGTAGCGTTCGGCCAGTGCCGCCGCGAGGCTGGTATCGAGATCGCGCTGGATCTGCTCGGCGAGCTGGGAGCGCATTTCAAGAATGGTCTCGGCGTCATCGCTCTGCCCGGTCTCGATGGCATCGAGCACGATGATGAGCCGGGAGCGATTGTCCGATCCGCGGGCTTCCTGGACATCGCCCACTTCGATGAAGAAGGCGGCTCCCACCGCATCGCGGCCGAACGGCGCGGCCGTTTCGCTGCGGGTCAGCGAGGCGGATTCGACGCGGGCCCCTTCGATTGACGCCGCAATCGTATCGAGCGCTTCGCCATCGCGGGCACGCTGGCGTGCGTCCTCAACGATTGCGTCCAGTTGCTCATCAACGGTTTGGAGACGCCAGACCGTGGTCGCGTCGTCGCGGACATCGTCGAGATCCTGGACCCGGCTTGGCGTGATGGTTTCGACCCGGAAAGCGTAATAGTCGCCATCGCCATAGGGTTGGAGCTCGGTCTCGACGCCGGCCGTTTGTTCGAACACGGCTTCGAGGATTTCGGGCTGTTCGAAGAAAGAGAACGCGTACTGGCCGTCTGCCGTCCGGTTCTGGGAATCGATGGGCGCGAACATCTCATAGGGAATGCCAGCCGCTTCGGCGGCCTCGTCGATGGTTGCACCGCCAGACAGCGCAGACTCGTATTCGCCCATGGCGTCATACATCGCGTTTTCCGCTTCGGACCGGGCCATCAGGTCGCGAATCTCGTCGCGCCGTTCAGCGTAGTCGGGCAGGGTGGCGTCCTGAGCGGCATCCACACGGACCACGAACCAGCCAAGACGGCCTTCGATCGCCGCGGCTTCGCCTTCCGCCATCGAGAAGAGGGCTTCCGCAACCGACTCGTCCGGGATCTGGTATTCCTGCCGGTCGGTCTGGACGAAGGGCGCGTCGGCACCGAGGTCCGCTGCAACGGCAGCAGCGCTCTCGCCGGCATTCAGACGCGCGGTGCCTGCCTGGGCCGTCTCGCCGTCGTCGAAACGGAGCTGGGTAAAGCTTCGCATCGCCGGTTCACCGATCTGACCGGTCTCGACCTCATAGTCATATTGTTCGCGGATATCCGCTT
>Ga0310345_10006345_pt1 | contig 10347 bp, 12 predicted proteins | sample HC15DNA20500_MG_FD_204667 | JGI IMG/M metagenome (GOLD analysis project Ga0310345, IMG submission 204667) | Marine microbial communities from station ALOHA, North Pacific Subtropical Gyre - HC15-DNA-20-500_MG | ecosystem: Environmental > Aquatic > Marine > Oceanic | place: Pacific Ocean: North... | reverse complement strand
CAAAAGAGTAAGTTTCGCAAACAGAACAGACTCTTTCACTTATCTTATTAATTAGGTGCTTTGGTAGTAAAAATCCATCTTTTTCCAGTTTCTGAGAATTCTCACTTGCTTTTTGTTCCTTTTCATAAAGCCGCTTTCTTTGTTCGGCATATTCTTCTTCTTTCTCATCATCCCAGTTAGCCTTCGGGTTGACAATTGTTTCTTTGCCATATTTTTTAGCAATTGCTTTTTCTAAGGCTGCAACGTAGTTTAAGTCCTTTTTCATTTATCCGCAATGATATGTACACCCAACAAAAGCAACCTTGTGTGTGCTGCCACTAAATTCGATCTCTTTGCACTCATATCCGCTCGAACTTAAATCAAAGTTGCAATCTTGAGTTATTTTTGCCACAGTATAATTGTGAAGAAGATCATCGTCTTGTTTCATTCCATAGCCGGAAATCTCACAGGACGTTATATAATCCCCGTTCTCCAGATTGTCATTAATGTCACTAACCCATATAGCACCCTCACCAAGAGAGTTGATTATTAGCCGGTGATCGCCTTCCCTCTTCTCGTATGCAGACGTAAAGCAACCAGCAGAATAGTGTCTCTCTGGATTGCTCGCCTCCTCGCTGTCTGATATCACGCCAAAAACTCGTTTATCGCCGCGAGTCGATGCTAGCTGCACCGTTGGTAGTGACTCGTTGATATTAACAGCATCGCTATCAGATAGCGGAGAATACTGCCCAGAGGCAACCACAATCATTCCAACCTTATCTGCATAATCTTCAAGGGCGCCCACAGCTAGTGATGAGCGGTGTTGGCCGGTGAAATCGATCAGGCCCGCGGCAGAGGCGGGACTCAAGTAACCTATTTGAGAAAAAGAGGCGCCGTCTGTTGCGCGATAGAAGTTCAAATTGGTTTCTGAACGATAAATTGCCCATATGTCATTATCATCGTCGCTCTCAATCAGTCTTATGCCACCGGCGTTGGTTTCGGCTGATTGTTTAATCGTCAGACGAGACGACGCGGTGGTCGCACCAATTGAAACACGCTCTTCCACAGTCACTTGGCCGTCGTCGCCAATTGTCAAGGATTTAGTCGGGTCGGTGCCGTCGCCAGTCGACTGCTTCGTATAAAACAACAAATCGCCCTTTGAGTTGGTACCTGTGCGCTCAAAAATTATTGCGGCGCCCAATTGGCTTCTGCCGGTGCTTCGCGCGAAAGCCAAGCCGACACCCTCGTCGTCGTTATCATCGGCGCGCAAAAGTAAATGGTAATTTTGCTGTATGCCAGTGTCTGATAACGCATTCTTAGTTGACCCGACCTCCAGCATCGCTTGCGGAATTCCCTGACCAACGCCTACGGCGCCGGTATTATTAATGACCATTCGCTGTGCGGCAGTATTAGAGCCGTCTGGGCATGTCCAAAAAGTTAATTTGGCTGGTGCATCGTTGCTCCCGGGCGCGCCATCATTAATACATTCAATAGCACCACACAGCTCAAAGTTAGTGCCATCATGCTGGTAAAATGCTAGGGATCCTAGGCTGTCTCCCGAGCTTACAACAAGTGGGACGCCTTCAGTGCCGCGAGCGCGCCGGAAACGAACGTTCGAACCATCAGCCGCCACAGATGAATACTGTGTGATGCCGATTTCAGCGTCATAATTTGTTTCAGAGGCTACGTCTAGTTTAAAGTCTGAGCCGCTTGTTCCTAGAGAAAGGGTATCTGCAATCAAGTTATCGGCAAGGGAATCGTCCTTGTCTATAAGCACGCTGTTGACCTTTTGCTCAATTACGCTATCAAGTTTTGCGCGGGTGTAATCTCTAACTTTGCTCATTATCGATTTGAAACCTCGGCTGTAACATAGAACATGCCAACCGTTAATGCAACACCAGCAACAAAGCCACCGATAGCCCACCACTTTGAATAGCTGTTGTCACCACTCTCAATTGCTATTTTAGCTAAGCGCTCGATTTCTTTATCTTTTATAGAGATAATAGAATCATATTTCTTCTCGGACATGTCCAGGCTGAGTTGCAGGCTTTTCATTTGTAGTGCGTGAGTTGCTGCTAATTTGCCCAATTCAAAATCAATCTTAAGATTACACTCAAGGCCAGAGTAGTCTTTTTCAGCAAAGATCTTTGCGGCAGCGGAAGGGTTCAATAAGACACCAGTGTATGGTGCTGGCTCACCCTTGTTAACGCCCGTAATTGTAGGTGGTGGGACAAGTTCATCAGCAAAGACTGTTGCAGGGAAAATTAATGCAAAAATTAATATTGGGGCTATTAGTTTCATTCTTTATGCTCAAAGCCAAACTTATCTGCTAAAATTTTAGCTAGCTCGTCTGGTTTATTATAATACTTTTCAGCTAACTCTTTAACTTCTTTTTTCTTTTCCGAAGATAATTTCTCTTCTTTTTCTTTATATTCTTTTTCCAGCCTCTCTACAATCTTTTCATATTCTGCGATAATCTCGTTTCTCTTTTCAACTTCTTCTTTGTGCAGCTTGTTTATAGTGTCGATTTGTTCTTGATAACTATTGGCACGAACTTCCAAAACTTCGCGCGCTCGATCTCTCTTGCTAAAAAGTACCCAAAGCACTATAGTATAGACCAATACCGCGGGTACATACCAATTATGCCTGAGCCAGACCCAAGTTTTCTTCAGAAACGTTTTAAGGGCAATCCAAGCTAGCATATATTTCTCCTTACTTTGAATTTAAATCAAACTTCCAAGAAGTTTCACCATTTTTATCTTTAATAGCGCCAGTGACCACTTTTTTACCTAGGGCATGCCAACGCTGCAAACTTAATTCCGCAACAAGGTCTTGCCTGTAGGCCAGCGCATTGATGCTCTTAAAAGCATCCCTAATTATAATTTCATTGCTGGTGGTGTTGAATTTTTCGACGTTGTAAGTTTTATTTTTGTCTTTGTGTACAACATCAAACCAAAGTATTGCTTTAACAAAACGAGGTTTCCAAAAATGTTGGACTCCGGGGGCAATAGAATATAGTGTCTCATACAAAAAACCCTTCACGGTCTGCACGTGCACATCTCGTGCATCAACATCACCAAACTTAATTTTGGCAGAAGTGGCCGCTGGCAATAGCAACGCCAATAGAACTACTATAATTATCAAATATTTCATTTTTTCCTTTAACTTGCTGGGCCATGGCGCCAGCGCGTTGCAATGTCAGCCAAACCCTCAATCCCAATATAGGCTAGCGAAATAGCAACCCAATCCCCAGATTGCAAGGGCACTGTATTCGTTAGCATAAGACCAGTTGCGGTCATCCAAACCATCAGTTTTCGTGAGAGAAGCTTTCCCAGTAGTGAGTCTAAAGCATGTTTCATTTTATTTCTCCTATAGTGTGTAATAATTAGTCAAGAGTCTTCATTTTAGTTGGCATTATTTAATTCCTTTATCTGGCATGCCCGTGCCGTAATCTAATACGTTTAATTTTTTGTCCATTAGGGCCCAGCCAATTGCCTGAGTGCCGTTTGCCCTTGTCATTATGTCAAGACAAAGCGAATGAAGATCGTTGCAAGAAGAGGAAACTCCCCAATTTCCAACATGAAGTAGCTGTCCTGTATCTTTTCGCACCAAAAGACACATAGCGTGGCCTTGAATTTTTTTGATTTGTGCCAAGTTGCCCGGGCGCGTATCGAATGTGCGACCAACCCACGTGAAGGAAAAAATGCGCGGATTGTATCCTGGTTCAATCACGGCGGCCGCCCAACTTGTAAAATCATCACAATCTAGGGCGCCCTCTGGCTGTGAATTCGTTTTCTTAATTTCCCCTAAAACATATTGTACCCAATGTGGCGATCCGCAAGAGTCCCAAAGTTCGCGTGTTCCATCCTTCGTCCACGTAAGCTTATCTAATTTCGTCTGCACCTCAAACGGGGTCAGATAAGAATCTAAATCAATTTTCTTGTATTTCCGGTGAAAGAGAAACCGATACAGCAATGACCACCATTTCCACCACCACAGACCAACTCTATAGAACCTTTGCATTATCCAAATTTTAAACTTCAACATGGGCAAAGCCCTCCCGTCTTTCAATGACAATCTGCATATCAACGCAGTCTTTCAAACTATCCAAGTGCGATATTAAAAGAACTGTTTTAAAATATGTTTTAACTAGTTCTAAGATGCGAACAAAGCCTTCCATGTTATTCTCGTCCAGTGCGGTTCCCGGCTCATCCATAATAAAGACGTCCCCTTTTGGCAAGTTTGACACTGATAAAAGCGCCAAACGGATGGCCATGGCAGCAATGGTCTTTTCTGCACCAGAGCACATAGACAAGGGCCTAGCCTCAAACCTTGGATGCTTAATATTAATATTGAGGGACCGGCCATCATTCTCTAAAAACACTTCAAAGTTAACAATATTAGCTAACACTTTTGCAATCTCATTATTGATAAAAGGAAGCTTTCGCTTAATAATATCATAAGAGATTCCGCCACTATGCATACATCTCATGAACAGATCGTATGCAGAATATTCTCTTTGCAGATCTGCTAATTCTTGCTTTTGTTCTTCTAGGTGCCGAACCTGTTGTTCTAAAGAACCATGCTCCTTGTAAAGTTGTAGCATATCCTCCTCGCAGGTTGCGATGTCTTGATCAAGGCCATCGAGATCTAAAAGAATAGAAGACTTCTTGATCAAAAATTCCTCCTTGTTTTCAATCGCATCTTTGTTATTAGCATACTCCTGTTCCACGGCTTCATGTTCTTCTACCGCTTTTATGATTTGTGCTTGATCATTTTTATTCTTCTCTGATTGAAGTTGTAATTCTACCACTTCTTTCGAAACTATTTGCTTCTTTTGAGCTATCTGTCTATGTTGCTCAATATAACGGCCAACACTTTCTGGCTTAAGCTCAAATATTCGCTCTTTAATTTTTTCACTTTTGCTTTTAAGAGTTGCAACGTCATCTTTGTTTGCGACCAGTTTGTCTGTCGCGGCGTACGCGTCACAAATAAACTTGCAATGTGAGTACTCAGAACCACAGGGTACTTCCTGCAACAAGCTTGTTTTCTTTTCTTGTACTCCGATTAAAGTTTCATAATTCTTTATTTCTGCTTTGATGTTTTTTAAAGACGTTTGTTGTTCGTCGATCAGGGCTTGTGTTTCCTGTAGCTCATTAACATCCAAAGTCTGCAAAAATTCTTCAATCTTTTTAAATATCTTCTGACGCTTTTTAATGCCTGTGGCTATTTCTTCTTCTTTTGAAACAAGAGTCTGGTGCTTGATTTTATTAGCTGCAATATTGGCGCGAACTTCTTTAATATCGATAATCTCTGCTGGGATTGATTCAATTGTATTGTTAACTTTAAGCAGTGCGTTGTTCTTTTTATTGCGCCGTCTTTTTAACTTTTCACAAAGTTTGCGGTGGCTTTCTGTGGTTTTTTCATTTGCGCCAAGCAGTTCTCTGTTTTCTCCGTTTTCTGCATCAAAGTCTCTACCCTCTAGCCTTTTAATGGCGCCGCGGTGATTTGAAGCGTCCTCTTTAGCTAGCCTAAACTTTACATCAAAAAATTCTAAATCAAGAAACTTGGCCAAGATTTCCTTTCTGCGGGTGGAACCCTCGCCAATAAAAGCCAAAGACTCCAACTGAGACGCCATTGACGTTAGCAAAAAGTCATCCATGGAACCAAAAAGCTTGCGGATGTTTTTATCGGTCTCATTCCGAGTGATGCCATTTAAGCTTTGACTCTCTTCCAACACCGTATCGTAGCAATCAAAATCGACATCCGTTTTGGCTTCCAATGTCTCTTCACCTTTAAGGCGCTTAATATATTTTTCTGATCTTCGCCCAATGGTATATTGTTTGTTGCCAATTGTGATGTTTAACTTCCCGTGACAAAACTCCTTAGTTTGGTTGATAATATTAAGATTTTTTCTTTCTTTCTTCGAAGTAGAATTAAACATAGTATATAGCATGCTATCGATAATGCTTGATTTGCCAGAAAAGTTCTTCCCAAAGATGCCAACAATACCATTGAGCTTGTTGAAATCAACCTTGTTACCTTCGTCATAGTTAAATAAGTTGCCCCACTCTATAGAATCTAGTTTCCAATTAACATTTCTGGAGATCTCTTCTTGTGATTCTACAAGTACGTTATATTTTCGATTAAGTTCAAAAACTTTATCCATAGTCTCTGAGTTAACTTGGTAATCTTTCAAATACTCGCTGATCAGCTCTTCTTGGACTCCAACATTTCGCAAGTCTTCTTGGCCAAACTCTCCTACAATTTCGTCGACGTCGCCGCGAACACCGGCGGCACGATTCAAAAATGTTATCGTTTCTGGTTTATATCGAACCTTGGCGACGTCAACCGCCTTTCTCATTACATCAAGTGGAAGATTGTTGTTTGAAACTAGTCTTAGCCGACCACCCTCTGCTACCTGTGTGTTCTTTGGAATTCTGCCCTTTGGCGTAAGTTCAACAGTGATAAACGGTTTTGGGTTCTTAAGTGTAATATGCTCACAGGTGAATGATTCTTTGTCGGTGATGTCCCAAAGCAAAAAACCTTTATCATTGGTTTCGCCATGGTTTTGCTGTATCGTGGACCCGGCATAACGAACCTTTCCTTCCTCATCTAAAGCTTGGTTTGTTTTGTGAATGTCGCCAAGAAGGGCGTAATCAAACCCCTCGAAGATGGAAAGCTCGTGATCTCCATAATCCATGGCCCATCCGGTATCTGTACAGCTGTTTTTAATCGCGCCATGATATAGCGCAATGTTAATCCTGTCTTTGTCGGAAGGTTCAACCCAGTTTTCTTCATCAAAGATCGACAACACGTTTAGCGCTAAATTATTATCTAACAACACCTCGCCGGATTTCTTTAATAGGTGCAAATTAGGGTTCTGTAACGCATCTACAATTGGTGTGATTGCATCCTGCCTGTTAGAGTTGCGTAAATTGCCGTCATGATTCCCTAAGATAATGTAAGTTGGCGCGATTGCCGCTAAAGAACTAAGAAAATTTGAGCACATCTCAACAAACTCTGGCGAGATTTGAGTTTTTGTGTGGGCTAAGTCGCCACAGTGCACGATATAATCGACCTTTTGCTCGCGCAAATGCGAATATAATTTTTCGAACACCTTTTTGTATTCATAGTGATATTTTAAATTTTTGATATGCGTATCTGCTAAATGGGCTATCCGCATGCTTTCTCCATTGTTACGATCATCGCTAACTAGCGTATGATACTCTTGTCATTTAAACATTATAACACGGCTAAATAAATTATGTCAAGTTTTTTTTGCTTTTTAAGATCAATAGGCTGGCTACGATGTCTTCTTCTGCACAATATGAATCAAACCATCTGACCCGATAGAAGGGAACGCCATTGTTAAAAGACGACACCTTCAAAACAATGCCGTATGTCCCAAGTACGGCGTCTTCTACCAAGTCGCCGACGTCAAGCATCTCCCGGCGCTCTTCGTAAATTGTCGGTATGATATAGTTCTATTTCACCCCCGACAATGACGCTGTGAAAATCTTGCGCTAGCTCCGCGACTCCTATAATAATGCCAATTTTTCCGTGGTGGGGAACTAAAAAGTCATTAAAAATGTCATTCAACTCTTCATCATAAAGAGCATCCCAGACCTGAACAATCTCCCCGACGCGTAATATTGGCTTAGAGTCTTTCAAACATTTAGCACCTCGCAAAATAAATAGTTACTAACATCCATCAACAATGCGCTATCTTTTCTTTTTGCAAACTCTTCTTTGGTCATAACTCCGACGTCTTCAGCATCAGATGTGTCAATTTTAAAAATCTGCTTGTTGTATTTTTGCAACAATTGCACTAATTTCAGAGCTTTACGATTCGCATCTTTATCCAGGGCGATATATATCTTTCCTTGGTGCCGTACAAGCGCTTTAAATAGCTCTGTATCCTCTCTTAGAGTCGACCCCAGTAGGGGTATCGCATTACCTGCTACAACGGCGTCAAACACGCCCTCTACGAGAATTATGTCTTTAGACCAATCGACATACAATTCATTAAAAACAATGTTTTTTGAAACAGGTGGGTTTTTATATTTTAGCCACTCATCAGTATATGTTCGAGCTACGAAATAATTGCAATAACCTTCATCATCAAATGACGGGAAAATAATTCTATTTTTGTATTCGCCCGAAGCGCAGAAACCAATTTTCCATTTTAAAATATCTGCATCCGTAACATTTCTACTCTTTAAGTAACGCGTGGCGCGCCGAGCGTTCAAGGGCAAGTCACTTGAAGCTAAAGAAATTAGCTCCTCTGGGAGCTTTATTCGCTGTGTGTGTTTGAATTCTTCTTGTGGGGCAAAGAGGTTGTCAAAATCTGATACGTCGACCCTGCCGTATTCTTTTTTCCACTCTTGCTTTTGGTCTCGTGTGCCAAATTTGTATATGAGTTTCCCAATAGAGCCTACGGCATCACATATCCAGCACTTAAAAACATTCTTTTCAGTATTGATGGATAGCTTTTTCTTATGATGTCGACAAAACGGACAGGGGAAAAGATGCTCTTCGTTGATGCGATAACTGCTTCCCAAAACGGATGATAATATTTGAAGCTTTTTTGAAGACATGCTTATCCCTTATACTCTGTTCCGAGTATAAATAGAAACAACGCGGATGTCAAGTCTTTTTTGTTTTTTGTTGCAAAAAGGCAGCACGAGCAATGACAACACTATCGGCCATATCATACGTGCCCTTAACTGGATTTCCATTTTTTGTATAAGATATGTCAAAGTCCTCTTCTGTCTGAAGCAAGTACTCTAAAACAACCTGTTTCGCGTTTTGGCCGCGTGCGACTTTGATGCCACACTGCTTTCTAGCGGAGGATGCTCGAATGGATGACGCTTCTTTGTTGAAAGCCTCTTTACAAATCCAGCAAACGGCGCCGTTGAATCTTTGTAATTTTGTTATTGTTTGAGCAGAACTAAAGCCAGATTTGAAACCCATTAGAGGTTCTTCAACAACTATGGCATCTATTTTAAAAAGCTGTTTTATGCTGCGCAGCCGTTTTCTAATAATGGAAAGCTTGTCATAAAAAGACAAGCCTTTTTTGTCTGTGCGCCATGCCTCACAAAAAATCAACTTACCATCTTTGTTGATTACTGAGGCTCCTGTAACGCTCGTACTAACGTCTAAACCTAATATCATATTGTTATTTTATTATAAATCCAGCTTCATTTTAAATGTAAAATCATCTTGTTCGCGCTTTCGCACCGGAGTGGCCATTTTAGCAATTGCAATTAAATTTTTATTTTCATCGAAAATGCCAACTTTGCTGATATAAGTTTGCTTTGCAAAGCTGGCTGTATGGTTTGCGTAAGAACTGCTAACTGTATTTTTAATTGCTAATTTTGGAGACTCGGCGTATATTATCGAACTAGTTTGTGGAGCCTCCGAAGAGCTAGCAATATAGGTTGGATTGTTCGAGTGGTTTAACTCGCCTTTATTTGCATGCGCAAACATTGTAATTGTTGGAATATATTGTGTGCCCTTGAATGTCATTTCGAAACTTGAAGACGGCGCTGTGATAGAACCCGATATTGACTGGCCAAAATATATCCAGCTAGGCGGCACGGTATCGCCATGGTATGCTTCTGTGTGCTGGCCGCTGGAAAGATCCCAAGAGCCGGTTAACACAATGAAACCTTCGTTGTAAAGCACAACCCCGGCCACCAAGCCAGCGTTTGATCCTGAAACTTCGACCAGTTCTCCATTTTTATTTTTGTCTTGCAACTCCCCAAACAATGCGCCGGTTACGTAAAACTTTAAATTTACGCTACCCTTCTTGATTGAAGACCCATAAAATATAGAGGGTATGCTCAACAAGCCCAATTCTTGAGTCGACTTGTCTCCTAGTCCAGAATTATATGCGTAATGTGGATTTAAGGGTTTGTAATAGTTCAAAGTATTTTGCAGCGCCACAACATAGGGTCGAGCTTGTCCAGAGGAATATCGCTCCTTAGAGACGCTAGCAGACAAAGGGTAAGAGCCGCTTATGACATCGCCATATGCAAAATCACTATTAAAGTTGCTAGTTGATGTTGTCTTGAACGAACTCAGGCTACCCTCCTTTGTGACGAAGGGATATATAAGTGAAGAACCTGGCCGGTCAACATTCAGCTCGTGCAAGTTAATGTGGCCGCTGGGTACGTGGTTTATATTGCTGGCTTGGGAAGCGGACTGCTGGGCGCCTCTTCCATTGTAAACTGTGGCCCCGCTATGCATTAAGAAGGTGCACTGAGGATATGCTTCTATTTGATTGAAGAAGACGTCGTTATTTGAAAATTTATAATATGGCATACAATTGTTCCAACTATCGTAAATAGTTGTTTGCTAATT
>Ga0310345_10006343_pt1 | contig 10353 bp, 11 predicted proteins | sample HC15DNA20500_MG_FD_204667 | JGI IMG/M metagenome (GOLD analysis project Ga0310345, IMG submission 204667) | Marine microbial communities from station ALOHA, North Pacific Subtropical Gyre - HC15-DNA-20-500_MG | ecosystem: Environmental > Aquatic > Marine > Oceanic | place: Pacific Ocean: North... | reverse complement strand
ATTCGGCTTACTTACAGTCAACATTGTTGCATAAACACAACCAGCTTCTTTAGCAATCTCAACCAATCGTACCTTCTCAAATGACTTACCCTTTGGAGCCATCTTAGCAACAAATCCTTTCTGCATAAGACCAGACTCTTGACCACCTGTGTTTGCATACAACTCATTATCAAAACAGATAGTAGTAAATCGTTCTTGTCTGAACCATGATTGCATAGTCATGTCTAAACCAATGTCAACGGTAGCACCATCACCAGCTAGAACAATAACATCTTTTTCTTTATCTGGAAAACGTGCCTTCAAAGTTCTCTTTAATCCAGATGCTATAGCATTCTGATTACCAAAGAGTGAGTGAATGTTCTGTACTGCAACATGAGGAAACACTAGACTAGTACAACCAGTAGAACCAACAAACACGGTATCTTCAGGTGCAGGTATTGATGCAAGAATATAACGGAAAGCTATAGACTCTGGACATCCTGCACAAAGAGAATGTTGTTCAATCAATTCTTTAGACGAACCAATATCCTTCCAACCACGATCTTGTTTACCATATGTTGCCTTTTCAACTAACTCCTGATACTCAGGAGGCATAATGTCTACAAATTCTTCACATATCTGTATTTTTTCTTTACTCATTTATGTTTCCTCCAACTCCCAGCAAACACTGCTGTTTTGTTCATAATAACTCCTTTAATTTCATCTCTAATAACCTCAGAGGGCATAGTCATTCCACCCATAACATGAGGTCCTGCATATACTCTCGGATTATCAGGAAGAATAGCTTTTATCTCTCTGGCCAACCATCCAGCAACATTAAACTCTGGAACAAATATATGTTCTGCATTGGCTGTTGCTTCACGAAGCTCCTCTGTTGGAAATGGTCTAATAGTTTTAATCTTAACCAAACCAACTTCAATACCTTGTTCTTCTAACAGTCTTATTGCTTCTCTACTCTGTGAAACAGCTGTTCCAGAAGTAACAATTAAAATCTTTCTATCAATATTAGTTGTATCAATCAAACCATCAAGTAACCCTATAGTATGTTTTCGTGATCGTTCAACAGCTGCATGAACCTCTTGTTGCCAAGAAGCATGAGTAGCATAACTAATGTAATTAGATTTCATAACAAACGGATCTCTCATCATTCTTATTGGTGCTGATTCCATATCCATACAAGTAACAGGTGACTTATAAGGATCATATTGTGTCAAACACATATCCTCTGATGGTAGTTCTACAGTATCTTTTGTGTGTGTTACAAAGAACCCATCACAAACAGTTGCTATAGGAACATGAACATCTGGTTGTTCTGCAACAATAAAACCTTTCAATATAAAATCAAACAAGTCTTGTGCTGTTTCAGCATGCCACACCAACATACCAGTTTCTAAGAGATAATGCATCTCAAGTGTATCTGGTTGGATACTCAACGGTGAATTAATACCTCTACAAGTCACACATACCTGAATCGGTAATCGTGACCCTGCCCACATTGGAAAGTTCTCCATTGCTCTAAGAGTCCCAGGACCTGCTGTAGTAGTAAATACTCTATGACCACCAAACGCAGCTCCCGCACATTGTCCCATTACCGCAAACTCACTCTCTCCACGAAAATATTCATCCAAGTACCCTTCTGCATACAATTCACCTATCAATGCAGCTGCTTCACTCTGTGGTGTAATTGGATACGCAACAGATGTTCCAACACTTGCTCGTCTAACAGCTTCTTTAATAACCTCACTACCCGTAAAGAACACAGGTTTTTGTTCTGAGTTATAAAAAATATCATTAACATCAGTATAGGTTTGACCCTTTCTGTTTACTTGACCAAGCAATTCGTGTGTTGATCGAAGAACTTTTGTTATTTTTTCTTTAACTGGTTCTGGTTGATTCAATACTGGTTTGTTCAACATTGCTGTAGTCATCATGTGATTATTCTCCTATTAGTATTGTACATCTGTCATGGCATCCATCATTTGATTTGAACCAAGACTAAAAACATCACCTAACGGATCATTGTATGTAGGTGATTCATATGAAACAGTCGTATCATAAAATGCTACATCAGGTATTTCTTGTCGTTGATAATTATTAAATCCCTGACTACCAAGTATACCCATTAATGCTAACTTAGTACTATCAGTATCACCACCAGCCATTGCAACAGTCTGTAATACTCGTGCTACAATTTTCTGTACAGCTTTTGCCTTATCTGCTTTAGTTTCTTTCGTATCTTCTTTTTCTTCTTTTGAATCTGATTCAGACTCAGATTCTTCTTCAACTGCTGACTCTACTTCAGCAACAGCCTCAGCAACCTCCGCTACTTGTTCTGGTTGACTATCACTAGATGCCATACCAGTATTAATTGTTATTTTTTCTACCGTACCAGCTACAGTTGGAATAGATAATACAACTGCTGTTGGTGTTGCTGTTACTCCAACACTAAGATTTTGTGACCCACTAGGTGTTGAGATATTTATTTCCATTTGTGCTGTATCAACAGCAGACACACCTTGATCGTTAATTATATCATCAACAGCATTTGCTACTAAGTCTAATACAGTATCTTCTACATTATTAATCAATTCATATGTAGCAGTCAAATTAATATCATTTGTTATAGGTCCGTTATATCCACCAGTAAGACTATCACCACTAAGAATCAATCCAAATGTTGCAAGAGAATATGATAATGTATTCTCTGGAACAATCAATTGACTAGTTACAGTTTGATATTCAGAACCAGCTGGCATTGTATAGTTTGCTATATCTGAATAAGTAGTCGTTCCATCAGTTACTTGAATCTCTACTCTAAATGCATCACCACCTACATTATTTCTATCTTTAACACCAATAGCACTATCCATAGTAAATCCCTGAAGCATTTGTTCTTCAGTCATAAATGTAGCAATACTATTTGTGATGTCCCAATCTGTATCATAAGTACCATTACCGTATTGAGAACTAATGTGACCATGTTGATCCCAATAAACTACATCATCATTACCATCACTTCTATAAAGATTGTTTCGTGGATCAGCTGTACATTCACTATCATTTCTTGAACAAAGGGCTGTAGCACCAGCACTTTGTTCTGTTACATCAACAGTCGTTTCTGTTTCTGCTTCAGCATCACCAATCCATAACAAAACCCATATCATTATAGCAGCAATTAGAGTTAGTTTAATAAAGTTCATCATCCTCAGCCCATGGATCTGTATCATCTGTATGATATGCATCTAGTTTAGCTACCTTTTCTTTATTCTCTCTTTTCTCTCTCCATTCTTGATAATCAGGTCGTCTATAAGGTTCTTTATCCCATATTACTCTTGCGGCTTCTCCAATCTTTCCATCTATCGGACACGGAGTACCTGCCATTTCCATCGCTTGAAAAACTCTTGTGTCTTGACACATTAAACTAACACTAGCAACTTTCATACCCATACCATATAAAGAACGTGCAAGTTTCAATCGTTCACAATTCTCATCTCTTATCGTTTTACCTAAAGAGATACCAAACCAAGCTGATTGTGCAGCACCACTTATTCCAGTAGTACACACATCCTGGTTATTTATTATTACATTCGGTGCCGAGGCAGTACTTGGCGTTCTATCAACGGTTGTTGTCCCGGTGACTGTCGAACTACTAACTGTATTACTATCTGCTCCATATGATGATGTTATTAATATATTAGTCAACAAAAACATAACAAGTGAAATTATGAATTTCACCTTTATTTCTCCTTAATAGTTAAGCGTACCTCTCTTTTGAATAATTCTTTTCTCTGTTATAATCATATCCATCTTAATATCATATTCATTAAGTTTCAATTTCCACGTATGAGATAACACTTGATAATCATATGCTATAGCTATGATACATGAGGTTTTTGGTAACTGGTCAAGAAATCTATCATAATATCCACCTCCCCTACCATATCTTGCACGGTTTTCATCAAAGACTACTCCAGGGACAATAACCAAATCAACATCCAACATATTCTCTTTTGGTTCTGGTGTTGGATAATATATCACTTTATCAGAACGAAGCTTAGCATCATGTATTAATAACTTCGTTGAAACCTAATTTCCTACACTCTTGTATATATTTATATTTCCTGCTGATCCCCATTCATGTGTACTACATACAGTTTTCTGTATTTTCTCAGATAATTCCAAAGCTTCGTCCGGACACATCCGATTTCTCCGATATGTCATAATATTCCGCCAAAGTAATTTAAGAGCAAACATTATTTTCTAGGCTCTATTTTATATGGACATTCACTTTCAATTTTTTTCAACAAAGGTCTTTTATATGGAAGAATTGGTAAAATTCCAATTATCACCATCAAAAAAACTGCGAGAAAAAATTCCATCATGCTTGTACCAATTTTAAGGGGACACACCCCAAGTTAAAATTATCAGGAACTTCCATTCCTTCTTCTTTTAAATCGTTAAAAAATTGTTCATGTCGTTGTACACACTCAATCTTACTTGTAAACATCTCCATTATGTATGATTGTTTTACTTCAGGTGGAGATATTTGTATATTTAAAATAATGACCATGAGTAACCAAGTCATTAGATACACCTCCTGTGTTAAATTGTTTTTTACTTGGCAATCCAAGTTAATTCCCATTGCCTGTTTCGCGACATCCATCATTTAAACTCCAAGGTGGGACCTATATCTTGACCATCCCACTCTTCTTTTTTCAATAAAGTACCAACCAGATTTGTCAATCGTTCAATCTCAGCTTTTTGACCACCGATAGCTGTTTCTTTCACTTGCAATTGACTTTCTAAGATTGCTATTCTTGTTTGTAATTGAGATACTTCGTTGTAATCAGTCATTCTACCCCCTATTGTTATATACTATTATACTACAAAAGAATGTAAAATATAAGGAAGAGTTTAGCCCCCTGCCATCACGTTGGAAGAACCAGTCATAACTGCTGTACAACTTTGAACTTTATCAAATATTCGTCCTGCACCTCTATGATTAACTTTTACAGTAAATGAACCAACTGCTATTGGTGCCGCATGTATACAACAACAAACGGGACAATAACATGGTAATAAATGAGGTGTATTATAATCAGCTTGGCGAGACCATCCTCTACCATTCACCAATACATTCATGCTATGACCCAATCGCATTGGATAACCTATACAATGTACATAATCTAAATCTCCAAGTCTGCAAGCCAAACGACCAAATCCTCCCTGAAAATCGTCCCATTCATGTCCTGAACTATCAGAAAAACCAACACCTGTATCTACTGGATTCATATGTGGCATTAAGTTATCTCCCCAGCATGAAATTGTGCAATTATTTCGTTAAGAGTAGCTGTTCCAAAAACATCAGTATACATATAAGCAAAGAAAGGATCTTGTATATGTCCAGATATACCATATGCTTTCATTATTGAATTTAACTTATGTTGACATTCATCATAATAGGCCATATCGTCAACAATATGAGTAGTCAACGCTGCTTTATGCGTAGTAATAAGAGGAGCATTATAAAGTAGTACAGGAACAGAAAGAGGAGCAACTTTTGGACCTACAATTGAATTATTCCAAATTGCATCTTCTCCAACAGCACCAGATACATATGGTTTATTTACACCAGCTGATATACCTAGAGGACCATAAGTTCCAGCAGATAATGGATCAGTATCTAAATGTGTTTGTGCATCTGCAATAGTAACATCTCCTGTGAATAATGATCCAAACAATCCCAATAGATGATTAATCATTTCAAAAGTGGTTTCTAGATCATCTAATGTGCCATCAGCTCTGTAAAACGGAAGATGTCCAGCATCCATTGTTATAGTATCTAATAAGCCATCCGCTCTGTAAAATTGAAATAAATTACTTCCTCCTCCGAGATTACCACTAACATCTAATGTACCATCAGCTTTGTAAAACGGAAACTGAACATCTCCAATTCCGAATCTATGCTCAATTTGTATTAAACCCATACCTACACCCATTAAACTAGGGTTATTTGGTTTAAGTATATCTTGAGGAGGAGCATCATCTATACCAGATAACAATTCCATATGTAACTTAAAATTGTCAACATCAATTACAGTAACATAATCTTTAAGTTCTTGTAAATTATTATGTGTTAATAAACAAGCTTGATAATAAGTATTAACAGTACTAGCCACAGCTGACATATCAACACTTGTATATCCAGATACACTAGCATTAGTTGCGTCAATCCACCCTTGTGGTAAATTTGCACCACCACCAACAGCGTATGCAGTAAACGCATTATAATCTGTTAGACTTGCAGACATCTCTGTTGCTAATAATGCCTGAACAGCATCTATACGAGCTAACATTGTAGCAATATCATCCGCTAACGGATTGAACTATGCCATATCGGTTAATAAAAACCCGTATATATTTTTTACATGCTGTAATTCTGCTCCAAAACTATTTGGATCAAAGTTTGGTGTTGGATATTCAGTACTCCAAGGAATTGGCATACTATTAAGCCTCCGTTAATATAGCAATGTTATCCATCATTTCCGTTTGTAACATAGCTTTTGTTCTCAATATTTGTGAACCATCTGGCAAACTTTGTATTATATCACCCATACCACTAACAGATGGCATTATATTTTTTTGTAAATTAGATATTGTATTACCTATTTCCATAGTATTAAGTGCTCGTGGTAAACCGGTTGTTACATCATTAAATACACTTGTCATGTTCGTTGCAGCACTTGTCATATCAGCAACATTGATACCACCAGCAATTTGACTAGTCAAATCACCCATACCACTAGTAAGTTGACTTGTTATACCTCCAAGACCACTAGTAAAACCTCCAATACCACTAGATATATCTCCAAGACCCGTAGTAAATTCACCCAAACCAAAACCAATGTCAACATTATTATCAAGAGCACTAAATAAACCACTTGTTGCTTCTTGCATAAATGTAGTATCTATTGCAAGATCAGTCTTACCTATTCCTAATACTGAACTAGCTAATGATTGTAAATCACCCGCACCATCTGTAAAAACATTCGGTATACTAATACTACACGGATCAAATGATCCAGATAATGAAAAAACAGAATTAGTAATATCATTTAAATCAATATTAGCAAACCCTGATAAATTAGTAATACCAGTAAATTCAGAAGCAATATCAGTAAGTTTTGATAAGGCAGCACCAGAACCTGGCACCATATTAGCCAATGCTCCTAACTGATCTCTTAAACCACCTGATGCGAGAGCAGCTATATCTCCAAGTTGACCAATCGGTAACATACTTAATAAGTTACCTTTCATAGCTGCTACAGTAGCTTGAACCTGAGCAATATTAGCCAGTACCCCGAATGGTGTTCCAATAGTACCAGCTAAACCAATCAAGCTACTTGCCTGACTTATTGCCATACTTTTAAAACTACTTAAATTAAAATCAATTCCACAAGGCATATATTCTCCTTAGTTCAACATAATCGGTAGACCTGTTATCTTATGCAATGTTGATGAATTATGAACAGATATTAAATTCGTAATCCAATTAACACCAGTCGTCCTTGTTATCATAGATATATTATCAAGTGTCATAATCCCAACACTAGTTATATCCATATTAATACCACATGATATGCCAAGATTTAGTGCCGCATTAAGATCAAGATTCGTAGCTGATGCAATGCCTAACGATCCAGCAGAAGTTATATTATTTCCCGATCCAAGTAAGAACATTTGAGTATCATCATTTACTGTATAAACTAATGTTCCACCAACATCAATCATTTGATCTATTCCTACATTCCACAAAGCATCTTTACCTATAAGAAGATCATCATCCATATTAATAATAGTTTTTCGATTATTAATAACTTCACGTGCTTCATTACCCTTAATCTTTGTTCTCATATCACCCCATACATTTATATGATAATCACCATATACTTCTTGTACTAAATCACCATTATATTGCATACGACAATCACCTTGAATAGTTACATTACACTCGCCGGTTATTGATACATTCTTAACACCGGCCACTATCTCATAATCACTACCAACAACTTTAACAATTCTTGTACCATCTGCTTGTATTTCTTCAAATGTACCTGCCATATGGTATCTATGTAATCGTTCTGCACCTGATGTATCATCCCATTCTTCAATATGACCTGATTCACCTGCTCTTACATGATTATGTGGATATTGTGAAGATAGTTTTTCAACAGCATCATATTCAGTATCACTATCAGTTACTCCACCATAACGTGGATTAGGCTCATTCCAAGGAGTTTTCTCATACAAGTGCGACTTACCAGACTTACCAATACTTTCTTTCATTTCTGCCGCTACAGCTGTTGGTACACCTATTTCTCTTCCTGCTCTTTTATTCGCAAGAGAAGTATGTTGTTCACCATTTTTTTCACCAACAGGTAATTTACCATCTCCGCGTGCTAAAGAATTAGTATCGGGTTTACCAGTTAATGTACCATCTTCTTCTTTTTCAAATTCAGTTTGTAATGGATATCTTCCCTTTGGGTCATTGAAACCTAAAGAAGGAGTTGCAACCATTTGTGGTATACCACCAAATGTTCCTATCATTACAGGTTCTTGTTGACTTTCTCCATCACGCCAAAAACCAAACACCCATGTCCCTTCTACAGGTCCCATAGGTGTATGACCAACACCACTCATAGCCGCAGATGTAATTGATTGACATGGATAAGCCCAAGGTAAATCTTCAGTTGGTATCAATTCTTTATCATCAGTATGAGAACCAAGAACGCGAACACGACACCGACCCAACATTAAAGGGTCTATCCTATGTTCGACAACTCCCTGCCAAAATATAAGTTGTTCCATATTACCCACCCTTCTTCGTATTACCATCATAATATATTGGTGCTTCAGGTAACGCATCTTTAACAACATCTACCATCATTGTATACTCATACTTTTGTTCATCTACCATACTAACAGAATGTTTTATTGCTACAATCATATAAAGACCAGACAAATATTTATCAACTAATTCTTCCATATTTTTAATCTTACCAGCTTTATGTTCTATTACTTTTTCTGGTGATGGTACAACTAAATCAATCATCTGACCGACTCGTAAATATGATAGGCCAGGAAATTCTAAACATAATTTAATTTGACCTAATCCAAGGATTAAAGTATTTCTTCTTAATTTCCATTCCTCTACCTTATTATCATAATCATCACTCTTAGTTTTTGAATACAATCTATCATGTTTTGGATAAAACATTATGTTACTATCATAAAATGATTGCATCTTTTCACCAGGCTTTCCAATAATACCATCTGGAGCAAAACTAGTTCTGTTTTGCACTGCATAGGTAGTATCAGACGGACTTACAGGCATATATATATCTGTATGAGTAATAAACGGATCAAATGCCATCATTAAATTGTATGTATGTTCTTTAATTTCCTTTTTTACAATATCGTGTGTAATTAATTTAGATGCATAATAACCCTTATTAGTATTTCTTATTGTATTATATTGATGAAGAACTTCCAAACTTGTACAATGAGTTCTCCCTTGCACTAATTCATCAAGAATTTTATCTTTTGAAAAAATATGAGAAAATATAAATTTTTGTAGCTTGTTCTCATCATTAGGTTCAACTTTCATTAAACTATCAACACTTTTAAAATATGTAACACCACTAGATTCAAAAAATAAAAAATTAGGTACACCTCTTTTATTAACAGCTCTTTTAGCTAACCAATTAAGTGCTTTAAATGGTTTCCAATTAGGTATTACAATATTTTCAACCCCTTCAGTTTCTTCTACTACAAACTCATTATCAGAAAACAGATAGTCATCTAATATTGTATTAACAATGTCACTAATTTTCTTTCCACGAAAAGATTGACTAACAGATGTATTAGCATTAACCATACTTGCTTCAGATGTAAAATGTATCATATACATTTGTTGTCTATCTTTAGTAAGATAACGATCACTTATAGATGTAACATACATATCACCTGGTATCACGGAAGTTTCTTCACCACCCGTTGATCTATTAGAAAGTATAAGATTAAGATACTCCTCACCGAGTAAAGGAGCTTTTTGGGGAAGATTAACAGAATCATTTACCATCATATCTGCGGTAACTGCATCTTGAAACATATTTTCATACAAATTAAATACAATACACTTATCTTGTAAGGGTATTGTGGCAGACGGAGTTTGCAACTCCATCGCTTCAATATAAAGTTCTGTGGCTTCTATTTGTTTTTCTGCCATAACTAACCTATTTCAATAACATTTTAAATTCTTTGACAATCCCACCAATAAATTCTTGTCTAATA
>Ga0310345_10006342_pt1 | contig 10353 bp, 8 predicted proteins | sample HC15DNA20500_MG_FD_204667 | JGI IMG/M metagenome (GOLD analysis project Ga0310345, IMG submission 204667) | Marine microbial communities from station ALOHA, North Pacific Subtropical Gyre - HC15-DNA-20-500_MG | ecosystem: Environmental > Aquatic > Marine > Oceanic | place: Pacific Ocean: North... | reverse complement strand
ACTATTCCACTGGGTAAAGCTAGCATACTCCAGCCATCCTAGCCAGATAAAGCAATCCCCAACAATCCCTCAGAAAAGGGTAGATGGCATCGCTAAAAGACTGGCATACAGATCGATCGCGTACCAAAGATTAGCGATTCTTAAATTCTCATCAGGAGCATGCTGATTGTTATCGTGATTGGCCACGGGAACTATTATCGCTGGTTTTCCTGCAACCTCTGTGAACACTCGCAATGGCAAGGTCCCACCCATACCGGGGGCTACGACCAGTGCATCCTCCCCGAAGGCCTGCTCTGCTGCTATTCTTGCTGCTGCAACTACGCTTTGTCCAAATGGGTTTGTCATGGATGTCCGAGAAGCAGTCGATCCACCACCACCAGTGACCTTTGCGATCCTTGGATATTTTAATCTCAAGGACATGTCCGGATCTTCTGGAACCACATGAAAACCCATTTTCTCAATGTGAGACACCACTAGGTTTTTCATATGTCCAGGCTCATTGCCCTTTACCAACCGTATGCCTAGCGATGCAACGGCGGTGTTAGGAATCACGTTGCGAGCTAATGCACCAGTATTACCACTAGTTATTCCTCTCACATTCAATGCTGGAACCATCAAGCGCTCTGGAAGTTTTTCCGGCTGTCCTTCGGTCCAAACTAAGCCTAGTTCCTCCCTGAGTTGTCCGTCCCAGTCTGGCATACCTCGCAGTGCAGAGAGCTCTTCTTCTCCGATTGGTTCAACAGTGTCATACCAGCCATCGATGACTACCTGACCGTCGTCATCCTTCATAGATGCTAGGAGTCTCGCTAGAATATTTCCTGTATCAGGTGCCCAATTACCGTAGTGTCCAGAATGGAGGTTTCTAGTAGCCCCGTAAACTGTTACCTCCAACCCCATTGATCCCCTAACACCGAAGGTCACCTGGGGACGTCCGCTGGCATGTGCCGGACCATCAAAAAACAGCCAAATATCAACGTCTTTGACTCGATCGTTCCAGCGTTCCATATATTCGCCGAGATGCCTTGAACCAGCCTCTTCTTCTCCATCAAAGAAAAATACTAGATTTGAAGTAGGCAGTATGCCCGAGTCTCGAAATGATTCTAAAACAGGAATCAGGGCTGCAATAGGTGCCTTGTCATCTCCCGCCGAACGTGCGTAAATCCGCCATTCCGGATCGACTGGATCACCCTCCGATGGGAATGGACGAGGTTCTCCACCAGCATCCATAGAAGCAGTATAAAGTGTGGGTTCAAACGGTGGGTGGGTCCAATTGTTAGGATCAACCGCTTGCCCATCATAATGCACGTAGATACCTAAAGTTCTAGTCGCACCGGGAACTATAACTTCGCCATAAACTATGGGAGGAGCTCCGTCAATCTTAAGAAGTTCAGCCTTAACGCCGACCTGAATTAATTCACCTCGTATATACGACGCTACTGCCTCGATATCGTCTAGATTTCTCGCACGATTAGGGTATGAAAGAAACTCCTTGAAATCAGCCAGTATTGCAACTTCATTGTTCTCTCGGAAAATACGGGCTACCGCCTGCGGAGACTGAGCGTCAGCACCGTAATGTCCGACTAACAATCCCAGTAACATAAAAACGTAGGTTAGTCTCAATCTACCTGTCATTGCTTATCCCCTCATTGATTTAATCGCGGGGAATCAATGATTCCCACGAAGGCACATCGGTTAATAGACCAATATCTATTGCCTCACCTCTACGAAACATCAACCTCAAGCGCCATCCATCAGAACTGTCCGGAATGTACGGTTCAAATTCCGAATCAGCGATCCAGGGTATCTTGCTTAACGCATCCTCCAGTAACACAGCCTGATATGGAGTAGTCGGACCAGTGAGAAATGGCACTGTGATTACTCTTTCCGAGAATGGAAAGTTTTGATGCCATCGATTCAGAGCTTTGTTGATTTTTTCGGTTTCTGCACCCTGATTCAACAGATGCTGTGCATGAAACTGCAGCAATAACTCATTGTGCTTGATTTCCGCCGAAAGAGCTTTCTCAAGTAACTCGGAAAACCCTTCTTCGTCAGCCAGTGACAACGCTCGCATTGCCCTAAGGAAATCAGTATCAGGATCTTCAGGATTTACCCCTATCATCACATCGGTGAATACACTCCCTTCCCCCGTGAGGAAATCCACCGGCCGCTCTCTTGTCTGGGAAATCGAATATTCTCGCAACCCCATAAAAATCCCAATAGAATAAACAACTACCAAAATACGATAACGGCGAAACCAGGTCACCTACAGACCGACCTGGACCTTTGCATCTCTAACCTTCCAAATAAATGAATCCACATAGTAATGCACCAAAGCATAGGCTGAAATCATAGTCTGAGCAAAAAGCTCATAACCACTGATATAATCCATGCCCACCAAGCCAAACTCGGGGACGGCCTGGTAAGAAATAAAATTCACTACTCCGAAACCGAATTCGTCCAATGGACGGTTGATAAGTAGCTGAACTACCAAAGCATAGGCTCCGCCTCCGATCAGAAACCACTTCAGCCGTCCCTGACCAGACACTTTACTCCAAAAGCCAGGTTGAAAAATACCCAGATCAGACTTTCTCTGAAGGAAAAAATAAACCATAACGATATACTGTAGTCCATGCATAAGTCTGTGTGCGATAGCAAACAACAAAATGGAATTGGTATGCCAAGCAGCGAAATACCACAAAAAATAGCTGGCACCTATGAAAGCATACTTGATCGGATTAAGCGATTCCCCATTTCGCAAAGTTTTCCACAAATGCCAGATATAGATCGGTATAAACACGGCGAGTACAGCCCTGCTGGCCAATAACAAAATATCCACAAACTGAACTGATAACGGAATTTCTAATTTATATAGTTCCCGGATCCATAAATTCCGAAACATCGGAGCATTAAGGAACATAAAAGAGTACAGAATCCAGTGTAGGGTCAGGTCAAACCTCCCAGTATTTGACATGCCCGTCCCAGCCTTGAAGTCATAGATCCTGCTAAACCCATGCTGTTGCATGATGCTGTGTTGATGATCCCAGGCCATCACAATGATCAGTAGAGTGATCGGGGCCCATACCATTCCCGCCGCCGCCGCCGCCACAATAATAATCGGCCCTAAGACTAACTGCTCTTTAAACCGGCTCCAATCTTCAGGCATGCCATAGGTTCGAACCCATGTAGCGTAGTGGTGTGGAATAGTAATCCAGAGGTTTATCGATGCTACCGCTACAAAAGGAAGCCACGCTTGAGCACCCAAGGCGGCCAACACAGCAACAAACGGCAGCCCCAAAAACCATACCATATCCAGCCTGGGATTGATGATGTAACCTGTTTTAAACATGCTTATTTACTCTCGGAATTCACGATTGTTGCTGATCGCAATAAGTGGACGATGTACAAAATATAAGAGGAACAACCGAAGAAAGAAGCCTTGAAAAGTTTCCCAGATTGTTTCTTTTCTGCTCATGTATCCCTTGGTTAAAAATAGTACCAACTATCGACGGGCCTCTGGCCTGAAACTTGCATCTCTTATTCCAGTGATGCAACTGAGCTATAGAGGACCGCATAATTTAGAAACTCGCAAAACTTATAGTGTAGCCGGTTCGGTGTATTAACCGTACCGACGAAGCTGAAGCACCACAGAACATTGAGTCTTATTTTCTTGAGGTTGCTGGGTTAGGTTTATACTCTGCTACTGTTACTAAAAGTCAGGAGGCTTTAGATGGAAAGGTTTGATTTACCGAAGAAGGCTTCAGTTCTCATCGTTCTTTTAGCTGCTTTGGCCGCTTGTGATAGCGACCTGCCCATGGGGCCGGGAAGTCACACGGAACCAGAAGTCATAGAGACTACGGACTTCCATGGCTCTCTGGAAATCAATCTTTCCGAATTTACTAAGACAGATACAGGTATTTATCACAAAAGCATAACAGATGGAGCCGGTAATCTCTCCGTAGGAGCGGGAGATACTGTCACCGTCTACTACGGAGCTTGGCTATCTAACGGAACGCCTTTGGATCCAGGAGAAATCATCTTCATTCGAAGTGCCGTTGGAGCCCCCGCTAAAACGCTCCCAAATGGAGGTGGTGTGATCCCGGGATTTGACCAGGGAATTGACGGCATGAAGCTAGGAGGTGTAAGGCAACTCATAGTGCCACCAGATCTGGCCTACGGAAACAATTGGGTGGGCGCTATAATTCCACCAGGATCGATAATGATCTTTAAAGCACATTTACTCAGGATCAACGACCAGGTTTTCAGCGGAGAATAACCGCTATCCTTGCAGTGATTCCCTACGATTGATTAGAATGGCTCCCATCATTATTGAATGGGAGCCAGCATGTCAGATGAAGGATTGTCCAGCAGCAACAGTCTAGACGAATCAACGGGACTCACACTCCCTTCCATGAGTCCCAGGAGCCTTCTGTCTCACTTTGGTCCTGGAATCGTACTTATGATGACAGGGATAGGGACCAGTCATCTCATCACCGCCCCAACAGCTGGTGGTCGATTTGAATATGCCTTGCTCTGGTGTATACCCGCCTCGTATATCTTTAAATACTATGGTTTTGAAATGGCTTTTCGTTTTACCAATGCTACTGGAAAGAGTCTTCTAGATGCCTACGGAACAGCCAAATTCAAGTGGCCAGTTTGGTACATGCTGATTGTAACAATTATTGAATGTGCTCTCGGCCAAGCAGGAAGACTGGTCGCTGCTGCTGCTGTGATGTACTATCTTTTTACTGAATCTATGGCACTGCCCATTAACCCTGATTTGGCAACATACGGACTCATCCTTGGAGTAATCTCTGTAGCGATTCTATTGAGGGGTAACTACTCAATAGTTGAAAAATTTGCGAAAGTACTGGCTGGTCTGCTACTGCTTTCGACACTGACAGTCTACTTCAAAGCTCCTGCTCCACTCTCAGAAATGGGACATTTCTTTCTCGTGGAAACCCCGTCGGGGTCTTGGTTGATCATTGCTGGATTTTTGGGCTTGCTACCCACAGGAATGGATGTTTCTCTTCAGGCATCAGAATGGGGTAGTGCTAGAAGACTTGGAATGGCAAGAATCCGACCAGAATTAGAAAGGGCCGGTCTGGCTCCAACCTTTGACCCCTTTGGATCACCCAAAGAAGACCTGAGCGTAGACGCCTCTAGAATACCTAGTCACATGCAAGAGTATTGCCGCCGATGGTTTCGTATCAGCCTGTGGGATTTTCGATTCGGTCACGTAGCTTCATTCATAGTAGCTACCATCTTTCTTCTTTTAGCAGCAGTTTGGATCTATCCAAACCCCGTGGAGGGCCGGGCTGTAATGGGTGAAATAGCTGGTATCTTCACTCGAAGTGTTGGGCCTTGGATGATGATCGTATTTATGATTGGAGCTTTCGCAGCAACTTTCTCCACTTCGTTCAATTATTTTGATGGGTGGCCTCGGCTTGTTGCAGCTTGTTGCCGAAATCTATTTCCAGCTACTGCCAATTTGAAAGGGATCGAGAAACACCATCACACAAGTGAAGACTGCTCAAAGAAGTGGTATTCCGAATACAATATTTATCGAATAACCATGATATACTCATTGATAGCGGCCGTGATCTTCATCGCACTGATCCCCCGCCCTGTCTACATGGTCCTTATCGCCTCTGCTTTAGCTTTCTTTGTAGCACCGATCATTTTTTACTTAAACCTGTATTACTGTCTGACGGTCATACCAAAAACCGACAAGATCTTTTACCCCAGACCTTTTGAAAGGTACTTCGCCTGGTTCAGCCTGGCCGTCTTCAGCGGAATGATCGTCATACTCTTTTTTGCTCGAGTCTTGAATATTCCACTCTTTGGAGTCTGAGAATATCAACATGATGTCTATTCCCTTGCATCCGCTTGTCACTCTGAAGGAGAGGCTCAATATGAATAGAAGTGCGATCTTCCTGGGTGCTACCCTTCTCATGCTTTCTAGCTTCTCCTGGTATCCAAACCCAGCTGATGGACAGATGCCAGCCAAGATTTTTATTTCAGTAGATATGGAAGGTATTGGAGGCGTTGGATCCCCCTTGATGGCCAGCAGTGGAGGGAAAGATTATGGAACGGCTAGGGAGTACATGACACAAGAAATTAACACCGTAGTTTCGACAATATTTGAACGCATACCGAATGCCAAGATCCTAGTAAATGATTCCCATGGAGACCATCAGAATGTCTTACATGGACAGCTACATCCTAAGGTCAATTATATCCAAGGGCGTATTAAGCCTCTCGGAATGGTGCAAGGCCTCGACTCTTCCTTCGACGGAGTCATTTTCATTGGTTATCATGCCAAAGCAGGTGACCCAGACGGTTTCTTGGCACACACAGGATCCGGTGCCGTTAAGGGCCTGTGGCTAAATGACGTTGAGGTAGGAGAAGGTGGGATGAATGCTGCATTAGCTGGTAGTTTAGGAGTTCCCGTGATTCTAGCCGCTGGGGATTCGGCTGCTACAGCAGAATTGGGTCAACTCCTTGGCTCGGAAACAGTAACAACAAAGACTGCAGAAACCCCTTCCTCTGCCCGACTCCTACACCCACAAGTGGTCAGGGGTATGCTGATGGATGCCACAATCACAGCTCTAGACCGAATGGAGAATGATGAGTTTGAACCCTTAGATCTAGGCAAGTCCATAGAAATTAAAATGAGATTCGGCTCAACGACTCATGTTGACATCCTTCAGTCGATTCCTGGTGTTTCAAAAATAGATGGATTCACTATCAGATATCTGGCGGAAGATATGGATCAGGCTTATCGGTTGATTCGACTGATGTACAGTTTCATCAGAACATAATTCGATTGGGCACTCGCGGATTCACTACTTTCTTCCATAGTGGAGGCACAAGAGCCAGCCAAAAGCGAACTTTACCAGTTAACCTAAACGAGCACCAATTTCCAAGTGGTGAGTCGACGTATATTCTTGGACAGACATCTTACCAGATCCTTCTGGACGAACCCTTCTAATACATATTCCGCCATCCCCAGTAGCAACGATTAGACCTTCGTCATCAATCGACAATATCTCTCCTGGGCTCCCTGTCACCTCTGGGATTTTTACACAATCAAAAATCTTGAGGGTCTGGCCTTCGTGGACAGTCCAAGCACCAGGCTGTGGGTTGGCTCCTCGTATAAGGTTATAAGCCTCTTCGGTTGGCGCTGACCAATCGATTTCTACATCCTCCTTCTTGCACCAACTCTCATAAGTAGCCTGTGATTCATCCTGTACGATTTTAGGAGCATTCCCATCACGCACTAGATTCACACTCTCCAACATAGCTTCTACACCTAATGGAAACAGCTCATTGAAATACAAGCTACCGAGTGTATCATCTTCTTTGATGTCCACCTCTTTTTGCAACAACACGGGACCAGTATCTAATCCGTTGTCTGGCCAAAAAATACTCAATCCAGTCTTCTTAGACCCTTTGATGATTGGCCAATTGATAGAACTAGGCCCTCTATGCAATGGAAGTAATGAAGGATGGTACTGGATAGTCCCGTAGGTCGGAATGCTTAAAAACTCCTCCTGGACAAACAAAGTGACGTAAGCCATCACTACAAGATCAGGGGATAAGGCACGTAGTTCATTACAAACCGAGTCATCTGAATACGATGAGGGCTGGTAAACAGTCAGGTTGTTTTCTAGGGCTAACTCTTTGATAGGATCAGGACGACCTTCCTTATCAGGCGCACAGTACACTGCCACGACATCTTCCCCTCTCTGCAAAAGGGCTTCCAGGACACTTTTTCCAAAAGCTTGTTGGCCATGGACCACAATCCGCATATCTAGCTCCTTTAAAATTCCCTAAATCGCTCCATCCGACCGAGCATCCTCTATGTCATCCTCCGTTAATCCAATCTCTGCAAGAACTTTCTCAGTATGTTCACCTAACAATGGTGCTCGACCCACATCACTCGGAGATTTAGACAACTTAATCGGATTGCCAACTGTAAGATATTTTCCTCTCTCGGGGTGCTCCACCTCCACCACGGTTTTTGTTTCTCTTAGGGCTTTATCTTCTCCAAGCTCCTGCATACTCATGATGGGGCCACAGGGAATCCCCAATTCACTCAGCAAGCCCATGACCTCAAACTTTGACTTGGTTTGAGTCCATTCCTCTATCAAGGCAAAGCACTGGTCCAACTTAGGAAGACGAACCTCTGGTGTTGCCCAGTCTGGATCGGTAATCAAGTCCTCCCTTCCTATTACTTCCATCAGGGGTGCCCAGCCAGGAGGTTGAATAATGACGTAAATAAAATCATTCTGACCTCCTGGTGCACACTTTAAAACCCACCCGGGCTGCCCACCACCAGATGCGTTACCACTGCGAGGAACAAAGTCACCAAATTCACCAGAAGGATACTGCGGATACTCCTCCAGTGGACCCCTTGTCAATCTCTGCTGATCCCTAAGCTTTATTCGACAAAGGTTCAAAACTGCATCTTGCATCGCACACTCAACCCTTTGCCCTTCTCCCGAATGAGAACGTTGAATTAAAGCTGCAAGTATCCCAGCAACTAGATGCAAACCTGTGCCTGAATCTCCTATCTGAGCTCCTGTGACCGTGGGGACGCCATCATCAAAACCAGTCGTACTAGCAGAACCTCCCATACACTGAGCCACATTCTCATACACCTTACAATCCACAAATTGACCAGGACCAAATCCTTTCACTGAACCATAAATCAGTCCTGGATTCACCTGCTGAATCTTATCCCATGTAAACCCCATGCGATCTAATGCTCCAGGTGCAAAATTTTCTACCAACACATCACAGTACTCGACTAATTTCCAAAAAATATCCTTTCCCTTCTCCGACTTAGTGTTAAGAGTAATGCTACGCTTATTACTGTTGAGCATAGTAAAGTAAAGGCTGTCAACGTCTGGAATATCCCTCAGCTGACTCCGTGTAATATCACCACGACCAGGAAATTCAACCTTGATTACATCGGCTCCAAACCAGGCAAGAATTTGAGTGCAGGTCGGACCAGATTGAACATGAGTCATGTCTAAGACACGAATTCCCTCTAAAGCTTTGCGCATTTCGATATCCTGCTTGAAATTTTAATTTTGCACGGTAAATACCTGCAGAACCCGACCTTTATTTGTACATGGTCTGACGTTTTGTACCAGGAGCATACTCATTGGGGTCCACCCAAATATTCACCACAGCACACTTACCCGTAGCCTTCACCGCTTCTCGAGCACGCATCAGAGCTGGACCAATCTCTGATGGTTCACGGACGGCTTCTCCATATCCTCCCAACATGATCCCAAAGTGTTCAAAATCCACATCTCCCAGCTTGTTCCCTACATTGCCACGTTCCTCGCCATATTTTGCAATTTGGCCACAACGAATCTGGTTCTGTGCCGAGTTGTTACCGATGACTGCTATGTAAGGAAGTCCAAATCTGTTAGCTGTTTCCATATCAAAAGCAGTCATGCCAAAGGATCCGTCTCCGTAATAACAAAGAACTTCTTTTTGAGGATGAGCCAGCTTTGCAGCTATCGCGAAGCCGGTGCCCACACCAAGTGAACCCAGAGGGCCTGGATCCATCCAATGCCCAGGTGAACGTGGCCGTACCGCCTGTGCAGAGATTGTTACCACATCTCCTCCATCACCTATATAAATAGTGTCTTCTGTGAGAAATTCATTTAACTCCCAAGCAACCCTATATGGGTTAATCGGTTTAGCATCGGACTTGAACAGTGACATTAATTTTTCCTCAGCTGCATTTTCTCCAGCAGCCAACTGCTCCATCCATGCCACTCTCTTGGAAGACCCGTTATCTGATCTCTCATTCGCGACATCTGTAACAGCTTTTAATATAGTTCCCACATCTCCAACCAAACCCAAGGATACATCTCGATTTTTCCCTACCGTACGGTAGTCCATATCGATTTGAACCACCGTAGCATCACTCCTGAGTCTCTTTCCATAACCCATTCGGAAATCAAACGGGGTACCTACAATCACAATGACATCAGCATCATTAAAAGCCATCCGACGGGTTCTATGGAAGTAATGGGGATCCTCTGCTGGCAAAGTCCCTCTGGCCGAACCGTTCATATAAGCCGGAATATTCAGATCTCTAATAAACCGGACAGCTTCTTCATAGGCCTGACAAGTCGCCACTTGGGTGCCAAATAAAACACAAGGTCTCTCCGATGCTACGAGCAAATCAGCCAGTTTTTCCACATCGCCCAAATCTCCCACGCTCTTGGTAGAAGCCCTGTAGCGTCCTGGTTCTGGAATCCTAGCTGTTTCTGCATCGATCTCTGCATCTAGTATATCACGAGGGATCTCTAGGTAAGAGGGACCAGG
>Ga0310345_10006340_pt1 | contig 10354 bp, 12 predicted proteins | sample HC15DNA20500_MG_FD_204667 | JGI IMG/M metagenome (GOLD analysis project Ga0310345, IMG submission 204667) | Marine microbial communities from station ALOHA, North Pacific Subtropical Gyre - HC15-DNA-20-500_MG | ecosystem: Environmental > Aquatic > Marine > Oceanic | place: Pacific Ocean: North... | reverse complement strand
ATAATTTTTGCATTACCTTCCATTTGTTTAAGCTCAGCAAATGCCCATGAACATGCAAAGCTCACATAGAATCTCATGCCTTCAAGGATATATATAGAGATTAAACAAAGGTACAATAATTTTTTATGTTTATATGACCCATAAGGTCCTTTATAATTTATTAGGTTATCATAATGTTTTGATATGTCTCCACCGCAATCTCTAATTTCTGGGATAGATGTTATCTCATCAAATACTTTAGATGGGTTGGAATAAACATTTCTAATTAGATGTGTATAAGACCGTGAATGAATAGTCTCAAAGAATGCCCAGGTCTCTATTAGTAATTCTAATTCTGGGTTACTTGCTAATGGTAATAAGGCTAGGTCCGGTGACCTGCCCTGTACTGAATCTAAGAGTATTTGTCTCTTAAGGTTTGCTGTAAATATATGTTGTTCATTCTTTGTTAACTTACCAAAATCAATCTTATCCTTTGTGACATCTATCTCATCAGGTGTCCAATAAAAAGACAGCATTTTCTCATATAACTTTTGTAATGCTGGGTATTTAACCACATCATATCTTGCTACGTCAACACCTTCATCAAAAAATAAATCCTTTTCTAAGTGTCCCTTTGTGTTTATTTTAAATACACTCTTTTTCATACCGTAAAGCTTTCTCCACAGCCACACCTAGCTTTTTCTCTAGGATTATAAAATTCAAACCCTTCATTAAGACCTTCATACTTATAGTCTATCTCACAACCATCTACATACACTAAAGATTTTGGGTCAATAACAACAGGAATACCCTTGACCATTTCTTTAATGTCATTAACATTTTTATAAAGGGAATACTCTAAGTGGTACGCTAGGCCTGAACAACCTGTGGTCTTAACTAATACTCTAAGCATTAACTTTCCTGGGAGAAGTTTTTCTAATTTTTCAACAGCAAGGTCGGTTAAACTTATCATAGTAATATGTATATAAAAAAAAGACCGGAGTATTGGGTGATAAGGGACTCCGGAGAAAACCTCAGTTAGCTATCAAGCAGCTAACAAATAATCGTTTTTGCCGATTAATTTTTCATTTTAAAGTCTTTGTTGACTGACGAGTTATTGGGCGGTTCTGCTAACTAGTCGAAGCTTTGTCTCCCCCATCAAATATATTTTCTATTTAATATATTTGACATACTACCAAAAATATATTTGGTGGAGGAGGAGGGAATTGCACCCTCGTCCTAACTGCTCCTACCCTCACCTTTACGTCGTTTATTCACTTCACGTTTGAATGAATGTTATGCATCATCTGAAGTTAGTAATTTCCAAAGTATTGCTGCGGAAATTAGACCAACTAAACCAGCGTCTCCTAGCTGATGTACTATAGCAATAATTGTACCAATGACGTCTCCGCCAAGGAAAGGTACACTACCACCAAAGACAACCTGTAAAACGATTGCCAAGCTAATTAGTGAAATACCAATAGCCGTTGCAGCTGCGACGCCGCCTGTGATTTTATCTAACATATATTCTCCTATGTCGTTTTAAAAAATAGTTTAGCCTTATTTCGAAGGTACATCGTTTTCCTTAAACCGTTCATTGATTTCATCATTTAGATTAAGGAAAAGCGGGAAAAAGAAGTTTGATAACAATCCAATAGCGGCCATTGTTATTATAAACCCTGCTCCCATGTAAGTTAAGAATTCTGTCATATTTATATATAGCTTTTTTTATTTCAATATAGAGTATATTATATCATACTTTTGAGTAAAAGTAAACGGTTTTTTGATATTTTTTTTTATAAAACACAACTTTCACAATCTTCCTCTTCACCAGCCATATCATTTGTATTAAAATAGTATAATTGTTTACCACCATATTTATAAAAAGTAATTAAATCTTTAAGCATAACAGACATTGGGATTTTATTATCTTCATATTGAATTGGATTATAACTTGTATTGACACTAATTCCTTGGTCAACATACTTTTGGAGTACCGCCATAATTTTAAGATAACCTTCTGGTCCATCTTGGTCCCATAACAAATCGTATTTGTTTTTCAAATGAAATATATTAGGTACTACTTGAGCCATTACACCATCTTTAGATTGCTTATAAGATACAAGAGCCCTTGGTGGTTCTATACCATTTGTACTATTACTAATCTGAGCTGAGGTTTCAGCCGGCATAATAGCCATTAAAGTTGAGTTTCTAATACCTTTTTTCTTAAGCTGTCCCCTCAATGCCTTCCAAGGCATCCTTTGTTTTGGTTTGACTAACTCATCCACCTCTTTTTTATAGGTGTCTATAGGTAAGATTCCGTGTCCGTATTTGGTCTCTAGGTTTTTATAACAGGTTCCCTTCTCTTCTGCCAAATCTGCTGAGGCTTTAATTAGATAATATGACCAAGCTTCTGCGTATTCATCAACAATTTCTAAGGCATCATCATTATATTTAAGACCTCTCTTAGCTAAGAAGTATGCAAAATTAATTATACCAACTCCTAATGGTCTCCTATTCATTGTTGACCTTTGTGCTGCAATAATAGGATAGTTCTGATAATCCAATAAAGCATCAAGGGAACGTACAGTTAATTCACAATAATGTTCAAATTGAGATGGGTCATTTATTAATCCCCAGTTAATTGCAGATAATGTGCATAAAGATATTTCACCTTTATTAGTATCATCATAAGATTCTAATCCATGACTTGGTAAATCTATTTCACAACATAAATTACTTTGGTGAATAGGTGCTTGCTTTTCTATGAATGCACCATGTGTATTTGCATGGTCAACATTTTGCAGATATATCCGACCAGTCTCTTTGCGTTCTGTTAAGAATTGAGAAAATACTTCTAAAGCTGGTAAAGATTTTTTGCGAATTTTATATGACCTCTCATACTTCTCATATAACTCTTTAAATAAATCTTGGTCCTCAAAGAATGCATCATATAATCCAGGGACATCAGCTGGAGAAAAGAATGTTATCTTACCACCATTTAATAGTCTCTCATACATAAGCTTATTAAATTGAAATGCATAATCCATATTACGCACTCGTGTTTCATCAGTACCTCTATTATTTTTAAGGACTACTAAGTCCTCAAATTCATAATGCCATACCGGCATATAAACTGTTGCAGCTCCACCCCGTACTCCACCTTGACTACAACTCTTAACAGCACTTTGAAAATACTTTAAGAATGGTATGAGTCCGGTATGCACAACAGACCCATCACCAATATGACTACCAACAGCTCTAATTTTACCAGCATTAATACCTAAGCCAGCTTTCTTAGAAATATATTTAACTATAGATGTTGATGTAGCATTAATAGAATCTAATGAATCATTTGTCTCAAGGACCACACATGATGAGAATTGTCTAGTAGGAGTTCTTACTCCTGCCATAATTGGGGTTGGCAAAGAAATATAAAATTGGCTTATAGCATTATAAAATTCTCTAATGAACTTCATACGTCTACCATTATACTTAGCAAATAATGTCATGGCAATCATAATATATAATACTTGAGGCGTTTCATATAGTGTACCATCTGTTCTATTTTGAACTAGATACTTTGACCTCATTTGTTCCATACCAGCATAAGTGAATTCATCATCCCTAGAATGATTAACTATATTATTGTTTATATAATCTATTTCAGCTTCTGAATATTTATTTAATATATCTGGGTCATAGACACCGGCTGCAATATTATGATTTATAATATCAATAAGAGGCCAAGGGTCTTTATCACCATACACTAATTTCTTAAGCTTATAATTAATAAGCCTTGCTGCTACAGTTTGATAGTTAGGTGTTGCCTCAGTTATTAATTCAGCTGAGGATTTAATAAGAAGGTCATGAATCTTTACAGATTCCATTGCCTCATATACTTGAACGTTGGCACGCATCTCAATTTCAGAAACGGATACGCCGACTAAATCATTACAAGCCCAGTCAAGTACGCGGTGGATTTTATTAATATTAAACGGTTCAGTTTCGCCTGACCGCTTTGTCACAAAAATAGACGTCATGTCACTCCAATTAAGTTATGTATTACAGTATGTTATTAACTGATATAAAAATGTTTTCTTTTGTTTTATATATAGGGACACCTGCAAAATAATCTACAGGCTCAATAGAATCTAAATTAACAATACTTCCTTTTGTATAATCAAAAATATCATGATTTAGTATGTGTTGACCTTTATGAAGTTCTTTATGCTCCTCATCTAAGTCAATGGTTGTGTCATAACCTAAGTCTTCCAATACCTTTAAGATATCGTTTTCTTCCATATCCGTTTCTTCTTTTATTAAATAAAGTGCAGCAGCATATGAAGCTACCCGTGATTTACCGAATGGCACTTTTTCCATTATTCTTTTTAGATTAAAAACTAATCTATGAAAGACAGTATATGTTTTCTTTTGAGCATTTGTCTGGTCTTTTACTTTAATTAATAACTTGCCTTTGTTATCAACCACACCCGAGTCAAACGCCTCGGTATCACTCCATTTAGTTACAAGTAAGCGAATAAATTTATATGTAATAAATAAATCTACTGCGCTTTCTTTAATATATTCTGCCATTTATAATTTCCTTAATACATCTATAACGGTCGAGTCTAACGGGACCTCAACATAATCTTCTTCTGGTAAATAATTTAAATATACCAAAAAGGTTTTAACAATACTCTGTAGAGTATCATCTGTCTTAGACATTAATATTTCTGCGCATACATCAGGTCCTAAAACATTACCCAATATAATAATGTGATTTAATATTAACCGTTCTTTTAAATCATCATCACGGTAGTACCTATTGATTAAGCGATTGATATATTTAAATCTAGATATATCCTCTTTAAAATCTTCCGTTGTTGCCCACTTATCTCTTTGGTAATGCTTCGCAGCATATAACTCGAAGTTATTTTTACTTAATTCCATAATATTATTTATGTTTATTTTTTTGGAAACAATTCTTCTTTTAATTGATTTTTAAATTCTTTTAATTGTTTCAATAAGCTTGATTTACTTTTACGTTTATCTAACTCAACTCCAATAGTTCTACCATACTCTTCTAAGTCATCCTTTGAGGACCTATTGGAATATGATGCAGCTTCAGATTTTTTCTTCTTTGGTTTAACACCATTGAATTTATCTTGCTCTTCTTGAGTTAAAGCAGCCGCAACTAATCTTTCTCCAGTTGGACTTAAAATACCTCCTGCATCTGCCGTACCATTGGATAACCAACCTACTTTTTCTAGTGGCATATCTTTCTCCTATGTAGTAATAATATCTGAAAGCCAGAAGTTTTTAAATCTTCCATCTCCTTTCAGTTTCACCTCAACGTGATTGCTCCCTAGTTTATTGATTTTACCTTCTTGTCCATCATTAGTTACTATGTCATCATTCACATTAAATAGTTTGCCAGCCGCATACCTCTCACGAAGTTTTGAGACTGGACTTAATTTTATATCTTGTCTATAAAATTTTGATTCCTTTATACCCATACCAGCTTGAACTGCTTTCATAAGTCCTTTGGCATCTTTAAATCTTTTTGGTAGACCACTAGTAAATGCAATTAAGTCATTGTCTTCAGCAGCCGCTCTCATCTTGGAGGCTGACATACCTGCAGCACCGTCAGCATCTGGGTCTCTTACACCAGCGCTCATAACATCTATCACATCAAATTCATAAAATCCATGTCTACCTTTTCTACCATTCCAATCATCTAAAAGTTTAACAAATTCTTGGTGTCTATCATCACCAACAACTAATTCAAATTCTGTATATCCATCCTTATAAGCGGTAACTGCTACATCCCAAATTGTTTTAACTTTTTTATCCATAAGGATATGTCTAGCATGCACAGGAAATACCTTACGCATATATTTAATTTTAGTCTTCCACTCTAATGGATTCTTTTTAGCATCTTGTGATTGGGTTGCATATACCCTATGGTCACCAGTACCTTTTTTCATACTAACATCTAAGAGTTTTTCATGGCCAATAGTTGGAGGATTAAACCGGCCAAAGTTTACCGTAACCGCTTTTGCCGCGGCCTCCTTAATTAAATGTTCTTTAAAGGTTCTTAATGACATTAATCTGGGTGCTTTATTTTTTCAGCATCTTTTATTGCTTTGTCAAATTGGTCAAGTGCAGCTGTCATTCTATCATAGACATCCATATATAATCCAGAATTTCTACTCATACTTGGACCAACATCTGCATCCATTTGGAATATAAAATCTGAGTGTTGTCTTAATTCAAATGCTGCTTTTTTAGTTCTTGCAACTTGCGTATACATTTGTTTGGGTGTCCAAAGCCCTTTAATGGGTCTTATTCTTTTAGCCTCATTAACATCTGTATATGGTATGGGTCTATTACCCATTTCTTCTAATGCTTGTTGGACATTTATTGGTTTTTCTTTCATCGTGATTCGGACTCCCAGCCTTTAATTATGTCTTTACTAAAATTGTTATAACTGAATTCCATTCGGTCAACAATTTTAACGGCACCGTTAGTTAAGTGGTCTATGGCAACGTATCCTTCGGCACCTGTTACTCTAAACCCATCTTTAGTCTTTACAAAAGTATTTATACTATCCATATTGTCAAGGTGCGTTAATAGCTTCCTCTTAGCGTACACAAGTTCATTCTGCATGTCAAACATGTTTATTAAATTAGCTTTATTAGTATCATTAAACCATTCAAGAGCAGCAATTTTAGAATTATTCTTTCTATCTTTACCAGCTTGGGTCTTTAAAGCATCTATTTCTTTGTCATATCTGTCATGAATCCATTGAATTAATTCTTCAGCGTGTTGCGACGTGTTGCTAATTTCACTTTGCGTTCTAATTTTAGTGTTGCGAAAGGTATTAATAAAGAGGTTAATATCTTTATCTGTAGATACATCTTTAAGCGCGTTAGCGGAGATTTTTTGAAAGAGTTTTCCGGCGTTTGATATATGTGTGGTAATTTCATCTGTTTCCTTTTTGGTTAATGTGGCAAGACCAGAAATATCTGGGAAGTTAGCAGATTTCTGCCATACACTCCTAGGTTTCTTAAATGCTGCAACAGAAACTCCGAAGCTTGCACTCATTTTTTCAAAGGTCGCACCTTGATAATAAGTATGCCACACTACACCAATCTTTGCTGCTTTAATTTCTTTAGCTGCTCCTATGGGTACTGCATATACTATAGTGTTCGGGTGGAAGGTTACATACTTCTGCCCATCAATTGTTTGATTTTTTAAGTCTTTTTTAGTGAACATAATATCACCTTGGTAGACTCCTTTTCTTATACCAAGTTTACTTAATTCTTGAAATGCTACTGTAAGTTTAGCTGCTAAATCTCCAGAGGTATCGGCTTTAACTTCTTTAACGCTCTTATATACCATAGGATTCTTATTGAATATTCCTTTTTTAGCAACAAAGAATTTACCATCACTTGGGTCTATGCCAGCAAATACTGCCGGTGCTCCATCCCATTTAACCGTAACTTGCTTTGTATCATTAGTGGTACCAGCTAACATATCCCTCAAATCTCTTAAAGCAAAAATAGCTGCACGTGCCCCTTTCACGCCGCCATCTATAACCATATCCTCTATGTGAGTCATATGAGTATTCTTTGCTTCTGCTATATGTTGCTTTAGATTCATAGTGGGAAATCGCCTCCGCCTCTGACAATAACATTATTTATTGGTAAACCAAAGAATGCTAATAGGCCTTCCATTACTTTTTCACCTAGACCTTTAATATAACTAAATGCTTGATTCATTCTTTTCATAATTGCATCAAAAATCTTTTTAACTTGCATCTTTATTTGATTACTTACGCCTTTAACTTTCCTAGCTAATCTATCAAACATTTGAAATTCATTTAATTGCTCCATATCTTCTAATAATAAACCACCTTTATTTATTTCATCATATACTATATCACCAAATGATTCTGGAATAAAATCTTTTTTGGTGGCACCTTTCGTTCTTAAAGATAAGTATGGTCTAGACTGGCTTCCACCACTCTTAAATGATACATAAAAATTATTCTTTTTAGCTATTGTCATACCAGCATTTTTAGGAGAATCTAATCTTAAACTATTTTTAATAGTTCCACCTTCTGTAAATACAACCAATAGATTAGATACTGCTTGTGCACCTTTGCCAAATTTTGTTTCTCCTGTTGCTGCTTCCCAACAAAAATACTTTTTAAAGTCATCATCTTTAAATACTTTATCTAAACTTGTAGTTAATTCTTTTGCTGAATCTTGTAAGCCTTCCATTTCTGCAACTCTATCTTGCTCAGCTTTAGATAATTTTTTACCACTATCTCTTAAATCTTCTAATGAACCAATAGTTCCTTTAGTAGACATCTTATTCATATTCTCTTCTATACCATCTATCATTTGGTTTACAGTTTTTTTACCTTCTGGGGATATTGAATACATACTCATAGCTGCTTCAAATGTAGATATAGCTTCTTCTTTACCAGCACTCATTAACTGAGAACCACCAGCTTTCTTTAAAGATATTTTATCTTTTTTACCAGACAATAAATCAGTCTTAGGAGTTTTATTTTTTCCTTTCCAAACTTTACTTAACGTTGCTGTCTTATCACCAGTTTGTTCCAAGTGTTTAATTTTAAATGTATCAATAAATGCTTGACCTAATTTCATAGATGGTTTTTCATAATCAGCCCAAAACTTTTCAGCACGGGCCCATTCACTGGACTTAGAAATATCTTCACCATTAATTATATTTACACCAATAGCTATAAGAGATTCCCAATCTTCTCCTTTAGGTTTTTTTGAACTAGCAGTACTAAAACTATTAAGACCTTTATCAATATTTCCCATACCACCAAGTTTTTTAAGCATATTAGTATAGTCTTTTCTTTCTTGAGTACCGGTATCAGGTAAGTCATCAGCTGATATTATTGGAGCTAAATCCTTATCACTAAGCTTAACATTTATTTTTTGACCTTTAAGATTTAATACTTCTCCAGCCTTTGCTTTTTTTATAAACAAAGCCTTATTGTCTCTTTTAAATAAATCTTCAGGCTTAATTTTTCCCTCTTTTATTGCTTCATATCTGGTTTGGCGATTTAATATCTTTGCAAACTCTCTATGGTTTAAACCAAAATGGTCAGCAGCAATTCCTTGAATCCTAGCTTTAGTCAAGCCTCTTGATATAACATCAGGGTCTGACCTTAGGTGCTTTATCATAAGCAAGGCGGCTTTATACTTATCTTTATTTCTAAGTCTGTTAATAGTGTGCCTTACTTTCTTAGGAAGTAAGTTATAAAATTTGAGGGCTTGTGCCTCGTTTGTGTGAATCCTAAATGACTGCATTAATAACCTTATATTAATTGAGATATAAAGCTATTTATATAATTATAAATTCTTAATGATTTTATTCAGGTTTTTGATTTTACTATATTTTTTTAGCTTTTCAAGCTTAGGAAGTACCCCATTTTGGATATTTTCCATTTTAATATACCCATAATATTCAAGAATAATAATCATAGCCATTAAATCTGCTAATTCTTGTTCTAATTCTTTTATATGCTCTTCATCATACGGGCCAAATCTAATTAATTTAGAGCTGGCCTGTATAACTTCAGCACATTCTTCTGACAAAATAGTCAGAGTTTCTTTCACGTTCATTATTTCTTAAATTCAGCTGCCTCTTCTGAACCACCGGTTGCTGTGCCTTTTGTATATGAGTGTGCACCCATACCCGCAAGGTCTCCATTTTGAACAATAAGATATTGATTTCTTATTGGTCTACCATCAAATAGACATTCTAATATTTCCCTAACTCCATCAGCATATCTCGCTTGAGCTGACAAAGAAGTACCTGAAGTGTGTGGAGTCATACCATGATTTGGCATACTTCTCCATACATGGTCATTAGGCGCTGGTTGAGGGAACCATACATCCCCAGCATAACCACTTAACTGACCAGATTCTAATGCTCTAGCAATAGCATCCTTATCACAAATCTTACCACGAGCTGTATTAATTATATAAGCACCTGGTTTACACTTAGCAATTAATTCATCATTGAACATATGCTCTGTCTCAGGATGCAATGGACAACTAATATTAATCACATCACAAGCGGCAACTAAAGACTCAACTGAATCATGGTATATTAAACCTAATTCCATTTCTGCTTGCTTACCTACTCTATGCTTGTCATAATAATGCAAGTGTACATCAAATGGATGCATCTTTCTTAACATATCTAAACCAATACGCCCAGCTGCAATTGTACCTATATGCATACCTTCAACGTCATAAGACCTTTTAACAGCATCAGCAATGTGCCAACCACCATCATTAACAATCTTATATTGGGTGTG
>Ga0310345_10006339_pt1 | contig 10354 bp, 9 predicted proteins | sample HC15DNA20500_MG_FD_204667 | JGI IMG/M metagenome (GOLD analysis project Ga0310345, IMG submission 204667) | Marine microbial communities from station ALOHA, North Pacific Subtropical Gyre - HC15-DNA-20-500_MG | ecosystem: Environmental > Aquatic > Marine > Oceanic | place: Pacific Ocean: North... | reverse complement strand
TCTCGTCATGAGCCGAAGCGAGCTGCAGCGGCTGATCGATCAGGCGGGCAACATCGCCGTCTTCACCGGTGCCGGCATCTCGACGGAGTCCGGCATCCCCGACTTCCGCAGCCCCGGCGGCGTCTGGAGCAAGATGAAGCCCATCTATTTCCAGGAATTCGTGTCCAGCGAGGAGAAGCGACGCGAGGCCTGGACCCGCGCCTTTTCCGGCCGCGCCGGCTGGACAGGCCGGGAACCGAACGCCGGCCATTACGCCGTCGCCCGGCTTGTAGCCCGGGGCAAGGTGGGGGCGGTGATCACCCAGAACGTGGACAATCTGCACCAGGCGTCCGGCGTGCCGGCGGACAAGGTGATCGAACTGCACGGCAACGCCAGCTACGCCAAGTGCCTCTCCTGCGCGACCCGGCACGAGCTGGACGACCTGAGGCGCGAGTTCGAGGCGACCGACGAGATCCCCACCTGCCGCGAATGCGGCGACCTGGTGAAGACAGCCACCATCTCCTTCGGCCAGTCGATGCCCGAACGCGAGATGCTGAGGGCGCGGGCTGCGACGCTGGCCTGCGACCTGTTCCTGGTCCTGGGGTCCAGCCTCGTGGTCTACCCCGCCGCCGACTTTCCGATCCTGGCCAAACGCCGGGGGGCGGCCCTGGCGATCGTCAACCGCGAGCCGACCGACCAGGACATCTATGCCGATCTCGTCCTGCACGACGAAATCGGCCCCACCCTCAGCGAAATCGTGCCGACCGACTGACCCGTCAGGCCGCGGCGCTGGGCCTGGCCTTCACCCGGTCGAACCAGGCGCTCAGCGCCTTGGCTTCGGACGGCATGGGCTGACCCACCTGGGCGCCGAAGGCCATGAAGCAGAAGAGCAGGATGTCGGCGAGGGTGAAACGGTCGCCGCAGACGAAGGTCCGGTCCCCCAGCTGAGCATCCAGCCACAGCATCTTGTCCCGGGCGATCGCCTTCAGATCTTCGGCCGCCTCGGCGCGCACCAGTCGGAACCGCGACTCGAACAGGGCCCGCCCCTCGGCGGCGCGGAAGCCGTTGGCCAGGGGCTCGACGATGTTGAGATCGATGCGGCGGGTCCACATCCGCGTCTCGGCGCGCTCGGCTGGGGTGGTCCCGATCAGGGCCGGCTGCGGGTGCACCTCCTCCAGATATTCGCAGATAGCCGTGATCTCGCAGACGGTGGAGCCGTCATCGAGTTCGAGCGCCGGCATCTGCCCGGCCACATTGACCTTCTCCGCATAGGGGGGCTGGCGGTTCTCGCCCTTCATCAGGTCGACCTGCTGCACCGGGATGGACAGGCCTTTTTCGGCCATGAACATCCGCACCACATGCGGGTTGGGTCCCACGGAATTGTAGAATTTCACGGCGGCGTCTCCCTGGTTTTCTTTCCGGGAGTTGGCGCGCATGCCGCCGCGTCAGGTCAAGCTTCGCACGCTTCGCAGGCCGCCTCCATGCCGGCCACATGCTCGTTCGCATCGGCAGACGCTCGCACCGGAGCGGCCTCGGCTTGAGCTCGGGTCTCGACCTGGGCGCCTTCGGTCAAGGTGCGGTGAACGGGACACTTCTCGGCGATCTCGATCAGCCGGCGCCGCTGTTCCTCGTCGAGATCACCTTCCAGACCCACCTCGCGGGTGAACCGGTCAGGCTCCGCGCCCTTGCGGGCCTTATGGGTGACCTCCACCGTGACCCGGCTCAGCGGCCAGGCCTTGCGGTCGGCATACATCCGGCAGGTCATGGCAGTGCAGGCGCCCAGCGCGGCCGACAGGAGGTCATAGGGGCTGGGACCACTGTCCATCCCGCCCACCTCGATCGGCTCGTCGGCCAGGAAGCGGGACGGCCCAGCCTGAACCTCCACCTGGTAGCGCCCGGCGCCGGTTTCCTCGACGCGAACCGCTTCTCGATCCTCATTGGCCTGCGGCTGGGCGTGCGCCACATAGCGCGCGGCCCAGGCGGCGATCACGCCAGCGGCGTAGAGCGCGTCCTCGCGCCGGGTGAGCAGGTGGTCGGCGTCGTCCAGCGAGACAAAACTCTTGGGGTGCCGGGCGGCGACGAAGATGTCGGTGGCGTTGTCGACGCCAACCACCATGTCGCGTGGGGCATGCAGGATGAGCAAGGCGCGTCCGAGCCGGTGAATGCGGTCGGTCTGGTCCTGGCGTCCAAGGTCGGCGACGAATTCCGCGCCCAGTTCGAAGCGTCGGCCCGCGATCTCGACGGGCACGCGCGCCCTGGCGCCGGCTTGGACCACGGGATCGATGTGTCGCAGCACATGTTCGGCCGAGGCCGGCGCATTGATCACCGCCACGGCGCGCACCGTGGGGCATTGGCTGGCCCCGGCCAGAACCGCGGCGCCGCCAAACGAATGGCCCACCAGCACCTGCACCTCATGACCGGCAGCGTTCATCGCCGCCACTGCCGCCACCAGATCGGCCACGTCGCTGGAGAGCCCCTCGCCGAACTCGCCCTCGCTCTCGCCCAGCCCTGTGAAGTCGAACCGCAGCACGCCGATACCCTGCTCGGCCAGGGCCCGGCTGACGCGGACGGCGGCGTGGGATTGCTTGTCGCAGGTGAAGCAGTGCGCGAAGACCGCATAGGCGCGCACCGGCGCCGGTCCCTTTTCGAGGACGCCAGAAAGACGCCGTCCGGCGGCGTTGACGAAGTCGAACCTGACGCCGGGCATGGGGGTCTCCTTGGCCTCTTCAGCGGTATTCGGGATTGGGGTGGTCGAACCGGGCGCCGGCCTCCCACGCCTTGGGTTGGTTGCCGTGGGCCGGCACCCCGCCCGCGTCCTTCAGCATGCGGGCCAGATGCATCAGGTTCCAGGCGGCGAATGTGGTGTTGCGCTGGGTGAAGTCGTTTTCGCGACCGCCTGACCCCTCATCGGCATAGGAGGGGCCGGGGCCGGCCTCCCCCACCCATCCCGCGTCGGCCTGAGGCGGGATGACGTAGCCCAGGTGCTGGAGGGAATAGAGCAGGTTCATGGCGCAGTGCTTGGCGCCGTCCTCATTGCCGGTGACAACGCAGCCGGCCGCCCGTCCGTAATAGGCGTATTGCCCCTGATCGTTGAGCTTGCCGGAATAGCCGTAGAGACGCTCGATCACCCGCGTGCAGACCGACGACTTGTCGCCGAGCCAGATCGGGGTGCCGATCACCAGGATGTCGGCGGCCATGACGCGCTTCTGCAGGTCCGGCCATTCGTCGTCGGGGAAGCCGTGATCGCGCATGTCCGGCTGCACGCCCGGGGCAATGTCGAAGTCCACCGCCCGCAAAGTCTCGCACTTCACGCCGTTGGCGCGCATGACTCCCTGAGAGACTTCCATCAACGCCTCGGTGTTCGAGGTCTGGCCCGAGGGCTTGAGCGTGCAGTTGATGAAAAGGGCGCGAAGATCGTCATAGGTGGCCATGGGGGCGCTCCGTCTGGGGGACGAGGGCCGAACGGACGGCGTCCGGCCCTGTTCCGCGCCAAACGGCTCAGCTGAGCTGATCGATCAGATACTCCGCCGAGGAGACGCGGAATTCGCCGGCCTCTTCGACGTTCAGCTCCTGGACGACGCCGTCCTTGACGATCATCGAATAGCGCTGCGAGCGCTGGCCCATGCCGAACTTGGTCGCATCCATGGTCAGGCCCACCGCGCGGGTGAAGTCGCCGCTGCCGTCAGCCAGCATGATGATGTCGTCGCCCACGGACTGGGATTCACCCCAGGCCTTCATCACGAAGGCGTCGTTGACCGACAGGCAGGCAATCACGTCGACGCCCTTGCCCTTGATGGTCTCGGCCTGGTCCACATAGCCCGGCAGGTGGCGCGCCGAGCAGGTCGGGGTGAAGGCGCCCGGGACGGCGAACAGGGCCACGGTGCGGCCTTTGAAGAAGTCGTCCACCGATACGGGCTTGGGCCCGTCCATCGTGGCCTGGGTCAGGGTAACGGCGGGCAGCTTGTCGCCAACTTTGATGGCCATGGTCCAACTCCTTGAGGTTTCGGCGCGGGCGCGCCCCGCCAGCAAATAGACCATCGGGGCGACCCTTCAACCTCACGGGCGCCAAGATGGCTTGAAAGCCACGGGCCGAACCTCAAACTAAGGAACATGGCGCACAGCGACTCCCCCCATGTGGCCGACCCCGCGGCCGACGCCGGCTACCTGTCCGGCCAGCTCCTCATCGCCATGCCGGGCATCGGCGATCCGCGGTTCGAGCGGGCCGTCGTGCTGATCTGCGCCCATGACGAAGAGCACGCCATGGGGCTGGCGGTGAACCGCCCGGTGGACGGCCTGATGCTGGCCGACCTGCTGGATCGCCTGAGCATCGAACCGCAGCCCGAGGCCGCCCCCGCCCTGGCCGAGCCGGTGATGATCGGCGGGCCGGTGGAGCGTGAGCGCGGTTTCGTCCTGCACACCGACGACTACCGGAGCGACAACAGCCTGCCCGTGGCGCCGGGCATGGTGCTGACCGCCACCCGCGAAGTGCTCGAGCGGCTGGCCTGTGGCGAGGGGCCCCGTCGCAGCCTGATGGCGCTGGGCTATTCCGGCTGGGGCGCCGGGCAGCTGGAGCGGGAGATCCGCGAGAATGTCTGGCTGACCTGCCCGGCCGACGAGGCCCTGCTGTTCGGCGACGACCACGACCACAAATGGTCCCAGGCGCTGGCCAAGATCGGCGTCGATCCGGGACTGCTCAGCGCCGCTTCCGGCCGCGCCTAGGGCCTTAAAGCCCTAGCCGCGGAGCTTCACGGGCGCAGCGCCGTCCACATAGCTTTCGTTGAGATAGACCTCGGCCTCCTGCGGCGACAGGGCGGGCGCATAGCCGAAGCCCTGGCCGTAGTCGCAGCCGAGCGCCAGCAGCTGGCGGGCCATGCCGGCGTTCTCCACGCCCTCGGCCACCACCTCCAGCGCCAGGTCCTGGCCGAGCTTGACCACCGAGGAGACGATCTTCGCCGAACCCTCGTCCGAGCCCATGGTGCGCACGAAGTAGCGGTCGATCTTCAACGTGTCGAATGGCAGCCGAGTCAGATAGGACAGGGAGGAGAAGCCCGTGCCGAAATCGTCCAGGGCCAGGGCGGCGCCGGCCTGACGCAGGTTGCGCAGGATCACCGCTGCCCGGTCGGGGTCGCGCATGACATCGCCTTCGGTGACCTCCAGCTTCAAGGCCCGCGGGGGCAGGCCGGTGTCGCGCAGGATCTGCACGACATCGGCGATCAGGTCGGGGCGGTCGATCTCGCCGGTGGACAGGTTCACCGCCACGGTCAGTTCGCCCGCGTCATGATGGTCGCGACGCCAGACGGCCAGCTGCTGGGCGGCCTGGCGCATCATGTGGGCGCCGAGGGCGCTCATCAGCCCCATCTCTTCGCAGAGCGGCAGGAACTGGTCCGGCGTCAGGAGCCCGCGCCGGGGATGGTTCCAGCGCACCAGGGCCTCGAAGCCCGACAGGGCGCCGGTCGAGAGCCGCACGATGGGCTGGTAGTAGGCCATCAACTCGCCGCGACCCAGCGCGCCGCGCAGATCCGATTCCAGGGCCAGACGGGACAGACCGTCGCTCTCCAGGGCGCGGCCATAGGCCGCCGCGCCGCCGCGGCCGCCGGTCTTGGCCGCCTCCACCGCCAGCTCGGCCCGGCGCAGCAGCTCGGCCGCCTCCGGGGCGTCCTCGCCGCCGCTGGCGCGCACGGCGCCGACCGCCAGGGTGGGGTGGATGTCGAACCCGGCTACCCGCAAGGGCCGTTCCAGGGCCGCGCGCAGGGTCTCGGCCGCACTCATCTCGGCCACCGGAGCCAGGACGCCGAACTCGTCCTCCCCCACCCGCGACAGCAGGACGCCCGGAGGGAAGGCCGCCGCCAACCGTGAGCCGAGCGCCGCCAGGACAAGGTCAGCGCGCTCATGGCCCAGCGCCTCATTGAGCCGGCGCAGCCGGTCGAGATCGGCCACCACGAGCTCGTACTCGCCGGAATGCTGCAGATGCTCCCGGGCGCGCAGAATGAAGCTCTTGCGGTCCAGCAGGCCGGTCAGATTGTCCAGATCCGAGGCGGCGAACTTGGTCTCGGCCGCCACGACTCCGGCGGCGCGGACACCTTCCTCAAGCCATACGCCCCGCCAGATACAGACGCCGCCGCCGCGCATTCGCACCCGCGCAGCGATCTCCGTACCGGGCTCCTGAACGCGGAGAACGTCATCGGCCCGGGCCCTGTCCTGCGGCAGGGCGAGGGCGCGTAGGGCGGCCGAGGAGCATTCCGGGGCGAGCGGCCCCAGGCCCAGCGCCCGCGAGGCCCCGGTCAGGCGCAGGCGGTCGACCTCCGGCTCCCAGTGCCACAGCACGACATCGGCGGCGCCCAGCGCCTCCAGTGTCGTCGTGGCGTCCCATATCCAACGGTCGCTCGGCATGGGCCTCTCGGCGGGCCGGCCCGGAGCAGCCGGCTAAACGGAAACGAACTCGTCCGGAACCCCGCCTACCCGCGGCGGCGCGGTCATTCCGAACAGGACATGATCTCGCCAAACGCCGTTAATTTTCAGATAAGCCTTCGCAAACCCCTCTTCCTCGAAGCCCGCCTTGACGAGCAGGCGGCGCGAGGCGTCGTTGTGCGGCAGGCAGGCGGCCTCCAGCCGGTGGAGGGCCAGGGTGTCGAAGGCGAAGCGGCGCAGGGCCCTGGCCGCGGCCAGGGTCAGGCCCCGGCGCGCAAAGGCCTGGCCGCACCAGTAGCCGACTGTCCCCATCTGGGCGACGCCGCGGCGGATGTTCGACAGGGTGATCCCGCCCGACAGCGCGCCGTCCGACTGCTGGAAGACGAAGAAACTGTAGGCCTGGCCGGTCTCCCGATCGCGGGCATAGGCGGCCAGCCGGCGTCGGAACGCGGCCCGGGTCAGGTCGTCCGCGGGCCAGGTGGGCTCCCACGGCTGCAGGAAGGCGCGCGAGGCCGCCCGCAGGTCGCGCCACTCCAGATAGTCGGCCGCGCGGGGCGGACGCAGGACGACGCCCTCGCCCTCGACCCGCAGGCCGCCCTCCGCGCCGATCCAGTCCAGCAACGCCATGGAGAGATAGCGGCCCCGATCGGCCGCCGCGTCAAGCGTGGCCGAACAATGTCTGGCTGAAAGCCTTGGCCGCCTGACCCGCCTTCCGCGGCCCGAGGACCGCGATCGCCGCCCGGCCCGGCGCAATGAGCCCTTCCCCGAGGCGCGCCAGATCGGTGCGATCGACATCCTCGATACCCGCGGCGAGCTCGGCCGGGGGGAGCAGGCGGTCAAACAGCAGAAGCTGGGCGGCGGCCTGCTCCGCCCGCGACAGCGGCGATTCCCGCATCATGAAGAGGCCGCTCTTCAGCTGGGCCTTGGCGCGGGCCAGTTCGGCGTCAGTGACGTCCTGGCCCAGCCGAGCGATCTCATGGGCGGCGACCTTGGCGAGCTCGGCAGCGTCGGCGGCGTCGCAGCCGGCGAAGACGCCCAGCACACCCTGATCGGCATAGGTTTCGGAATAGGCGTCGATGGCATAGGCGAGGCCGCGCTTCTCGCGGGCTTCCTGAAACAGACGCGAGGCCATGCCGCCGCCGAGGATCTCGGCGAACAGCCGCAGGGCGAAGTAGTCGGGATCGGCCACCCCCACAGACGGCAGCAGGAAGACGAGATTGGCCTGTTCCAGCGACTTGGTGCGCGCTTGGGCGCCGCCCTGGAAGACCGCCGGGCTTGTCTCGCCGCGCCCTTTGGCGGGCGCAGCCTGGCCGAAGTCGCGTTCGGCCAGCGCCAGCAGTTCAGCCTCGTCGATACGGCCGGCGGCGCTGATCACCAACCGCTCGGCGCCATAGAGCTCGCCGCGCCAGTCGGCGAGGCTTTCCGGAGTTGCGGCGCCGATCGTGTGGACCGTGCCCAGGATCGAGCGACCGAGCGGCTGGTCGCCATAGGCGGCGGCCTGGGCCATCTCGAAGACCCAGTCGTCGGGCGTGTCGGCCGCCTCGGCGATCTCCTGTCCGACGACGTGCTTCTCGCGGGCGAGGTCGTCGGCGTCGAGGCGCGGCGAGAGGACCAGATCGGCGAGCACGGCTGATCCGAGGTTCAGGCCGCCCTCAAGACAGCGCACCTGAAAGCTGGTGCGCTCATAGCCGGTGGCGGCGTTGATCTGGCCGCCCTCGGCCTCGATCGCCTCGACAATCTCCATGGCCGAGCGCTGGCCCGCGCCCTTGAAGACCATGTGCTCCAGCAGATGCGACCAGCCGGAGCGGCCCAGATCCTCCGAACGGGCGCCACGACCGGCGACGACACAGAGGGCTGCTGTCTCCAGCCCCGACATCGGGTCGCAGACGACCCGCACGCCGTTGGCAAGCGTGTGGACCGACGCCAACCGGTCAGCTCTCGGCGAAGGCGCGGACGTAGGCCTTGATCGCCTCGGCGTCGGCGGGCAGCCGGTCGGAGCGTTCGGGCCGGTCTGCGAGGCTCTGCGTCCAGCGGGGCAGGCCCGGGGCGACAGAGGTGGCCTCGGACACGGCTTCCGGGAACTTGGCGGCGTGCGCCGTCGACAGCACGACGACGGGACTTGCGACGTCGGCCACATGACGCAGGGCGGCCACGCCCACGGCGGTGTGCGGGTCGATCAGTTCGCCTGTCTCATTGAGGGTGGCGAGCATGGTGCGGCTCGTCTCCTCCTCGTCCACCGCCACGCCCGCGAAGAGTTCGGTCATGAAGGCGTGCGCCTGGGGCGGGATGTCGATGTGGCCGATCTCCGCGAAGGCGGTGAAGGCGCGGGCCGTCTCCACCGTCTCGCGCCGCACGGCCTCGAAATAGAGCCGTTCGAAGTTCGAGGCCGACTGGATGTCCATGGCCGGGCTCTGGGTGGCGACCACCTGGCCCCGATCATAACGCCCGTTCTGCAGAGCGCGGGCAAGGATGTCGTTGGCGTTGGTGGCCACGATGATCCTGCCGATGGGCAGGCCCATCTGCCGGGCCACGAAGCCGGCGAAGGCGTCGCCGAAATTGCCTGACGGCACCGAATAGGAGACGGCTCGCTCGGGCGCGCCCAGCGCCACGGCGGTCGTGAAGTAATAGACGCTCTGGGCGACGATCCGGGCGAAGTTGATCGAGTTGACGCCGGTGAGGTCGACCGCCTGGCGCAGGCTCTGGTCCTGGAAGGCGGACTTCACGATCGCCTGACAGTCGTCGAAGGTGCCGTCGACCGCCACGCAGCGGACGTTGGCCTCCGTCGCCGTCGTCATGAAGCGGCGCTGGACTTCGGAAATCCGGCCCTCGGGGAACAGCACGCAGACGCGGACGTGGTCGCGGCCGCGGAAGGCCTCGACCGCCGCCCCGCCCGTATCTCCGGAGGTGGCGCAGAGGATGGTCTGGGTCCGGTTCTGGCCCGCCAGGATATGTTCGTAGAGCCGGGCGAGCATCTGCATCGCCACATCCTTGAAGGCGAGGCTCGGGCCGTGGAACAGCTCGGCCATGAAGGCGCCCGGGCTCAGCTGCACCAGGGGGACCACGGCGGCGTGGGCGAAGGTGGCGTATGCCTCCTCGCACAGGCTGCGCACCACCTCGGCGGGAATCTCGTCTCCGGCGAAGCGGCCAAGCACCTGAGCGGCCACATGGGCGTAGGACTGGCCGCGCATGGCGGCGATCTCTTCGGTGGAGAAGCTCGGCCAGGTCTCCGGCACATAGAGCCCGCCGTCCGGGGCGAGACCCGACAGCACCGCATCCACAAAGCCGACCGCCGGGGACTGGCCCCGGGTGGAGACATACCGCATCAACTTTTCCATCTGCGCCAGAGCATGGCGGCATAGACGGCGATCAGGGCGCCCGCAAGGCCGAACCAGGTCAGGGCGTATTCCAGGTGCCGGTTGGCGATTTCGCCGGGAAGCGGCGCTGGCGTCAGGTCCGGGAACTCAGGATTTGTCGGCGTCTCGGTCAGGAGGAAGACCGGGGCGGGATCATCGGCCCCCAAGGTCGCGGCCATGGCGGCGATGTCGCGGCTGAACCACTGGTTCTCCGCCGGCCGGTTGTCGGGCGTGACGAAGTTGGCGGGCTCGGGCGCGCGCAGCAGGCCGACCACCTCCACGGGCGTGTCGCTCGGGTAGACCTCAGGGCGGGCGCTGACCGTGTCGGCGACGAAGCCGCGGTCCACCAGGATCGATCCGTAGGGCGCCCCCTCGATCGGGCAGGCGGAGATCAGGCGCGAGCCCGCCTGTCCGTCCTTGAGGGCGTAGAGCTGGACGAACGGCGCCTGGGCGAGGCCCGGGCAGGTGGCGCGAACCCGATAGAAGCCCAGGTCGTCGCCCGGTGCGGCGTCGGCGAGCAGGGCGGCCAGGGGACGGGGCTCGGCGGAGGCGCGGGTCTCGATTTGATCGAGCAGCTCTGTCTTCCACTGCAGGCGCTGGAGTTGCCAGACACC
>Ga0310345_10006337_pt1 | contig 10357 bp, 7 predicted proteins | sample HC15DNA20500_MG_FD_204667 | JGI IMG/M metagenome (GOLD analysis project Ga0310345, IMG submission 204667) | Marine microbial communities from station ALOHA, North Pacific Subtropical Gyre - HC15-DNA-20-500_MG | ecosystem: Environmental > Aquatic > Marine > Oceanic | place: Pacific Ocean: North... | reverse complement strand
CCCTTTGCTGGCCTTCTTGTAGAGAGCAATCAAGCTGTAGAAAAAAACGCAACCAGCTGATTCAGAGACAAAATAGTGAAAAAAGACTTGACTTCAAACCTCAGATGTCTGGGCTAGTCGTATTAACGCCTTCGGCGTAGGACGCGCCTCAAAAATTTTGTAATTGCATCCCAATTTCAGCCTGCCGATCAATCCTGAGGCCGTTTCAAATACTGCTCACTGTTATTCACTGCCCACTGCTCAGCCTAATAGTTCAGCTGGAATTCGTTGGAGTTGAGTATAGCCCAGAGAACATTCTCCAGGCCTCTTCTCCGAGTTCGACCGGACGCCTTCTCCGCCATTATGAAATCGCCCAAGATGGCTCCCTCCTGGGACGTTGGTAGGCGCGCGTAGGAAGTTTCGAAAAGCTCAGTCACGATCTCCCTGTCACTGAAATCGGAGCGCATCAGACGGGACAGAATGTTGTCCTCGCTCTCGACCTTTTCCCTGATCGTGGTTCCGTTCATCAAATGCAGAGCCTTGCTGAGGGTGGCCGTTTCGGCCCGCCTGGCGAGAATGTCGCGACGAGTCAGACCGAAGGTCACCAGGAAATAATCGGGGCTGTCGGGTTGATAGACATCGGTGGCTGAGGTTCCAACGGGATGATTGCGGAATTGATGGAAAACTTCGGTCACCTGACTGATGGCATCCAGCAGCACCTCGGCGGGAAGGGGACGAGGTAAAAAGCGCGCTGCCAGGATCCGTTCCAGTCGGGTTGAAGGTTCCTTTTTCGAAGCGGCCTGGTAGGTTCTGGAGTTGAGTATGAGCCGATGTAAGGCGCTGAGCCGGAAGCCGCTGTCCACAAAGAATCGTGCCAGCCGGTCCAGGAGCTTCTGATTGATAGGCCGATTGGTCGAGCGGAAATCATCGAAGGGTTCGACGATTCCGACCCCGAAGTATACGGCCCAGACACGGTTTACCGTCGCTCGAGCGAAGTAGGGGTTCTCCGCTGATAGGAGCCAGTCGGCCAGGACCTGCCGGCGGTCCACTCCCTCTGGAATCTTCTGAGGCTGACCTCCCAGGACCTTGGGGAGTACCGGCTTCTTGGTCAGGGGATGTTCGACTTCTCCCCGGTTCTCCAGAAACCAGGTGCGTCGATACTCGCCGTAGCCGTGCTTGACCTGGAGCTGCGAAAGAAAGGCAGCGAATCCGTAGAAATCGTCCTGTGTCAGGTTTTCCAGTGGATGATTGTGGCATTCAGCACACTCCAGCCGGACCCCCAGGAAGAGGCGAGAGACGGTGGGAGCCATCTTTGTCAGGCTGAATTTCTTCAACATGAAGTCCGTAGCCGGGTGCCAGAAGTTGGCCGCCGGACTGATCATGGTGTCTCCAGTGCTGGTCAGAAGGGCCCGTACGACCTCGTCATAGGGGCGATCCTGGGACAGCCATCTCTTGATCCAGTCCTTGAACACTCCCATCGAGCGTCCCTGGGAGTTGAGCTGGCTGTTCCGAAACCAGTCTTCGAACTTGACCCTCCAATGAGAGGCGTACTCGGGCCTTGCCAACAGGCGATCGATCAGCTGCGATCTCTTGTCCCGGTTGGGGTCACCCAGGAATGTGGCTAGCTCCTGTCTGGTGGGCAGTTGACCGATAGCGTCAAGGAAGACCCGGCGGGCGAAGGCTCTATCCGAGGTCAGCTCAGCAGGCCGTACGTTCATCTGCCGGAGCTTTGCGTAGACCAATTCGTCAATGAAATTATTCGCCTCAGGGACGGCGTAATCGGCTCCCGCCAGGCTGTCGAGCACCCCTATCTGGGAGGTGACCACCTTTCCCATGGCACGTGCGGAAACGGTAGTGAGTCCTGGCCCCCGGGTCGTCAACGCTCCCTCAGGAGAAACCTTCACGACGGCGGGGTCGCCGACCTGATAGCGGACATCCCTGGTCATGTCCCGTGTGGTTCCGTCGGATAGGCGTCCTAGCGCTACCAGACGCTGGCCATTACCGTTGCCGACCAGGATCCGCTGCTCTGGGTATAGCTCCAGAGCGGTGAGGCTGACGCCCTCGGTGTTGGCGCGCCCCCCCTGCTGGAGCCAACGCAGCAGTGTGCCATACTCCTCCGAGTCTTCGTCCAGGACCTGCCCGCCCCCGTGGGGGATGGCGAAGGTGGGCTTCTTCAGGATGAGGCTCTCGCGAGGCTGCTGGAGGTCCACTCTTCGTCCACCATCGGCGTCGACCATAGCCTCGTGATCGGCTGCCACATCGTAGCCGAACAGGGACAGCTTGAAGCCATTCTGACCCGCCGGGGAACCATGGCAGTCCGACCCGTTACAGCCTTTGGTGGTGAGGATCGAGACCACATCAAGGGCAAAGCGTACGGCTACCTCGCTGGCTCTCTCTCCAACGCGGACCGTGAACGCCTGGTTCAGGTGTCCCAGGCTTACCTCGATGGTGGCTACCCCGGGGGATTCAGCCGACAGGCGATGCGACTTCGAGTCCACGCGAACGACTTCCGTATCCGTGGAAGTGACTCGGCATAGATCGCTAACATCTACTTGGTTCCCCTGCCCGTCGCTGGCGGTGATCAGAAACGACTGCTGCATTCCGGGATTCGATAGGAAGAGACCCTTGGGTTCGAACTGGATACTCACCCAAGCAGGGGCGGAGGCGAGTCCTGGACCGGTAGCGATCAAGGTAACGAAGACCAATCCCACTAGGAGGAGACTCGCTGGGGAAGCCGTGTTTCGCACTTTCGTTGCCGGCGCGCTGGCGGAAAATATCATGGTGTTCCTAGAAGGAACCCCTCCACATGAGTATTGCTTGCTGATTATAGCGTTAGTGCGCCCTTTCATGAAGACTTCCAGGAGCATGTTCTCAAACTGATCGAGAAAGAATCATGCGCTCTGGTAGGGTTGGTTCGGTTGAGCACGTAGCTTTGGCCTCCCGGCCGAAGTCTCTTGCGGGTTTAGCGCCGAGCCTATCGTCTCGACGGATGGCGGCCAGGCGACCACCCCGACGACGGGTCAGCTTCCCTTGACGTCGTAGCAGAAAAGCAGATCCTGATTGCGCAGGTAGAGTCGGGCGGCGGCGATCACGGGGTGTGTCCAGATAAGCCACCTCGGCTGGCGCAGCTCGGAGTCGAGGGGAAGCTGAAAGCGTCCGAATTCCTTCCACCCCTTAGGCGAGGCATCGATCAATGTAACCGTTCCCTCCTCCCTACTCAGACAATAGAGACGTCCGTCGGCGTAGGCTATCGAGCCCTTTCCCAGCTTCTCTTCTTCACGCCAGACCTCCTCGCCGGTTTCGAAATTCTGGCAGGTCCAGCCCCGGTCGTCGGAGTACCCATAGAGATAGTCGCCAAGCAGGATGACGCCTCCATGCCGATTCTTCATCACCTTGTTCGAGTAGACGTCGCTTACCTGGTTGTTCTCACCAAGACGGACCTGCTTGCAGCCCACACCGTATCCGGACGTGATGTAGAGGTGCCCGTCGCGATAGATCGGCGTGGTAATGACGGCGGTCCTCCCGGGCCAATCGGTCTTCCACAGCAGGCTGCCATCGTCGGTTCCAATGCCGACCAGAGACTCCATCGTCAGCTGAACATATTGCCGAATCCCGTTCCAGCTAAAGGCTAACGGTGAGGCATACTGAGCGGGGTCCTGGAACTCCTTCGTCTGCCAGATCACTTTTCCGGTCGCCGCATCCAATGCCGCCACGGTCCCCTGGGGTCCCCCGGGCGTGCAGATGACTTTCTGCCCATCGACCAGAACGCTCTCGCTGTATCCCCATTTGGGATGACTCCCACCCAGGTCGGACATCGAGACCTTCCAGATGAGCTCGCCATTGTGGGCGTTGGCGCACAACAGGTTTCCCATCGCGCCCAGGGCATACACGCGGCCATTGGCTACGGTTGGAGTGCTACGAGGGCCGTTGCCACGGGCGATCTCGAAAACCTCTCCGACGTCGAGCGACCAGATCTCTTTGCCCTTGGCCCTGTCAATTGCCAGAAGCTGCTCGACGCCTCCACGCGCACCCATGGTGAAGAGCGTTCCTCCCACCATCGATGGACCGGAGAAGCCGATCCCGCAGTCCTTGAACGTCCACATCAGCTTGGGTCCGTCTGGAGGCCAGGTGGAGAGCAGTCCGGTCTCGGTGGAAATATCCGTCCGGTCCGGTCCTCGCCACTGGGGCCAATCCTGAGCAAAACCTGTGGACACAAGTAGAGACCAGACCAGAAGTCGCGGTAGGTATGAACTGATAGTTTTCATATCGATTATCGTCTCCGAGTGCCTTCGGCCTGCTAGTGGTCAATGGACAGAACCTACCAATCCCAGAATCCCACGTCAACGATTCCGAGGCGCACTTTCGCCGAAACATGATCTCCGAGCCCACCTCCGAGTGTCTCTACGCTTAATTCCTGTACCGATACACGGCACAGTAACCCATGATACGCACGGTGTGAGGCATCGGGGCCTGGAGAGACTCTATGAGAAGGGCGATGTAAGCAGGCTCAGAGTCGATCGGTCAACCGAATCGTCGACGTGCTGGGGGCACCTCGGCCAGGCCAGAAATCCGGTCGATCTGAGTCTCCCGGGCTATCGGCTTCACCCTCTAAAGGGTCTGCGCAAGAATAACCTGGTAGAATTGGCGCTCAGATTTGCACCAGATTTGGCCGCGAACGATTGAGCGAAACCGCAGGCGTAGCCGGGTCTACGTTGAGGATTTCGCGATTGAGGAGCGGCCGAAGATGGTGTGAAGATGAGATGCCAAAATTCCAAGTTATTTTTGCGCAGACCCTAAAGGGAGATCTCAATGGCTTTTGGAGTGTGATGATCTCCGGAAACTGGCGCATCATCCTCCGATTCAAGGACGGGGATGCCTACGACATTGATTTGGTGGACTACCATTAGGGAGGAGGAAAAGCTATGTCGATGAAGGATCCGCCACATCCGGGTCGCTCTATCAAGGACGCGTGCCTGGACCCCCTGGGATTGACTGTCACCGCGGCCGCGAGAATTCTGCAAGTGGCACGACATACGCTATCGCGTGTCATCAATGGTCAAGCTGCGATCTCGCCCGAAATGGCGATCCGTCTGGAAAAAGTCGGATGGTCAACTGCGGATCACTGGTTGCGCTTGCAGATGGCTTTCGATCTGGCGTGTGTACGCAAACGCGCGGATGGAATCCTGGTCAAGCCCTACGAGCCACGACCGACGGCTTAGCGGTAGCGGGCTCCGCGGGCAGAGAAAGTCCTTCCAATCGTTATCCAACCCAATCGGAGGAAAGTGGAATGTCACCCAGAAAACTCCAGAGTTCGGCCGTCCTTCTGGCCCTTTTGGTGGGCGTGTTTATAGGTGGATACCTACAGAAATCAGCCTTGCGTCCGGTTCTTGGCCTGGGTGCTTCTGCTGAAGCGCCTTCGCCTGCTGCGACCGGCATCTCGGTGCAGACCGCTGCCCCACAGGTGGTGCCGGAAGCCACGCTATTTGCCTTCGACAATGTCTCGATTCCCTTTCACCGGAACCTGTACCTCTCCATGCACCAGGGCCGGAAGCATCCGCAGAACCCCATTGTCAGACGCGAAGAGGGGCGGCCGGACGAAGCGCGCGCTCAATATCTGGGCACCGTTATACGCCAACAGGGCAAGTTCAGAATGTGGTACGTGGCTGCCGACAAGGCAAGCTTTCGAGATTTCAGCACCAAGGGAACCATGTCGGGGTGGAGGGTGGCATACGCCGAGAGCAAGGATGGTATCCATTGGACCAAGCCCAACCTGGGGCTGGTCGAATATGCCGGAAGTCTCGATAACAACCTGGTTCTGATGGACCCTCCGGAGTTGAGCGTAATCGCGGGCCTTTCGATCCTCTATGAACCGCAGGACCCGGATCCCTCACGGCGATTCAAGATGATGGCCGCTGCCCCCGCCGAAGGGACGGGGACTACCGCCGTTCCCCTGTACAGCGGCGATGGACTGCGCTGGCGGCCCGCGCGCGAGACGAAGCTGGTAGAGAAACGCCGGGGCCGTTGGTTAGCTCATCGGGTGACGACAGAGAACCTGGCGATACCCGAGTTCCTGGAGCACGCCGGACTCTACAAGTGGCGAGGCATGTACCACCTGGCGGGACAACAGATCAGCCCCTGGATATGGCTCCCAGACGGCCAACCTTGCGGCCGGGTGATGTCTATCTTCCGCTCCCACGATTTTGCCCACTGGTCGGATACGAAGTCCCTGTCGTTCGTACGCTATGGCTACCGCTCGACGCCAACCAATGAGGGCGAGGAGTCGCACGAGCCGGCCAGCGTCTGGAACCGAGGCAACGTGCTGCTGGGCACCTATGGGCAATTCCACGGTGTTCCGGGATCCCCGGCGCATCCCATGGACCTGGGTCTTCTCATCAGCAACGATGGCGTCCACTTCCGGGAGCCGCTTCCCGATTTTGCCTTTCTGCCTCGAGGAGAACCAGCCAGTTGGGAGGGCGGGGGACTGCTCCAGGGGCAGGGATTCGAGAACGTGGGAGAGGAGACCTATATTTGGTATGGAGGCTGGGACAACGATGTCACCCGGCCGGATACCTATGGTGAGATCGGATTGGCGAGGTGGCGTAGGGACGGCTTTGGGTCCCTGTCTCCCAAGAATCCGGAGGTCCCGGCGGCACTCGTCACCAGTCCCATCCAGGTTGATGGAGCCGCCAGGATCTGGGTCAACGCGGAGGGACTCTCCGAGAAGGCCTGGCTGCGAGTCGAGCTGCTGGACGAAAGAGAGAGACCTCTTTCAGGCTACTCCGGCGGCGACTCTGCGTCCGTTCGGCAGTCGGGATTGAGGGAGCTGGTTTCCTGGAAGGGACAGGAGACGATCCAGCACCCCTCCGGCGCAGTCAAGATGCGGGTCAGCTTTGAAGGGGAAAGAAAGAATATCAAGCTCTACGCCCTCTACTTGGGCGGGTGAAGGTGGTAGTGTCCGCTACAAACGATCGGTATTCAAGACTGTCTGAAGTCTGAGTTTCGAAAGGGGGATCCGGTGATGGTGTCGAGTATCCGCGTGATGGTTGTTCTGGTGCTAATCTTTCTCTTCCTCGAGGAGGTGCAGCCCAAGAGCTCGAGCCCTCCAATCGATCTGAAACCCTATCTGTTGAGACAGGAGGGCCAGGATGTGGCCCCGGACGGCTTCCAACTGGGTTTCGTGGGTGAGGCTGGCCATCGGCTCCATTTTCGGTTCGGCGCTCCGGAAGCCGTGGAACTGGAGGTCTCGTTGGGGTTTCCTGAAGGCGGTGCCCGAACCCTCAGACGGCTCCTGGCACCTGGCCCCAAAGACACACCCATTGGATTTGACCTGGGTCCCCTCCTGGGCAGTGGTCCCTATCGGCCCTTGCCCGCCGAAAGTAGAAAGGGGCCCCAACCCAAGACCTGGCGCCCTCTTGCCACCGGCTGGTGGCTCGACACCCACGATCTGGGTAACTATCTCTTGACCGTCAAGGGAAGACGGGTTCAGGACGGGGAAGTCCTCTTCCTGGTCGACCTACGACTTCCGCTCCAGACCTGGGTGGGGTTGGACTTGGATCGACTGGCCTATATTGACGACGACTCGGCTGTGGTGGAGCTCTGGCTCCAGAAGGGTGCGCCGGTCCAGGAGTTGCCAGTCGAGGTAGATCTCGTGGAGGTGAAAACGGGGCGCACTCGATCGTCCCTCAGCCACCGAAATCTCACCGCAGACAAAACACGGGTTTCCCTCGATCTAAGGGGCCTGGAGCCGGCCACTTACCATGTTAGGGTGCGGCCTCGGATCGACGGCCGTCTCTGGGAGGATGGAATTCGCCGGGCACTCTACCTGCACCGCAACGGACCCCCTCCCGAAGCGAATCCTCCAATCGAGATTCCGGTAGCTCCCCAGCTCTTCGTGGACGACTTTCTGATCGAGGATCAGAATCATTTGGAGCGAGTCTTCCATCCGGCTCGCAAGCTCAGCAGCCAGCCCATGTTTCGGTCCGACCGCCCCTGGGAGGGTAACAGCGTTTTCGTGCCGTCGGACTCTTCCTACGGCTTCAACCGGGAGAAGAGACGCTACGAGCTGGAGTACATCAGCCTGAATTCCAAACGGATGCTCGCTGTTTCCAGCGATGGGGTGCACTGGTCGAAGCCACACCTGGGACTGGTGGAGTTTGAGGGCTCCCGGGCTAACAACATCCTGAAGGAGGTGCCCCGCGAGGGCAGCTTCCTGGAAGATAGTGGAGAGTTCGGGGGACTATGGGACTTTCGAACCCGAGGGGCCCCCGATCTTCGGACGGCCAGCTTGGCGCACAGACCCAAGTCAGTGGACATGCACTTTCAGCTGGGAGTCTACCTGATGGTCCGGGATTCCCAGGGCATCCGCTACCTCACCTCGGAGCGTCCCTTCATGCTGCGTCACTTGCAGCTGGAGACCCTGGACAGTCCCACCGACAACCTGGGTCCCCTCTTCTACGACGAGCGGACGGGTGAGCTGGTCATGTATTTTGCCTCCCATCCCCCTGCCCATGGAAGGTTTCTGGTGCGCTACGACAACAAGTGGGCAGTCTCCCGAAACCTGGGACGAATGACCACTCGCGACGGTGTGAACTGGAGTCGGAGCTACATTTGGGCGCCACCGCCGGAGCACCCCAAGCACCAGAGCTATGGGATGCAGCGGGTAAAGCAGATAGGAGATCTCTACCTCGCCTTCTTTCCCCTCTACGATTGCGGGACCCAGCAGATGGCGATCCATTTGTGGGTGAGCCGCAACGGGATCCACTGGGAGGATCTGGGGGGCGACGAGGCCTGGATTCCCAATGGACCCGACGGCAGTTATGACCACGGGATCGTCTACGCTTTCACCGGCGAGCGGGCCGAGGGCGACCGCTCTGTGGCCTTCTACCACGGCAGCAATACCCTGCATTTCAATGCCTGGATCCGGGACAAGATGGCCGGCGGTCCTGAGGGCGATAGCATCCCCGCGTCCCAGATCTTCGACGACGAGACCTACAACGGCCGGCCCTTCCTATCTCCACCGGCACCCACCCAGCCTGGCTGGGCTCAGGACGACTGCATCTGGAGCTGGCGTCGCCCCAGCTGCAGCCAGACCCTGAAGGAGGTGCGGGAAGCCTTCTGGGCCGAGATGGAAGCAAACACCGGCCAGAACCGCTCCAACCACATCCAGAAGAGTCGCGAGTTCCAGATCGTTCCTTTCCAGGTGGAGTTTCGCAGCAACGGGTTCGCCTCACGGCGGGCCGGAGAGCAGGAGGGGGTTCTGACCACACATCCCCTGGTTTTTCAGGGGAGTCGGTTGACGATCAACGCCGCTGCCAATAAGGGCCGGCTGACGGTTGAAGTGCTGGATCAAGTGGGACGGCCCGTGCCCGGCTACAGCCGGGAGGACTGTCTTGTTGAGACCTTCGACAGCACCGAACAAGAAGTAAGCTGGAAGAGTCACAAAGATCTAGCCAACCTGCGGGGCAAACCAGTACGGCTGCGCTTCTATCTGCAGCACGCCGATCTGTACGGCTTCCAGATTCGCTAAGTACACCGTTTCATAAATACGGTAACGTTTGCAGATGGGCTTGCGAGGCGAGATCAAGGCAGGAGGAGGAAGACGATGCCTGGCCATCTTCGACGACGACCAACGCAGAGATCGTCCGCAACCCCCATCTGCCCTCCGGGTGGCGACGGGACGCGCCGATTTCTTTGTCGCTCCTCCTCCAAGATACAAGGCATCGAGTTCGTCGTTGCTTCGCGAACTCGCCCCGTCGCGCTCGCCACAAACGTTACCGGATTTATGAAATGCTGTACTAGTCCCAAAATGAGCGCAATTTTGAAAACAGGATCGTTTCCTGGCTCCTAGGAGTCATTTTGGAGGCCCAAATTCTAAGTTTATGCACCAAGCCACTCAGAACTCGGCTCGGCTGTTGCGGTACTGCCCGCCGATCGCTTATGCCGATCGCTTATGAGGAGCTAATCTACCCCCTCTGTCGACGTTTTTAGACACACCTCACCCCAGCTCTCGCGGCCCTTGGTGCTCCTTGATCTCCGGTCAGGTAGCCGCTCTTCGTTTCAGCCACACACTGCCTTCCAAGAGAAGACGGCTCCAGGCATTGACATCCAACAGCCGATAGACCCGCCGTCGGCCCGTGTGCAGAATCTGGCAGGGCATCTCAATAATCTCTCGCAGAAAACGGCGATATTCCATCGTCATCAACTGTCTGGGCTGCAGTCGGGCCGGCAGAACCATCCCCATCCAGGCCTTCTGATTCCAGGCCTGGGCTGCTGGAATATTCGTGACATAAAAGTGATAGCGTCTCTGCGGCAAAAGCCGCTTCTGGCCTTTCTCGACCAGGATCGTCTTGTGCAAGACCAGCAGCCGATACGTCCCCTC
>Ga0310345_10006335_pt1 | contig 10358 bp, 6 predicted proteins | sample HC15DNA20500_MG_FD_204667 | JGI IMG/M metagenome (GOLD analysis project Ga0310345, IMG submission 204667) | Marine microbial communities from station ALOHA, North Pacific Subtropical Gyre - HC15-DNA-20-500_MG | ecosystem: Environmental > Aquatic > Marine > Oceanic | place: Pacific Ocean: North... | reverse complement strand
AAGCGACACTGACAACCCCATATCCACCCATACCCATGATGTAAAAGGTTTCGTTGTCGTTACCGCTCCAGACTAGGAAATCCTTCTCTGTACCCTCGATGATGCGGGCGATCTGGTCCAGATCGCTACCTGCTTCTTTAATGCCCACAATATTGTCGATATGGCTTAGCTTGATGGTGGTTTCGTGGGACATATTGAGGTTGGTCCGGCTGGTGACATTGTAAAGAACACCCGGCAGGTTGGTGTTTGCAGCGATAGATTTGAAATGCTGGTAAAGGCCCTCTTGCGGCGGCTTGTTGTATGCAGGGACAGTCATCAAAATGGCATCGGCACCTGCCGCTTCAGCCTCTATGCTGAGCTCAATGCTTTTGGCTGTGTTGTTATCAGTGGTGCCGGCAATCACTGCTCCCCGGTCACCGATGGCCTCTTTAATCTCAGCGTAGAGTCTGATCTTTTCCTCGTCACTGAGTGTAGGACCTTCACCAGTAGTTCCAGTAACCACTAACCCGTCGCTGCCCGAATCAAGGAGGGCGTTGGCCAGACGCTTGGCCTGCTGGTAATCCACCTTACCCTCTTCGTCAAAGGGGGTAATCATAGCCGTTATCAGCCTGCCTAGCTCTACCATATCGGTTCCTCCCTATTATTCGTTCCAAACCTATGGAATCTGGCCCGAATTCCTGATGGGGTTACACCCAAACTCGACTTACCATCCTATCCTGGCACGAGGCTTCAAACACTGGCGAGCCACCAACTCTTCAGCGATCTGAATAGAGTTAAGGGCAGCGCCCTTGCGAAGGTTATCCGCCACTACCCACAGGACCAGACCGTTGGGATGCGATGCATCCCGCCGCACACGGCCCACCAACACGTCATCGCTGCCTTCCGCATCTATAGGCATGGGGTATACACCGAGTCCGGGGTCGTCCACAACCTTAACACCGGGCATGTCCTCCAACAGATGCCGGGCTTCATCAGGAGTCATGGGGCGCTCGAACTCTATGTGAACTGCGGCGCTGTGGGCCACGTAGACTGGAACCCGCACGCAGGTAGCCGAGATTGCTATGCCAGGGGTATGCATTATCTTGCGGGTTTCCTGAATCATCTTCCTCTCTTCGAAGGTATAACCATCTTCCTGGAACCGGTCGATCTGTGGAATCACGTTGAAAGCGAACTGCTGGTTGGCCATGCGGCCAGCTTCAGAATTGCCTTCAAGATGAATCCGGCTTTGGTCCCGGAGTTCTTCCATCAGAGCTCCCCCTGCCCCGGAAACAGACTGGTAAGTATCAGCTACCATCCTGCGGATGGGGTTCACCTCATTCAAAGGGTGGGCCACCATCACCAAGGGCGTCGTGGAACAGTTTGGAATGGATATTATGCCTTCGTGCCATTCCACGTCGGACCCGTTGACTTCCGGCACCACCAGAGGAACATTTTCCTCCATTCTAAATGCAGACCCATCATCAATCACCACGGCGCCTGCGGCAACAGCGACGGGAGCAAATCTACGGCTCACTTCGGAACTGGCCGATATGAATGCGATGTCCACTCCCTGGAACGAGATATCCGTGGTCTCCTCAACCACCAACTCCTTCCCGTTCACGGTCATGCGCTTGCCCGCCGACCGACTGGAGGCCAGAAGCTTGAGATTGGGAAGTTCTGAGTAGCGCTGCTCAACGATACGGAGGAATTCCAACCCCACCGCTCCCGTAGCTCCCACTACCGCTATGGTCAGGTCTTTCACCAATGTTCCTCGGGTTATGTTAAATTCAGGTAGCCAGTATTAACGGTTCGGGCGTTCTCGACCGACCGTACGCTGGCATTCTCCAGATATGTTCATCCTGGCTCCCTTTAGCAGCGATAACCATCTATATCAGCTTGCTAGAGTCCCAGAATGTTTTCCAAGCCTACCACAAGACCCTTTCGATTCACAACGTCTTTGATGCACCGCACCACCCCAGGCATGTAGCAGTCCCGGCCCAAAGTATCGTGTCGCAAGGTCAAGGTTTGACCAGATGTGCCCAGAATGACCTCATGGTGGGCAGTACGTCCAGACATGCGGATGCTGTGGATGGATACTCCGTTATAGTCGCCACCCCTGGTCCCAGGCAGGTTCTCCCGCTCGGTGATATTGCGCGAGAATCTCCTTTGGTCACCGATTGACTTGGCCAGAGCCATGGCGAATCCCGATGGCGCGTCTATTTTGGCTTCATGGTGCGACTCCACGATGTCCACGTAATCAAAATAGTGGGCCGCCTGTTCTAACAAGCTCTTCAAGACCACGGCACCGAGTGCGAAATTGGGCGCCACAATTGCTCCAATTCCGGCGTCGTTCGCCATCGCGTCCAGCTGGTTAAGTTGTTCATCGGTCAGGCCGCTGGCACCCAAGACCAAATGGATAGAACTATCTGCCGCTACTGAAGCCGCTTCCATGCAGGCTACGGCGTTAGTAAAATCTACCAACACATCGGGTTGCGTTTGAGCCAGCAGTCCCGCCAGATCGGTAGACAAAGGAACCTCCTCACCGCCGGGCATCAGCAATATGGGCCCCCTTTCTCGATGGCAGACCGCCCCCACCAACTCCAACCCATCATCCACACTTACAGCAGCCAAGGTTTCCATCCCCATCTTACCTGTGGCGCCATTAACAACCACTTTTATAGGCACCATATTTACCCCCTAGAGCTACATTCAGACCCCAAACAAGATTTTCATCATGCCGGAAATCACGTAAGATCGTGGGCTTCCCCGGCAAGAAAGATTGATGTTACCACTTATCAAATCCACCCGTGCATATGCACTTCCCCAACATTCAAATAGGAGTTATTCCAGGAAAGCAATCCGAAGATTTGCGATTACGCTCCAATCTTGAGGCATACTCCGGCTGGTGAGAATCCGGCTTGCTCCGTCACCAGAAAAATCCGACAACTGCTGAAGGGAAAGATTTTTAGATCGGCGAGTTATTCAAATACGGTTACCGCTTTCCCCCACAGGGATTCAAAATTTCCAGAACCTCCACAGACGGAGCAATCACATCCTTTATGGAGCAAAGGTTAATATTGGATTAACAACATCTGTCACAGCAGAGCCTCCTCAGGTCATTCAAATATCGATAAACAAGGACATTAATGCCTGACCATTAGCTCATTTGCACAAATGGAAAGCAGCAAATTTGGGCCAACGCTGACAATCTGGAATCAGCGGCGTGATTAGAAGGCCCGTAGCACCAAGAAGAGGTCAGATACTAAAGCTAAATTCACCATTTTCCTAGCGTTAGCTCCAGAGAAGGCCAAAATATTGCAAGTTATTTCGCCAGCCTAACGGGAGTTCCGAAACGAAAGATGTAGCAAAAATGAATGCCGGCCACGATATTGGCCGGCATTCAGAATCTAATCCTGTCACCTAAGTTCTTGTCAATTGCTGCGAGGTGCGCCTCCCCCACCGCCAAATCGTCGGTCTGGGCCGCCTGGCCCTCTTGGGCCACCAGGCCTGCCTCCCGGGCCACCTCTACCTCCTGGCCCCCCACGGCCGCCGGAGAAACCTCCGGGTCTACCACCACGGCCTCGGTCGGAAAAGCCTGGACTGGGTGCAGGCCGGGGCGCTCCATTACTGCCACCGTCGCCAAACAGCGCGCTTCGAGATAGGTTTAGCCGACCCTGGGAATCGATCTCTTGAATCATCACCGTGACCTCTTGACCTACCTCGATTCCTTCTTCCATGTCACCAAAGTCTCCACTACGAACCAGACCCTCTCGGCCTGGCAACAGTTCAACGAAGGCACCGAAGTTCACTATCTTGGAAACCTTGCCGGTGAATATGTCTCCCACTTGCAATTCCCTTGTAAGGCTATCTACCTTGTTACGGGCTTGCTCCAACATGGCGGCATCGACTCCGCCTATGGTTACCGCCCCATCGTCTTCCACATTGATGGTCGTGCCGGTTTCTTCGCTGATGCCGCGTATGACCCGGCCACCAGGTCCAATCAAGGCTCCAATCTTTGATACATCTATCTTCAAGCGAATCATCTTCGGAGCGTACGGGCTCATTTCGCCGCGTGGCTGGGAGATGACTTCATTCATCTTGCCCATGATGTGAAGCCGGCCAACTCGGGCCTGCTCTAAGGCTTGCTTAAGGATATCCTCTGTCAATCCCGTCAGTTTGATATCCATTTGCAAGGCGTTGACTCCGTTGGCAGTCCCAGCAACTTTGAAATCCATGTCACCCAGAAAGTCTTCCATACCCTGGATGTCGCTGAGAATGGCATACTTGCCGCCATCTCCAGTCACTAATCCCATGGCTATACCCGCGACAGGTTCCGATATGGGTATGCCGGCGTCCAGCAAAGCCAATGTACTGCCGCATACACTGCCCATCGACGTACTGCCATTGGAACTGACCACCTCTGACACGATCCGGATGGCGTAGGGGAATTCTTCCTCACTCGGGAGCGACGGCAATATCGCCCTTTCAGCCAGAGCACCGTGGCCAATCTCCCTGCGCCCAGGAGAACCCACCCTCCGGGCCTCCCCGGTAGAGAATGACGGGAAATTGTAATGGTGCATGAAGCGTTTGGTATCGTCGGGGCCAACGGTATCTAGGGTTTGTTTCATACTCATCGAAGCCACAGTGACTATCGATAGCACTTGGGTTTGGCCCCTGGTGAACAGGCCGGAGCCGTGGGTGCGGGGCAGAAGGCCTACCTCACAGCTGATGGGACGAATCTCAGTAGTGCCTCGTCCGTCGGGGCGGATTCCTTGGTCCAGGATCCGGCTACGCACGACCCCTTTCAGAGAGTTGAAGAATGCAGTGCTGACTTTTTCCTTAGAATGATCCTCGGCCAACCGCCCGATGACCTCTGCTTCCAACGCTCTTTCGGCGTTGTCCCTGGCTTCTTTATCCAGGTTGCCTTCCAGCATAGTGGTCAGCCTGCCGTTCAAGATGGACATGACCTTTGATTCCAGTTCATCCGCTTCGGACTTATCAACTGAAAATTCCGTCTTAGGCTTGCCTACCTGGCGAACCAAGTCATCAATCATATTGATGCAAACCAGGTTAGCCTCGTGAGCTCGGCGGATACCCTCCAAGACCACCTCTTCCGAGACCTCGTTAGAGCCGGCCTCAACCATCATGATAGCGTCCCGATTGCTGGCCACCATCATATCCATCTGGCCGTCTTCGATTTCTTGGTAGGTGGGATAGACGATGTACTCACCGTCTTTATAGGCCAGACGACAAGCGCCAATGGGACCTTCAAAGGGAATTTGAGACATGGACAGGGCGGCCGAAGCCCCAATCATTCCTAAAACGCCGGGAGAATGCTCCGGGTCGGCCGACAGCACCGTCAGAGTGATCTGCACGTCATTGTGGAGGCCTTTTGGGAATAGGGGGCGAATAGAGCGGTCGGTTAGACGGGCGTTGAGAATGCCTTCTTGGCCAGGCCGGCCTTCCCGACGGAAAAAGCTGCCGGGTATCTTGCCGGCCGCGTAGAGCCTCTCTTCGTAGTCCACTGTCAGGGGCAAGAAATCCATGTCTTCGGAACGGGGCTTATCGGACATTACGGCTGTGGCCAGAACGATGGTCTCACCATAACGGACGGTCACCGATCCGTGGGCCAAACCGGCAAGCTTGCCGGTTTCGATTACCAGTTGCTCGCTACCCAGCGAGCGTTCAATAGTAGTGGGCATAGCGATACTTGAAGTACCTCGTAGTAGGATTGCAGTGGAGGTAAGTTAAGAAAAACAACACCCCGGTGGGGTGTTGTTTTTGAAGAGGCTTAGCGCCGGAGCCCTAGACGGGCAATGAGTGACTGGTACCGGTCCACATCTTCATTGGTGAGGTATTTCAGGAGTCTCCGCCGTTTGGACACCATATTAACCAGGCCGCGACGCGAGTGTACGTCCTTTTTGTGGACGCGTAGATGATCGGTAAGCTGCCTGATTCTCTCGGTGAGGATTGCTACCTGGAGGTCTGCGGAGCCGGTATCCTGATTGTTGAGGCGATATTCCTGGGTAATTCGTTCTCTAGTTTCCACGTCTAGCATCTGTGGTATTTAGCCTTCTCTATCCTCTCACTAACATCCTCGATATTATAGCATATAGAGCTGACCCACAGCAATTCGCACAAGGCCAATCCAAGACCTTTAGATTTCGCGGCAACCCACACCCATCTTGTTCACCCCAATCCCATCCACAAGCTATTCAATTTACCCAGTCTCGTTTATCAGCACCCATGAAGGCCTGTTACCCACGTCATAAGTCTCCAGAGGAGTGAGTTGACCAGTGTCGCCGTTGACCCGATAGGAAGCCAGGCGGTTCGACGCTGTTCCGGCAGCGAAGAGGAAGTTCCCTTCGGGGTCCAGACTAAAAGAGCTAGGCACAGCTTCGGTTAGCGTCTGCCCATTTGACGTTAGACGGCCGCTCGACGAGTCTACGATGAAGCCCGCTATGCTGTTGTGTCCCCGGTTGGGGACATACAGGAATCTCCCCGATGAAGAGATTTGGATCATGGAGCAGGTGTTTCTGCCCGAGAATCCACCGGGCAAGGTGGGTACGGTTTGGATCGCCGTCAGCGTTCCCTCCGAAGGGTCCAAGGCGTAGGAAGTGACACTGCAACCTTGCTCGTCGGAAAAGTATGCGATGTCCATCGTGGGATGAAAACAATAGTGGCGGGGACCAAGATAACCTCCCTGCTCAACCCGCAAGGGAGAGTTGGCAGTTAGATGACCAGTATCCTCATCAAATCGGAATTGGAAGATTACATTAGGTCCTGGCGCGTCTTTGACAGGCTCTAATACATTGTCGCTCAAACGAGCGATATGTGGGACGAAGGCGAAGCCGTTGGACCTGTCAGTCTGCATGCAATGGGCTCCCATCTCGGTTGCCAGCCATTCCGTCGGCGGGGCTCCAACGGCTCCGTCATCCCCGATGGGGTGAACGGCGGCATGCCCACTTTGATAATGAGCTGACAGCAAGAACTTGCCGCGGCGGTCTGTAGACAGATATGCCGGAGCACTACCAGGGATGACGGAGCCCGTCTTGGTAAGCGTTCCAGCGCTATGGTCTATCTGATGGCTGGAAATCTCGGGTTCGTTTCGATGCCCCACGTAAAGAACGTTCCGGTCCGGGCTAATGGCCAATAAAGAAGGCCCCCCCGGCATTGACACCTCAGCTTTAGGCGTCAATGCGCCCGTCGCGGCATCCATGTCGTATACAGATAACTTGTCATCATCCTGCAGTGCAACAAACATATTGTAATCCATGGTTCTACCTCATTCACCATCAGGCTTTGGCATGGCCTCCATCGGGCGAAGTCCGACAAGCCATTTCTGCTCCTTTTAATCAACCACCCAAGCGCTCCATGTCAAAATCATTTAATCTGCAAAGATACTTCTTCCCATCCTGTACCTTCTAGCTTCCGAAAATGCCACGAAACCCGGAAATAGCGAGTTTGCCATCAAGACACGAATAACCCGCTTTATTTTTGTATCGATGGGTCACCAGGTGGCAGAGGATTGTTGCCAGATTTGCCTCGTCATCTCACCCTCCCTTGCGACACTCCTCGGATTCATCACCCCCAAGGGGGATGAAATCAGGGACCTGTCTCGGGGGATAGTTCCCGTGCTATATACAAATACGCCGATGCTGGTATCCGGGCTAACTACGAATACTCTACCGTACTCATGGTCATCACGTGACCCTCTGCCACCAACTATACGGCCCTGAAACATATGCCCGTAGACCCGGTGGAGCTTGGCAAGGGCTTGGCCGATGGCCCAGAACTCTGAAGCTAGGACCTAAGCCTCGTCGGTCACCTGTACAGCTAGGAGCTGACCGATTTAGATTTTCGCCTGCCCGCTAACTCCGTCTATGAAAAAACCAAACCCGTGACACTAAGAGCAGGATAGAGCCTAGCACCACGGCAAGTAAGCACTCAGATCAGACCTGCGAGCCATTCGAGCAAACGGTCCATGGCCTCGGTCCAGACGTCCTCCCTGTCACGGCCGCTGGACTTGAGGACTGAAAAGCCATGGTCGGCTCCGTCCAAAATATGGACCTGAGAGCCCGGAACCATGCTAGCCGCCTCCATCAGTTCCTCGGGTGTCGCAAACGCATCCCGGGTTCCTGAGCAAAAAAGGGTGGGGACGGCGATGCTAGAGAAATGCTCGCCACGTCCCTCGCCCGAAGGTGCGATTGAACGGCCAGGCGGGTGCAGGGGATAGGCGAACAGTGCCAAGCCATCGACCACCGCTCCTTGGGCCACAACCAGGGATGCGATGCGCCCTCCCATAGACCTACCACCAACAACCAAAGGAACCCCTTCGACAGCCGCTGCGGTAATCACCTGCACCCATACCTCTTCTAAAAGTCGGAGCGAGTCCGGTCGGCGTCTCCCCGCTTCCATGTAAGGGAACTGGAACCGGACCGAACAATAACTCGAATCCGCCAGACGCCGGCTCAGATATGCCCCAAAGGGGTCATTGATGTTGGAGCCGGCCCCCGGCGCATATACGAGCAACCCTTTGGGGGTCCTGCCATCCGGTATCTTTCGAATGGCTGTGACCTCCACCCCATCTTGGACCTGTATTGAGAAACTTTCTCCGCTCATACCCACCAAGAACTCTACGAGTCTTTAGAAAGACCTAGATTCGCCTAGGTCCTTCCCTTTGGTTTATCTCAAGACCTACCGACCCAACCACCGTAGATAGGATACTGGCTGCAAATGAACTCGATATAAGCCGGTTGACCGGTCTCATTGGCCGCCAACGCACGCTTAAGAGCAGCACCCACCTCAGACGGAGCCGTCACCCGTTCCGCATGGTAACCCAGCGACCCAATAACCTGGGACATATCGATCTCGTCGTTGCCAATCACCCGGTGAGTAAATGGATCGTGGCCATCGCCCCAGAATCCAGGACCGTAACCCGCGAAGCCACCATTGCTGACGTGTACCACCGTGATTCCCAGCTGTTGCCGCAGCGCAACTTCCAGGTTACCCATCATGTATCCCAAGCCGGCCTCCCCAGTTACGGCGATGCAGCTCTTCTGAGGGAAAGAAATCTTTGCCGCGAGGGTTGCCGCCAGGCTAAACCCCAAAGAAGAAACATTACCCCATCCCAGAAATCCCCGGGGCACCAGCGTGTCATACACAGTACTGAGCTGATCCCTAGTATTACCGGATTCGTGGGTGACAAAGGAGTTGTGCGGATCCAGCACTTCCATCAATCCCGCATAGACCCGGTAAGGGTTAATAGGCATGTCATTGGAAGCCATCGCCTCCCGGTATTTGCCCATCGCTCCATCCCGGGCCGACTTCACCTCCACTGCCACGTTACCCGGAGGCCTGCCACCGCCGGAGGTTTTGTTTGACAACTGCTTCACCAACGCTTGCAGAGTGAAACGGGCGTCGCCTATCAAGGCCGCTGCAGTGGGATAGGCTTTATTGATGTGAATCTCATCCACGTTACAGTGAATTATCGTCTTGTTTACCGCGTTGGGAATCCCGTGCGCAAACCGTCCTGGTGATAGACTGGAGCCCACCGCCAGAATCAAGTCGCTCTTGTTCAGATACTCGTTGACTTGGTCACCACGGACTCCAACGAACAACGGGTGGTTCTCGGGAAAAGCACCCTTTGCTTTTAGCGTGGTAACCACTGGCGTGTTGGCCAGTTCGGCAAACTCTTTGAGTTCGGCAGACGCACCAGCGTAAATGACTCCCTCGCCCGCATAGATCAACGGAGCCTGGGCTTTGAGCAGAAGATCGACCACGCTGTCGACGTCATCAGGATTTGGCGCCGACTTCCAGCCCTGGACCGGATGGTACGGGTCCGCCATTTCATCATATTGGCCATCGGGATCAGGAATCGCCAGCACCACCGGCCCAGGGCTCCCTGAACGCAACATGGTAAAGGCGCGGCGCATGAATTCCGGCAACCGCTCGGGCTTGTCCAAATATCCGTACCACTTGGAGACCGATTTCAAACTGGCCGTGACATCGAACTGGCTGTTCTCGGTGGCTCCGATGGGCACTCCATCAGTGATACACAGTACCGGCGAACCGTCCTCGTAAGCTTGAGCCATCCCCGCATATGCGACCTGAAGGCCAGCGGCATTAACCCCGCCTTGGAAGGTACACACGCCAATCTTGGACCCAGCGTTAATGCGGGAAAATGCGTCCGCCAAAGCTACCGCATACCGGTCGTCCCTCATCATGACGAATGGAACACCCTCCCGTCCCAGCGCATTGTTAACCCGGCAAACCGGAAACGTGGACACCCATTCCACACCTTCTTGCTTGATTATCCTTGCAATCCCAGTGGCCACATCGATGGTCATTCTCATCTCCTCTAAATCCGGGGCTAGCCC
>Ga0310345_10006334_pt1 | contig 10358 bp, 10 predicted proteins | sample HC15DNA20500_MG_FD_204667 | JGI IMG/M metagenome (GOLD analysis project Ga0310345, IMG submission 204667) | Marine microbial communities from station ALOHA, North Pacific Subtropical Gyre - HC15-DNA-20-500_MG | ecosystem: Environmental > Aquatic > Marine > Oceanic | place: Pacific Ocean: North... | reverse complement strand
CCACCATATTTTCTCCTTTTAAAAGTTAAATCTACGTGAAACGGACTCTATTACTACCACCATTATGAATGATAAGGCAGAATGTATCCCAGCATAAGGTTTCTGTTTAGATCTATTCAAAAAAAATCTGGTTACTACTCATGATAGACTCTCCCAAATCGACTGTTTGAAGGAGTATTTTCAGCAATGAAATTAGGTGCTCACGTTTCGACCTCTGGAGGACTCAGCAAAGCAATTGAGCGAGCTACTAATATTGGTGCCGAAGCAATTCAGATTTTTGCATCCTCCCCAAGAGCGTGGAGGTTTCGCCATCCAGACGATGAAGCAGCCGAAAAGTTCATTCAACTGTCAGAACAAGAAGGTGTAAGCCCGTGCTACATTCACGGTAGTTATCTAGTGAACATAGGGGGAGACCCTGACCAAATTGAAAAGTCTGTTGATTCTCTCGTTAACAACATGAACGCAGCAGCCAAGATTGGTGCTGAAGGGGTGATATTTCACGGAGGTAGTCATAAAGGAAAAGGATTCGATAAGGTTTATGATCAAGCTGTAGATACTCTCCGAAAGGTCTTAGAATCATCTCCAGATAATGTATGGCTTTGCCTAGAGAACAGTGCCGGTATGGGAGCTCACATCGGATCATCCTTTCAAGAAATGGGAGCACTAATAAATGGTGTGAATCACCCTAATCTCAAAGTCTGTCTGGATACAGAACACCTGTTTGCTGCTGGATACAACATAGCCTCCTCAAAAGAAATTAAAGAAGTTATGAAAGAATTTGAAAAAGAAATTGGTTTTGATAAACTGGTCGCGGTTCATGCTAACGATTCAAAAGTGGAACTTGGTGCCGGTGTTGATCGTCACGAAAATATAGGCGACGGTCATATTGGAACCGCCGGGTTTGAGTCCATCATGGCTGAGCCTTCTTTTAAAAATGTCCCCTTCTTCCTAGAAGTCCCTGGTTTTGATGGTGAAGGTCCGGACAAAAAAAACCTAGATCTGCTGAAGCAGATCCGAAAAAGCCTAAACCTTGAGCCTGGAGTGTAAGTCGCGTCATTGAATAAAAAGAAGGATTTCTTCACCAATGGCATAGGAAGAAGATTCGCTCATGGTGGAAGCCTGAGAGCATCCGTACTTGGGGCAAACGATGGTCTGGTATCCAATTTTAGTATTGTGATGGGATTCGCGGGAGGTACCACATCTGCTGGAAGCCCAGAATTCATACTGTTGGCAGGGATCTCTGGTTTGTTAGCAGGAGCCCTGTCTATGGGAGCCGGTGAATATATTTCTATGAGGTCTCAGAGAGACCAATACGAACACCAGATTAACCGCAAACGAATGGATCTCCTCAACAATCCTGAAGTTGAAAAACAGCGTCTTATACATCTATACAAGGTTAAAGGATTGTCCCAGCTGGAATCTGAAACGATAGCAACTCAAATCATCTCCAATCCTACAGTAGCATTAGACACACTTGTTAAGGAAGAACTGGGAATTTCAATAGAACAACTAGGTGCACCTTGGAGTGCCTCAATCAGCAGCCTCGTCGCGTTCAGTGCTGGTGCCATCATACCAATACTGCCATTTTTTTTTGGTATGGGCATAGTCGCGATAGCTTGTAGCACTTTCCTTTCTTCGGTTGCCTTGCTGGCTGTCGGAGGATTGTTGGCCCTAATCAGTGGGAAGGGCCCAATATGGGGGTCAGTTAGAATGTTCCTAACAGGGTTGTTCGCTGCAACAGTTACCTACACCATAGGTTATTCAATTGGGATTTATGTAAATTAAGTCATCTAACCTTGTGCCAAGATTGGTAAACTATCAACCACAGCGTACATAAGGGATAAGTCCACAAAGACTTATACGGATAGGAAAACATTTTGACTTCAGGACAAAGTAGCCCGCGGCCCAGATCTAGAGACCTAGGAATCCGTATTGGTTATCTTTCTCAAGGAGATCAAAATTCCATCACTGACGTAAAAGGCGTACAAGTAGGCCACTCAACAATTATCACAGGTGAGGGTCGCCTAATCCCCAAAGAGGGGCCCATAAGGACGGGTGTTACAGTTGTACTACCTCACACAGGAAATCTATACCGCCAAAAAATTCCAGCTGCTTGCTACGTACTGAACGGATTTAGTAAATCTATCGGACTCTCTCAAGTCAGTGAACTGGGACATCTGGAAAGCCCCATAGCTCTGACCAGCACCTTAAATGTTTGGAGCGTCGCAGACTCAATAGTCGAATATCTAAGTGAACTAAACACAGGAGTCCAATCATTTAACCCGATAGTACTGGAATGCAATGACAGGTTCCTAAATGACGCTATTGGGAGACATGTCAGAAAGCGACATGTAGACGAAGCAATAACCTCTGCGTCAAACATAAACACCCAAGAAGGCAATATAGGAGCTGGTACAGGTATGACAGGGTTTGGATGGAAGGCGGGGATAGGCACTTCATCCAGAATTTGCGAATCACTCCATGGTGCCTATGTTGTAGGTGTTTTGGTGCTATGTAACATGGGAGATCCAAGGGATTTACGAATTGATGGGCTTCAAATTGGACGATATCTAATGCCTCCAGGTGTTAATGATGAGTCAGGAGGATCAATATGCTTCATTGTGGCAACCGACGCTCCGGTTACAGCAAGGCAATTAAATCGGATGGCTAAAAGAGCTCATTTAGGTTTGGCGAGGGCTGGAGGAGTGGTCAGCCACGGAAGTGGAACAACCGCTTTGGCATTTTCCAATTCCTCCGACAGACCTCAGATAGACGATGCGCATTTAACGGTCTTATTCAGGGGAGTTGTAGAGTCGGCAGAGGAAGCTATAATCAACTCTCTGTTAGGATCAGAAACTCTGGCTGGTCGCGACGGAAACGTAAGGCATTCTATACCTACGGATAAGTTAGAAGGCCTTTTGAACATACAAAGGAACTCTTTAGAAAAGGTTTTAAGTTCAGATCAAGAACCAACGTAGAAAAATAAATCAATATTTTCATAAAACGATTCTAATATTAAGAAGCTGAAGGGGGCACAAATGACTACGGCCAACCAAGGAGATATCTACAAGGAGTTGGGTGCTACTCCAATTATTAATGCTATCGGAAGTGTAACCATGTTAGGTGGCTCCACTCCCATTCCAGAAGTAACAATCGCAATGGAAAGGGCTGGAGAATCCTATATTCCATTGATGGAACTTGAAGAAAAGGCGGGTGAATTTGTAGCAGATATGATTGACGTTCCTGCTGCCTATATCACATCGGGCGCCGGTTCCGCTCTCACACTTGCAGCGGCAGCAGTAATGGCTGGGGACGACGATGACCTAATCCAGCGTTTACCAGATACAGCTGGCATGAAAAATGAAATTCTCATACAAAAAAGGCAGCGATACTGGTACGACAGGTGCTTGGAAGCATCTGGAGCCAAGTTAGTTGATTTTGGGAGCGATGAGGAAACCACTCGAGAAGACTTAATCAATTCCATAACTGTAAATACAGCCGCAGTTCATTTTTATATGGTAGAGCAGGAACCCGACTCCAAGGCACTATCCTTAGAAGAGACGATAGAAATAGCCCATGATAATGGAATACCGGTTCTGGTGGACGCAGCCGGCCAGATATACCCATTGGACTTATTCGGAAAATACGTACGCATGGGTGCGGATTTTCAATGTATCGCGGCAAAATATATGGGAGCTTCACAATCCACTGGGCTTGCACTGGGTACAGAAGAGATGATTCGAAAGATCTCAAAACAATCTTTTGTCGGATATGAAGGAAGAAGAATAAGAGGAATAGGTAGGCCACACAAAGTGGACAGACAAGAAATGGTAGGGGTGGTAGCAGCGGTCCGGCACTGGATGACCATAAATCATGAAGAGCGACTCGCTTCGATAGAAGAGAGAAGTGGAAGGATAATCGATATCCTAGGCGGCATAGAAGGCGTGGAGGTCAGCATGATCGACAACATCATGGGTCACCAACCCTTTGGAGTTCAGTTACAGGTAGACGAAAAGATCACGGGTGTATCGCTACAAAGCATTGTGGATAAACTCAAAGCTGGAGATCCTCCAATATGGACCCGAGTTAGAGAAAACGAAAATTTCATAGCAATTCACATATTCGGTTTAAAAGAAGGACAGGAGGAAATAGTGGGATCCAGAATTGCAGAACTATTGCGATAGGTAATTTGGATACGCGAATTTTAGGAAAATCAGATCTTGAAGTCCCTATCATTTGCTTTGGAGCGTGGCCTATCGGAGGGGGGTTGGGCCGTGTCGACCAAAGGGAAGCCATAAGTACTATTCACGCCGCCATAGACTCTGGAATCACTTTCATAGATACGGCCGAAGGCTATCAGACCAGTGAATTCGTACTCGGGAAAGCTTTGAAAGGAAAAAGAGAATCTGTAACAATCGCCTCAAAATTATCTGGGCCGGATCACTCTGAGACCCATATATTGGAGGCAATCGAAAATAGTCTTACCGCTTTAAGGGTCGATTATATTGACTTGTATCAACTTCATAGCCCACAGCCTCAATGGCCGATTCAAGAAACGATCGAAATACTCATTCGACTAAAAGACCAAGGGAAACTACGACATATAGGTCTATCCAATTACACACCCAAACAAACTAGGCAAGCGATGCAATTTGGTCCCATCGTGAGCTCACAACCTAGATACAACATGATTTTTACTCAAGAGGATGAAACTTTAGAGTTCTGTAGAGCTAACAACATAGGTGTTATCCCTCACTCAGTTTTGGCCAAGAGTCTACTTAGTGGCAAATACAAACCTGGGCATACATTCGGTCACGATGACGAAAGAAGATTATTCAACTTCTTTAGAGGACAACTCTTCGAAACCATTTACGAAGTTACGGAAAAATTAAAGGCATGGGCTGAAGAACGAGAGAGAGATCTAATACAACTGGCTATTGCGTGGGTCGTTGCAAATCCTGCAGTGACCTCTGCAATCGTGGGAATGAAATCAGTTGACCAGGTCGCAGATGTCACCAAAGCCGCTACCTGGAAACTTACAGACTCAGATTTATCGGACATTAAAAACATAATAGGAGATCTATGTCCCATGTGGATCAAAGACGAAGTCCGCTAATCTGAGTGCACTCAATTTGTCTCACCCCATGATCAATGGCGTGGCTAATGACAGAAAAATTCATGTGATAAAATCTAAAGGTTTCGAGATTTTCGATTTCAATAACATAACCATAAAATCCAACTAAGATTTCATGCGACCTACACAGGAGTTTGATCAGATGGAAGGTCTGACTCTAGACACCAACAAAAGAGAAATTACTGGCAAAAAAGTCGCCACACTTAGGCGTGATGGAATTACCCCCATACATCTATATGGCAACGGTATCGAATCCCAGTCTTTGCAGTGTGACACCGCCACCGTAAGCAAAGTGGTTCTGCAAGCCGGCACCAATATACCAGTAACAGTTACTGTTCCCGGGGATTCCCAAGAAAATGTTTGCTTCGTAAGAGAAGTTCAATATCACCCAGTTACAGATAGGCTGATCCACGTCGACTTCATGAAAGTAGATGTCACAAGAACCGTGCGAGCTGAGGTACCAATAGTGATTTCGGGATTGTCACCTGCCGTAAGAAACATGGGCGGGACACTTTTGCAACCGCTTCAGTCGGTTACAGTGGAAGCACTCCCAATGGACATTCCCTCTATGTTTTCTTTAAACTCAGATCTTCTAATTGACTTTGACACCAACTTTTATGTCAGCGATCTTGAAGCTCCAGATAACATAAACATCATTAATGACGTTGAGGATTTAGTCGCGGGTGTGGTAGCACCGAGAATTGAACGTGAAACCGGCCTAGATGTGGATGGGGCCGAAGAGTCGGATGAGACCGATGGATCGGAAGATGGAGCAGGTGAGGGAGCCGGGGGTGGCTCAACCGAAGGGGACGGTCCGGCAAATGAGAGTGGGGACAGCTAGAGAATAAAGGGCTTCAGTTTGTTTACTGACGGTCATATTTCGCCAGAAAGGTCCAAATGAGCCGGCAGTGATATCTACTTGAGCTTTATTGTTCGAACTTGTTTGAGGGTAAAATGAAACCATGTGTGGCAGATTTACCCTATACACAGACATAAGTATTCTCGCTGAGAGATTCTTGTTTGATCATTATGATATTTGTGCCCAAGGTGGTTTCGTTCCCACCTATAACATTGCGCCAACCCAACGTGTTCTGGTTGTCACAAAAGAATCAAATATGAATGTTAATAGAGTAGAAGTGATGAGATGGGGACTAAAACCAACTTGGATCAAAAGACAGTCCAACTCCAAACTTCTGATCAACGCCCGAAGCGAGACGATCTCTGAAAAACCAAGCTTTAGAGAAGCATTCTCCAATAGGAGATGTCTAATATTAGCGGATGGTTTTTACGAGTGGGAACATACCACCATAGGTAAACGCCCCGTCCGAATACAGATGAGAGAAACCAAACCTTTTGCCTTTGCCGGTATATGGGAACCGAGTAGAGATAATTCGGGAAAATATGATCCTGAATTAATGAGCTCTTGCGCTATCATCACCACTCCGGCTAGTAAATTTATGAAGCCAATTCACAATAGAATGCCCATTATTCTCAAGCCCCAGAACGAAAAGAAATGGGCAGATAAAGAAATAACCGAACCTGAAGAACTAGAGGACATTCTCTCTCCTATTGCTGACAAGCACATGGAAACGTGGCCTGTGTCACAATTTGTTAACTCTCCACATAACAATGATCCTCTTTGCATAAAACGCGAGCTGAAGCTTTTATAAGCAGTTGCCAACAAGTGTTTCTCAACTTATCCTTAGGCTTGGGAACCAGTAAAAGATTGAAGTCTTCAAACTACTACGGAATCACAGAAAGGACGTTAAGAAATGGCACAGATATCCTATAAAGGTCCAGCGCATATCCCTGGAATTGAAGAAGGCGTAGACCTGACCGCCATTATAGATAACTCCTCTAACACAGTGACTATAGAATTCGAACGTGAACTTGCAGGATCTTCTACTTGGCAAGGAAATTCTGTGGAAATAAACGAGCGACTAAAATATAGTGAGATTGTATTTAAAACTGCGAATCTTCCGCTCGACACTATTAACCTTGTTTGGAAATTTAACGCATCTAAAATAGATGACAGTCTGGCAGCGGTCATAGTTCCGCAACCTAATAAGCTAAGAGTATCTGGAGAAAAGGGATTCGTACTTACAAAATAGCCGTCTGGTGAACCCCTAACGGGTCGAACCTAATTTCCACACTTCACCGATACGTTTTGAAAAGTTGTCCCCATCCAGTTCCCAGGGCTTTCTCCGCCCTTTTTTTCCCCTTAAATCTATACCAATAATCGTTGTGATATAGATTGGAGGCAAGATAGGCCCAGGGAGCTATCGGTGATCTTAAGAGAATATTTTCAAGCGGCTTCAATGGCCCCCAGTAAATCATTTTTTGTCCCTTACTAGCGAACGTATTCTTACTCTCAAACCCCCAGTCAATCTTGGAAATATCCTCTCCTTTTACATCTATTTTAGAAATATCGGCACACCCAAGGCCTTCTTCATGCGCCAAACGTATGAATTCGATAGACATAGGGTCAAATCCCATCATGCTAGCTGACACAGCGTCAACCGCGACCTGATCCGCTCCAGCTAAAATTACATTTTTTTCATGCCAGTCCATAGCGCGAGGACCAGCCCCGGAACCAGCAAAACTACCATCAGTGACGGAAAATATTCCGGGATGAATTTGTTTCTGGATCTTCAATAAGTCAACCAAAGTTTCATGAATTACAGAATGTGTCCAATGCCTCTGAAAATTTAATAGCCCCCCAAATGCATTTTTCATAGCCCCAGTTATGGTAGTGAACACATGCGTTTTCATCGTTGGTAGATGAACAATGTTTTTACCGATTAACACTTCAGGTATATGGATACCTTGTTTATAAATTTTGTCTAGAACGAGGAATTTTTCTTTGGACTCAAATGGTATCCATTTCTGCTCTTCTAGGTGAATTGCATCAAGGTTATGCAACTCTTCTACGAACTTGTGTCCATTCTTAATTTGTCCTTCCTTTGCATCCACAACCACAGTACCATTATGTGTAGGAATTATGTCTTTGTACCCATCGTCTACCAAAGTTCTTATCACCCCATCAAGCTGCCACGGAGTAGTTGAGCACGCGGGGTAATAATGCTGCCAGGAAATGTTGATCTTAAGTAGGGTGGCAAAGTCCTTAGGAAGAGCGACAGCATACCCGGCAAGCTTCATCGCAGCCTTTACATCATGCAGAACTGTCTCCGGAGACGTCCTAACGACTGCAACTACGGGACTAGTGTGACTGGTTATGTTGTCTGAATGGCGAACAGACATAGGTGCCCCGTCGAAAAGATCGACTGTGGAGCCACCCCTTTCTATCACCTAGGACTCTACATCCAGATAGTCTTTAAGTTTTTTTGATCGGTTCGGATGCCTAAGTTTACGCAAGGCCTTGGCTTCTATTTGCCGAATCCTTTCACGAGTTACTCCAAAATCTTTGCCTACCTCTTCCAAGGTCCTGCTTCTACCATCCTCTAGACCAAATCTTAGTTCCAGAACTCTCGCCTCTCGATCATTTAGCGTGTGAAGAACATCGGTCACTTGTTCCCTCAAAAGCTGATAGGAGGCGGCTTCGACTGGCGCCAAGGCTGTTGTATCAGGTATAAAATCACCTAAATGACTATCCTCTTCTTCACCAATCGGCGTTTCAAGTGAAACTGGTTCCTGAGAGATTTTTAGTATCTCTCTCACCTTCTCTGGGCTGATCTCCATTTCCTTACCAATTTCCTCACTGGTCGGCTCTCTGCCATATTCCTGAACTAGCCTACGTGTCACACGAAGGAGCTTATTAATAGTCTCCACCATGTGTACGGGTATTCTTATCGTTCTAGCTTGGTCCGCTATGGCACGTGTAATTGCCTGGCGAATCCACCAGGTAGCGTAGGTACTGAATTTGTATCCCTTTCTGTAATCAAACTTTTCAACAGCTCGTATAAGACCAATATTTCCTTCTTGAATAAGGTCCAAGAGAGACATTCCTCTTCCAATGTATTTTTTTGCAACACTAACAACCAAACGAAGATTAGCTTCAGAGAGGTGTTGCTGTGCCTCGTCACCACGATCACGCTGCCGTTGAATATGCTGATGATAAAGAAGTTGATACGGCTCCATCTTATCTAAAATTTCGCCCTTATCTAGCACTCCGTTTAGTTCAGAAATTTTCACTCTGGGATCCACAGACCTGACAACATCGTCTGGCATAATCCTAGTATTGATAGAAGCCTGTTTTATCATCTCTTTCAATTCATCCATCTCTGGCGGATCTTGATCGGTCAATTCTGAATAGATGGCAGAAACCTGCTCAAGTAGCTCATCTTGGAATATTCCGTCTATAGCTTCACGTATATCAGAGTTAACACCAGGCATTAGGTCCGATAGGGTGCCATCAAATGGGACTTCTTTTGCGTTCAGAATAGCTGTAATAATGTCGGCGCTATCAGCCACAACTCGAAGCATATGAAGAGCTACTTCCTGAGGTCTAGGGCTTGTGTCCTCGTCATCAGAAAGTTCATCATCAAGCCTCTCGACATAACGTTTCGCCTCAAACTTCCTGGCTAGTTCCCTCTCCTCTGGTGCTTTAAGTAGGTCAACCCTGCCTATTTCGCGAAGATACATACGCACCGGATCATCTATGACGTCCGGAGTTCCGATTTCTTTTTCCCATTCACGAGTGGCTTTAGCCTTTATTTCCTCAAGGCTCGGGGGAGAATCATCATTCTCATCTTCTTCGTCTTCTTCATCTCTAGCAACCGGCCTGGACATGCCAAGCTCAACTACACCGGCATCTTCATCCTCGTCTTCATCCTCGTCAATTTCTACAACTCCATCACCAGTTTCACCTTCATCCGCACGATATCCATCCTCTTTCTGACGACTGCTACTGATTGCACCATCTAGTAGTTCAGATTCCCCACCTAAACTTAATTTGGCATTATCTTGGTCCATTTAAACTAACTCCCTTTCCTTCAAACCACACTAACCGAATGCATCTTACTCTCAATAACTGATTTACATATCATATTTTACCAAATCCTACACATCTATTTGGTGAACCTAAGGGGATTTTCAGTTTCAACTATCCGTTTATTGATTTTATTGAGGACTTCATTGTCTTCGTCAGATGGTGGCATTTCAGATCCATCTCGGGAAATGGCAAGACTGTGTGCTTGTAACTTAAGTTGGTTCCTAATCACCCTTCTAGCCCTGTAATCTAAATCTAACTGGGCTTCTGCAAACG
>Ga0310345_10006333_pt1 | contig 10360 bp, 8 predicted proteins | sample HC15DNA20500_MG_FD_204667 | JGI IMG/M metagenome (GOLD analysis project Ga0310345, IMG submission 204667) | Marine microbial communities from station ALOHA, North Pacific Subtropical Gyre - HC15-DNA-20-500_MG | ecosystem: Environmental > Aquatic > Marine > Oceanic | place: Pacific Ocean: North... | reverse complement strand
GAAAGTAAAACCACCCACCATTCCCTCTCGCCAAGCGCTCTTCAACGGCAAGCTCAGGAACTGGATCAAGAACCCAATCGATGCCTATATCTTGAAGGAGCTTGAAAAACAAAACATGGTGCCTTCAAGGCACGCCGAGAAATGGTCGCTTCTGCGTCGTGTTTATTTCGATCTCATTGGTCTCCCTCCAAGCTTCGAAGACATGCAGCGTTTTGTGAACAGGCAGGAAAGCTACGAGCAAGTGGTGGATCGCCTGCTTGCCAGCCCCCAGTACGGCGAACGCTGGGGCCGCCACTGGCTTGACGTGGCGCGATATGCTGACACCACCGGCGACAACCGCCGCGGCCGCCTCTCAAGTTACATCTACGCGCACACTTATCGCGACTGGGTGATCGATGCACTGAACGCCGACATGCCCTATGACCAGTTTCTCATCAAGCAAATCGCCGCCGACCGCAAAAGGGAAAGCCAGACCGACCTGGCTGCGCTCGGCTTCCTCACGCTTGGTCCGCGCGTGGCAGGTGCCAACGAGATTATTGATGACCGCATTGATGTGATCACCCGGGGCACGATGGGCCTCTCCGTTTACTGCGCCCGATGCCATGATCATAAATTTGATCCTATCTCCACAGCCGATTATTACTCTCTCTACGGCGTATTCAATAGTTCATACGAACCCACAGGGCCCTATCGTGCCATCGCACTTATGGATAAGCCCAATCCACGTGATGAAGCCATCAGGATCAAGGGTGGGGAAAAACGGGGCAGGGTTGTTCCACGGCAGTTCCTAAAAATTCTCTCCGGTCCGAACCGCCAGCCCTTCAAGTTTGGATCCGGCCGCCTTGAACTAGCCCAAGCCATCGCCAACAAGGACAATCCCCTCACTGCCCGCGTAATGGTCAACCGTATTTGGATGCATTACTTCGGCAAGGGTATTGTGTCTTCCATCAACGAGTTCGGCCTGCGCGCGACGGATCCTTCGCACCCCGAGTTGCTCGATTACCTTGCATGGTTTTTTACCGAGAACAACTGGTCCATGAAGACTCTGCACAAGCACATCCTCATGTCCAACACCTACCAGCAGACCAGTGAGGACAACTCGCGCTACAACGTGAAGGATCCGGACAACATCTATTACTACAAGATGGATCTCCGCCGTTTGGATCTTGAGTCCTTCCGCGATGGTCTGCTCCAAGTCTCCGGAGTACTGAACCTCACCATGGGTGGCCCGCCAATGAGGTTGGCCGACAACCGGACTATCGGATTGCCCAACTACCGGCGAACCGTGTACGCGATGGTAGACCGCCGCGACTTGGACGAGATGTTCAAGACATTTGATTTCCCTAATCCCAACGCTACGGCGGGCCAGCGTTTCATCTCCACGGTATCTCAACAGGCTCTCTTCATGATGAACAGCCCCATGCTAGTGAATCTGGCACAACAAATTATTTCGCGCAATGAATTCGCCAACCTCCAGGACAACCGCAGCCGAATTATCACCCTATACAACCTGGTTTATCAGCGAGATCCTGAGCCCATTGAGCTCAAGCACGGTCAACGCTTCCTGAAGGGAAAGGCCCGTGGCGTTCAAACGTGGTACAACGGCTATGGCCGGTGGAGTGTCATGGATTCGAAGAACAAAATTTACAGGATTAATTTCCGCCAATTCCCCTACCCCAACCTCAAGGTGAGCAAAGGCAATATCCCCAGCTTCGGCCCACTGGAACTCACTGGCATCGGCGGGCATCCCAGCGCACAACCAAATGTTGCGGTGATCCGCCGCTGGGTCGCCACTCGTAACGCCACAGTAGACATTTCCGGCCGCCTTGAGCACCAACTCGATGCTGAAGCCGACGCGGTGTATAAGAAACTTAAGCCTGAGGATCAAAAGTTGTACGACAAAAACGCTTGGGACGGCGTCACCGGCATCGTTGTCTGGAGCCGCACCAGCAGCGGCACCACAAGAATTGGCAGGGAACTCTGGCGCTACAATGTACTCCGCGACCGGCGTGATGCCAATTATGGCGATATTATTGTAAAGCGCGGCGACACCATCGACTTCATCGTCACCAGTCGCAACTACATGAAACCGAAATTACGCCAAGGCATTGCCCTGAAACTAAAAATCAAGAACCCACAGCAGGATAATTTCACGTGGAATCCCACCGTGCGCATCAAGAAGGAAGTTGCCGAACCTCGGATGTGGAAAAAATATGTGCAGGTCCTGCTGCTCTCCAACGAGTTGGCTTATGTGGATTAGTTCGGAAACATTTTCTCCGCGAAAGCATTAATAAAAACGGCAAGCTTAACACCGCGGTATTTATGTGACGGCTTCAAATTTACGTTACAGAGGACATTGCGCCAGCAAGCGATTGTTGGCACACTGGGCGCATGTTATTTCGCATTCTCTCCGGCTTTTTAGGCCTCGCTGCGCTGTCTGTTGGTGCGGCAGATATCCTCAAGGATTCTCAAGCCACCGCCAACCGTCTCATTCACTCGGCCACCAACAGTGCCTTCGGCTTTAACCGACTAGCGACCATGTGCGACACGTTTGGCCCGCGCTTCAGTGGCTCGCCCAATCTGGAGAAGGCCATCGACTGGTGCCTTGCACAAATGAAAAAGGATGGCTTCACCAATGTGCATGGGGAGGAAGTCACCGTGCCGCGCTGGGTGCGCGGCAAGGAATCGGCCACGCTCCTCGCGCCGCGCGCGCGCGCGCTGCCCATGATGGGTCTGGGCGGCAGCGTGGACACACCGGGAAAAGGCATTACTGCGGATGTACTGGTGGTAAATAGTTTTGAAGATCTCAAGGCGAAGGCTGCGCAAGCGAAGGGAAAAATCGTACTCTTCAATCTGCCGTTCACTGAGTATCGCGAGACGGTGATCGTGCGGCGCATGGGCGCCATTGAGGCAGCCAAGGCCGGTGCAGTTGCCAGCCTGATCCGCTCGGTCGGACCGTTTTCCATGCAGACTCCGCACACTGGAAACATGCGCTATGATGCGGAGGTAAAGCGTATCCCGCACGCGGCGCTCTCGGTTGAAGATGCCATGATGCTGGCGCGAATGCAGACGCGCGGAGAGCCAATCCGCATTGAACTGAAAATGGAGGCGCGCACACTGCCGCCGGCCAAGTCGCGCAACGTGATTGCGGATATTCGCGGCCGCGAGAAACCCAATGAGATTATCATCGTGAGTGGCCACATTGATTCATGGGACGTGGGCCAGGGAGCAATGGACGATGGCGGTGGCTGCCTCGCCGCGTGGGAGGCAGCACGACTCATCATGAAGACGGACCTCAAACCGCGCCGCACCATTCGCGTGGTATTGTGGACCAATGAGGAAAACGGCCTTGGCGGCGCCAAGGAATATGCGCGGCGCCACGCGGCCGACCTGAAGAACCACGTGCTGGCGATTGAATCGGACTCAGGCGTGTTCAAGCCAACGGGCTACGGTTTCCTTGGAAGTGGCGAGGGTATGAAAGTCATCCGGAAAATTGGCGGGTTACTTGCACCCATTAACGCAGGAGAGATCAAGAAAGGTTGCCGCGGAGCGGATGTGTTGCGACTGATATCCGGCGGAGTACCGGTAATGCATCTGGAAGTGGATCGTGAGCGTTACTTTTGGTTTCACCACACCCAAGCGGACACCATCGACAAGCTTGATCGAAATGAGTTCAACCAATGCGTGGCCTCAATGGCCGTGATGGCCTATGTGGTGGCGGATCTGCCGGAGCCGGTGCCGCGGTAATACATTGGGAAAAAGCAGCCGCCAGAGTTTCCCCCGGCGGCTGCTACCCAACGCGCTATTATGTTGCGATTGAACAACTCATCAAAGTCGGACAACCATCGGGAGATTAGCAGTTTTCAGAAGGGCTTGCCTACTGTAAGAACGGACTTTTTTTATAATGAGCTAGAAATCGATTCGGCACATTGGCAAGGCCTTACGAAGGGCCGCCACTTCGCTTTTCGGCACTGGATTTCCAGTCAAATCGAGGGCGCCGAGATCTTTAATTTCAGCCAATGAAGCAACATCCGTCACTTGATTATCGGCCAAATATAGTCGCACAAGATGAGGCATTTTTGCGAGGACACGAATATTGGTGAGCTGGTTTTTCGCCAAATACAAAACCTCAAGGGCTTGCAGATTGGCCAACGGCTTAACGTCCTTGATATTGTTTCCGGAGAGACGTAGCAATCGCAGATTCCGCAGTTCACCCAGCAGAGAAATATCGGTGAGCTGATTGCGATTCAGATCGAGGAATTCCAATCGGCGCAACTTACTTAAGGGTGCAATATCAATAATGCGGTTATCGTTCAGGGTGAGATGCGTCATTTGTGACAATTGCAAAAAAGCGTCCGTATGCGTCAGGATATTATAACCCGCATCCAATTCCCGTAAACGTGTCATATGCGTGATGGAATCGAGGTGCTGCAGGCTATTATGCCTGAGACGTAAAATCTCCACTCGGGTCAATGATTGCAATGGCGATACGTCGGTCAGATGGTTACTGTTGAGATTCAGATTTTGCAGTGCTGACATTCTCGCGATAGGAGCAAGATCCTGCACTTCCTTGCCGGCCATATTGATTTTGTCGATGAGCAAATATTCTTCCTTGTAGATGGCCCCGGTCGGCTTGTTCAAGCGTAGCCTCATTTCCTCTTCCAAATCCTGATTGGCCATTTGCTGAGCTAACTCAGGCCTTTGATCCTCCACCCCAGGTGATTTTTTATCGCCGCTCCATCTGAGTTTGGAATGACTCCGCACTCCATCTAATTCAGCGCGGCCGAAATTCACCGTGTAGGTCAACCGCATGTGATAGGTATTAAACACACCCTGCCAAATATATTCCTCATACAAATCTGCGTAACGACTGCCTTTATCAGAAATATCCGGCTCCCCCATGAGAGCATGCACGTCATTATCGTCAATATTCCGCATGCCCTTCAATCGAAACATCAGTTCTTCCGCTGCCGCATCTAAGTCCTGACGCGCTCTTTGGTCCTGCCACCAACCGGCAAGCACTGCCACCAACAACACCCCCAGTACGATATGCCGGACTAATCCGGAACGTCCGGTGGGTGCGGGTTTTTGTTCTTCAGGAGAATTTTCATCGAGACTTCCGGCATCTTCCTCCGATGACGAGCTGGTCTCATTCCGATCAGATTCTTCTTTCGGATCTTTCGATTCAGGCTCAGGCATAGATGGAATTCACTTTTTGATGCGGCGGAGAATGACATCGGTAAAAAAACTCCGCAAGGTCACATTTTCAATCGTGCTAGAAATTGATTAATCAATGGACTAGGTGTGCCACAATGACAAACAACCTCGTCCAACAGGTTGTCAGACTCATTTCGGATTTAGAATTATCGTCGGAGTGATGGGTGACAGATTCATCACCCTGAACAACTCTTGACGAGAACATACAAAACCACTCCCACCACCCATGCCGTAGCTCCACAACCAGGGTTTTTCTTTTCTGCCTCGCCTTCCTCTCCCGATTCTCCGGGATGCGAACTCGCACCTGGGGTTTTCCCAAACATCCCTTTCAAATGCGATCCAAGCTTTCTCCCTAATTCTTCAGCGGTCATTTCTGGCTTGGAAATGACTGGCGGGCCGGATGATTCATCACCCCAATCCACCGGCAGCTCCCGGGGTTCCGATTCGATGATGGGCGGAGTGCCTTCGTCATAATCCTTAACTTGGGGGTCATCATCTCCCATTTGCACCTCCAGCTCCTTTGGTTTGCCTTCCAGGGCCCGAGCTGCCTCTTCGTGCCCCTGATCGGCGGCTCGCTCAAGCCACCTTTTGGCTTCATCCATATTCGGCTCAACCCGATCGCCTTCAAGATAAATAATACCCAATTTATATTGGATCTTTGCTTCGTTTAACTTGTCAGCACGGTAAATGAGATTGTCCAGAATACGCATAGGAAAGACTCTCGATAGGCTTCTACTTGTACCAATCACGCAGGCGCACGTCAGCCGCATCGCCAACGAGCTTCTTGAAGATGGCCGTGTCCTGCCCGCGCGAATGATAGGGATATACCACCTTGGGCTTGAATTTCTTCACCACCTTGGCCGCTGCCATCACGTCCATCGTGTAGGGCAGGTTCATGCACAGGAAGGCGACATCAATGTTCTTCAACGCCAGCATCTCCAGAGTCTCTTCAGTATCGCCGCTGATGTAGATGCGTTTGCCACCGAGGTTGAGCACGTAGCCGTTACCTTGTCCCTTGGGATGATACCGCTTGCGCGGCGGCGTGGTGTTGTAGCTGGCCACCGCCTCGAGCTTGAAACCCACCTTCTCCGTGCTGGTGCCATTGGCCACGGCGATGGTCCGGTCCTTGAGTTCTTTTCCCAAGACCCCCACCAAGGCCGGCGGCGCAACCAGTTGTGTCTTCGGCCCCACCACCACCTTCAGGATGGCCTCGCGAAAATGATCGCCATGAATGTGGGTGAGCAGCACGAGGTCCGGCTTGGGAAACGCCTTGTACCAACCGGCCATGCCAACCGGATCCACATAAATGGTCTTGCCGCCCCATTCGATCACCAGCGTGGCGTGATTGATAGGCGTGATTATGAGCTTGCCCTTGGCGGTTTTAAACTCCTCGGCGGCAAAAGCCGGTGTGCAGATAAACAGGACTGAAATAATGACCAGCAAACGCAGTGGCTTCATGGCCCAAGGCTAATCCTACAGCAACTTGGATGCAATGGAAATGCGGCTAGGGTTCGGTGGGGGCAGCAGATGTTTTCGTTATGTGAGATGTTTTCGTTATGTGTAAGGAAATGTAAATGCTCAGCAACACGGAGGCGCAAAAGGCGGCGGCACCCCATTCGATTTCCACTCGCGAACCACCGGGTAGGCCCTTGACTGCCACGACGAGCACGGCCATCACAAATACGTCGAGCATGGACCATTTGCCGAGCTGGTTTACCCAGCGCACTGGTGCGCCCAGCTCATGCCCGTGAGCCAGCCGCGCTGTCGCCGCCCAATACACGCCCAGTTTCCACAATGGAAATACCACCGAGAAGAGCAGAACCACTACGCCGATGAAAACGTTGCTATCGGTGAGGAGGGAGCGAATTCCGTCGAGCAGCGAATAGGTTGTGGGCACCACAAGGTCAGGATCGATCAGGCGCGCCAGCCAGGTGACGTTTCCATAAGAGGGCTGCAACGTCATGCACGGCGCAAAGAGGCCCACGCCGAGCAGGATCGATGCGGCGATCAACAACACCTGTAGATGCCCCGGCTTCATGACGGCTCAGCGCAGGGCCTTCACGAGTTCCTCGATGGGCAAGGCGCTGTCCACCACGCGCAGGACAAGGCGCTTGAGGCCGCCCCGATCCTTGGCCAAGTCATCACGGTCGCGCGTGGGACGTCCGTTGGTGTCAATGAAAAATTCATTGTCGCCCTGTTTCAAATCAGTAACCCTCAGCGCGCACTGGCCGGCAAAGTCATCCCGCAACGGGTCGTTGTCGTACGCGAGAACGACCAGTTCACCATTCTGCTCCGCGGAAATGAGCGCGGCCTTGATAGCGTTGAGCGGCGTGAGGCGCTTACCCCCGGGCTTTAGAATTTTCCCGAGGTCGGACAATTTAATGTCCGCGCCCAAGCCCATCCACTTGCCAATGAGCACGTCTTTCGCCGCGTTATTTTTCGTGCTGAAGATCGTCTTGTCGTGCCATTGCAGATGGTAAAAAATATCCGGGGCCGAGTCGGGCGCATCCCATTTCGCGCCGTTGATTTTTTTTGGGTGAAATTCCATCAGCGTGACCAACACGTAATAATCCTTGCCCACTTTTACCTCTGCCGATGGCTTGTTCTCGTCGCCCTCCTCCGCCTGCTGTTTGTCGCCACCCATGAAAAACAACGCCCCGACTGCCACCACAATCAGCAGTGGAGCCACATAAAAAGACGGCGACGGTGAGGGCTGCTTTTCAGTGGATACCGTCTCGGTCATGGCAGGAAATTATTGGGCCTGCTTCAGCTTCACCGACGCCCGAATGCCGCGCATGGTTTTCCAAATGGGCGCCGAGCGTTTCTGCGGCGAAGCGCAGACGAAAAGATAGTTGAACGGCGTGCCCTTGTACTGCCACGTCTGTAGTTCAAAATGCAGTGTCTGGAATTTTTTCGTGGCGAAGGGCTCAATCCAATACACCTCCGCGCGATAAAATTTGGCATTCAGCACGCCCTTCGGCGAGGCCTCTTGCAACTTGAGCGCCTGTAGCTTTACCGTAAACTTGCTCGTATCCAGCTTGGGATTGCGCATGACGTTCTTGGAAAGGCCAATGTAGTAAGCGAGCAATTCCTTGCGCAGCACCTCCGCCGTTAATTCCGGCTTCCGCTCCAGCGCGAAGAGAAACACGTAACTGAAAAAATTCTTCTCATCCGCCTTGAACATCCCCGGCGCGAACAGGATTTCCTCAATCCCCTTCAACCCCAGCTTCGGCGCAAACGAAGGCGGCAGCTTAATCCGCTCCCCGGCCCACTCCGGCGTCGGCTTTTTGATTTCAAACTTTTGCAAATGCGGCGGTAAAGCTGCGCCCAATGAAAAACCCACCATAAGCAGGCCGAGAAAAAAGAGCCGTTGCATGCCGGAGGTCTATCACCATTCTCCGATGGCGTAAAGCGCAGCGGCTTGGGATTGTCAGCGAGCCCAAAGAAGTGTAGCAGGGGGCATGAAATTTCGTTGGCTTTTCTTTGCGTTCGCCCTCTCCATTTCGTTTCCCAGCATCGCCGCGGACCAGCTGCCGGAGACAGGGAAACAATTCCCGACACTGAAAAGTTTCGATGAATTGATGCGCAAGTTTATGCGTGAGAATGAAATTCCTGGCGCGGCGCTGGCGGTGGCGAAGGATGGACGACTAGTGTATGCGCGCGGCTTCGGCTACGCCAACCGCGAGCGCATGGAACCGGTGCGGCCGGATTCGCTCTTTCGTATCGCCAGCATTTCCAAGTCGTTCACCGCCGTAGCCACGCTGCAGTTGATTGAGCAAGGTAAGCTCAAGCTCGACGATCGTGTGTTCAAGTTGCTGCCGCATAAGGCGCACCTGCCCAAGGACGGCAGGGTCGATCCGCGCCTGAATCAAATTACCATCGCCCATCTGATGCGGCATCAAGGCGGCTGGGATCGCGGCAAAGCAATTGATCCCATGTTCCATTCCATTGAAATCGCGACCGCCTTGGGGAAAAACCCGCCAGCAAAAAAGGACGACATCATTCGCTTCATGAAAGGTTGGCCGCTGGATTTTGAGCCCGGCACGCGCTACGCCTATTCCAACCTTGGCTACTGCCTGCTCGGCCGCGTCATTGAGCAGACAACTGGACGCGGCTACGAGGCGTACATGAAAAACTCCGTGCTCAAACCACTCGGCATCACCCGCATGCGTACGGGTAAAACGCTCCCAGCCCAACGCGCGCCCGGCGAGGTAACCTATTATCCGCGCGGCGAAATGGTGGGCCTCGCCGTCACCGGTCCGCACCTCGGGGCCAAGGTCTCCCGTCCTTACGGCGCGTGGTATTTGGAAAGCATGGATTCCCTCGGCGCATGGATTGCCGCCGCCCCCGACCTCGTGCGATTCGGCTCTGCAGTAGATTGTTTTGATAAATCAAAAATTCTCAACACCCAATCCATGAAGACGCTACTCACCCGCCCCAAGGGCCATTTTGGAAATGACACAAAAGGCAAACCTGACGAAGTCTATTACGGCTGTGGCTGGTCCGTGCGCCCTGTGGAAGGCAGCAAAAATCCCAACCGCTGGCACACCGGCCACCTCTCCGGCACCTCAACAATTTTGGTCCTCCGCCATGACGGCCTCTGCTGGGCCGCCACCTTCAACACCAACCAAACTCTCGACAAAAAACGCCCCTGCAAAAAAATCGACCCCCTAATCCACAAGGCCGCCGACGCGGTGAAGGCGTGGCCGAAACATGATTTGTTCAAGCGAAAAAAATAATCACTTTTTGCCGATGGCGTACAGCGCCTTGAAGCCGCGCAGATAAATGCGGCCATTGGCGAGCACGGGCGAAGCAGTGAGTTGGTCGGCGATTTTATTCTTGGACAACACCTCAAACTTCGGCCCCGCCTTGAGCACCGACACGATGCCGTCGCGCGCAGTCACATAAATTTTCCCATCAGCCGCCACGGGCGAGGCGCGGTAGGTCTGCGCGTGGGCGCGCTCGGAGTAATGCTGCTCGCCGGTCGCGGCATCGAGACAAATGATCGAGCCGTTTTCCCGGTTGAGGTAAACCTCGTTTTCGAAAATCAGCGGCGAGACGACATCCGGCGTGCCGCGCGTGAGGCGCCACTGCTCGCCCTTGTTGCCCGGCAGGATCAGCCCGGTGGCACTTGGCTTCAGCC
>Ga0310345_10006332_pt1 | contig 10361 bp, 8 predicted proteins | sample HC15DNA20500_MG_FD_204667 | JGI IMG/M metagenome (GOLD analysis project Ga0310345, IMG submission 204667) | Marine microbial communities from station ALOHA, North Pacific Subtropical Gyre - HC15-DNA-20-500_MG | ecosystem: Environmental > Aquatic > Marine > Oceanic | place: Pacific Ocean: North... | reverse complement strand
CTGACCGGGCAAACCCAAAGCCCCTGCCACGGCACCGGTGGTGGTTGCTCGAGTGGTGGCGTGCTGTAGAAAACGGGCAAACCTCTTGTCGGCCCTGGAGCGCAACCGTTCAGTGAAACGGTCTTTCCCATTCTCCCTCAACTCCTCAACCTCATGAAGCCTGCGATCGAGGCGGGTACGGTCGAGGCTTCCCAGGCTCTTTCGTAAAGCTGTTTCCAGAGATTGTCGGAGGGGCTTCGTCGCTTCCCTCAACGGCTTGCTACTGGTGGTATCAGTGGCCGGACATCCAAGGTCCACTTCGTACTGGTCTGTATTCATAAAAAGTCCTTTCCTAAAGTATAAGTATCGTCGCCTGCTGAACTTTAGACCCGGCCCATTTGGAGCCGCAGGGGGCATACGATAGGAGTGAACTCTATCCCCTGGGATGGCATCATCGTAACCAGGTGTAGGAAGTAGAAGCCTCTTTTGTCTCCAAAAGAAATGTATGGGATTTGTAAAAGTTAACCGGGGACGGCAGTGCACGGGCTCGGTGTTCTCTTTCGCCATGCGCCGAGGTCAGCTTCGGATCGCTGTGAACCTCTGCTGCTCGCAACTTCCCAGGGAGGCTTTGCGACTCACCGAGAACTCTCTGATAGTGACCCCCGACGGCATGGAGCTTCCCCAGCCGTTCGTGACCCCGTTTTTGAGGGTCGTTGACCCGGAAACGGCCAGTTTTCACAGTGTGGACGAAGGCTACTGTTTAAGGGTGAAAACACAAGAGATGAACGGACACCCTAAGCTGATATCACCCGCCGGGAAAGAGGGGCCTTGTGTGGAGTCACCTCGCTCTAAGAAGACCGGAAGCCAGGAACATTAATTTGCTGGAGAAAACGAATTGAAACTACCGGAAGATTTCATACTGGGGGTTTCTACATCCGCCTACCAGGTGGAGGGAGCCGCCGAGGCAGACGGACGAGGGCCTTCTATCTGGGACACTTTCAATGTTCCCGGAACAGACAACGGACGGTCTGCCTGCGACCACTATAATCGGTGGAAAGAGGATGTCGATCTGATGGAGGAACTGGGGGCACAGGCGTACCGATTCTCGGTGGCCTGGCCGCGAATTATTCCCGATGGGAAAGGAGCGGTTAATTCGAAGGGACTCGATTTTTACTCCCGCTTAGTGGACCGCCTCTTGGAGAAAAATATCGAACCCTGGCTCACGCTCTACCACTGGGATCTCCCTGTTCCGCTGCAGGACAAGGGCGGCTGGAGGAACCGCGAGACGGTGGAACATTTTCTCCACTACACGTCGCAGGTTGTCTCCGCTCTAGGCGATCGGGTGAAGAATTGGATAACGGTGAACGAGCCTTGGAGTGTCACTGTTCTAGGTTATCAAACCGGTGAGCACGCCCCGGGTGAGCACGGTTCGACCCAGGACGCCCTTCGAGTTATACACCATCTTTTCTTGGCTCACGGGAGAGCCTCCAGGCTCATTCGCGAGGAGATTTCCGAAAGCAAGGTTGGTATTGTTCTTAACCCGTGGATACCCATACCGCTCAGAAGCAAAGTGGAAGACATTCGGGCGGCCGACCGGGCTTGGGACGAGCAGGTATCGTGGTGGTTCGAACCTGTGCTCCTGGGGCGCTATCCAACCTCCGTTGAAGAGATGGACGGGGCCGACATGGGTTTCGTTCAGGAAGGGGATCTTGAAAAGATCTCGCCACCCTTAGATTTCTTGGGCCTCAATGTTTATTTCCCCGATTTCATCAGGGGCGGTGCGGGAGAGCAGGGTGAGCACGCCTACGAAGAGTACGGCGCTCTAGTAAATCTACCCCGAACGGAGATGGGTTGGAGAGTTTATCCTCCTGCCATCGCTTTCTTGCTCTCCGAGGTAAACCGCCGGTACGATGTCCCCGATCTTTACATTACCGAGACAGGATGCGCGACCCCGGACTTAATGAGCGATCGTGACGAGATTCACGACCTTTATCGAATCGAGTTTCTTCGGACCCATCTCATGGAAGCGCTGGAGGTGGGAGAAGCAGAAGATATCCCTCTGAAGGGACTCTTCGCCTGGTCTCTTTTGGACAACTATGAGTGGGACCAGGGGTACGAAAAGAGATTCGGCCTCTACTACGTGGACTATGAGACCATGCAGAGAAGGCCGAAGGACAGCGCCTCTTGGTATGCGCGTTTAAGCGCCACCAGAGAGTTGTCTTCTTGGAAGTTTTCCTGTCCGAGTCAGTTGGCCGACTGAGCGGCTGAACTTTTGGTTTGTGAACCGTTCTTCAGGCCGTAGTAAGCCATGCCCGCGACCAGAACACCAGCAGCCGCAACGGCCCCCTTGTGGGTGCTCGCCCACAACGAATTACTGTGCTCTTTGGCCTGGTCCGAGAATCTTCCCTGGGCTGCCCAGTCCCCTTCCACAGGAGTAAATAAGTTGTCCGGCCGACCCGGTTCTTCCGGTGTGTCGGTCTGTTGGTCGTCGAAACCGGTCATTCCTAGGTAGCGATCACCGATACCGGGAAAGAACTTGTTTAGCGCCAGAATCACACTGGTGTTGCCACCAACATTGAGTTCCCGAGGTCCGTGGGAGGCGGCCCATACGATCGCTTCGGCGGCAACCTCAGGTTGATAGATGGGGGGGACGGGTTGGCACTTATACGGCATCTTGGTCCGGCACCAGTCGAACTGGGGGGTATTCAGAGCCGGCATCTGAACCATAATGACCTCAATGGAACTCTTTTCGTGAATCAGTTCGGATCGAAGCGATTCCGAGAACCCTTGGATGGCGTGCTTTGCGCCGCAGTAGGCGGACTGCAAGGGGATAGCCCTGTAAGCGAGTGCTGAACCCACCTGAAGGATCACACCTTTATCACGCTTCCTCATCCGTTTGAGTGCGGCCATGGTACCGTGTACCGTTCCCAGGTAAGTCACGTCGGTAACCCTTCGAAACTCTTCCGGGGTGAGTTCGGCCAGAGGAGAGATCACGGTGACCATGGCGTTGTTGATCCACAAATCGATGGGCCCGAAGGTGCTTTCCACCTTTTCGGCCGCCCGCTCCACGGCATCGGCGTCGGCCACATCGGTAGGGATAGCCAGTGCTTTCCCACCAAGGCGCTCAACCTCGCTTCGTGTCTCTTCTAAGCGACCTTCCCCTCGAGCCAATAAGCCCACGGAAGCACCCGCTTCGGCGTACTTTCTAACGGTGGCCCGACCGACACCGGCTGAGGCGCCGGTCACCACCACCACTTTCGATTTGGAATCAGCCATTAGGCGGGTACCGCTTGTTCTTTGAAGAGTTTGATCATCTCCCGGTTGAAGGCCGGAAGATCCTTCGGAACACGGGAGGTTACCAGATTGCCGTCGACCACAACCTCCTGGTCTACGTAGTTGGCTCCCGCGTTTTTGGCATCCACCGCGATGGAAGAGACGCAGGTCATCTTCTTACCTCTCAAGCCGTCGGCGGACATCAGGAGTTGGGCACCGTGACAGATAGCGGCGATAGGTTTCTTCTCATCCACAAAGTGCTTAACAAAATCAACGGCTCCCTCTTCGCCGCGCAGCGATTCCGGCGACCGACCACCCGGGATAAGCAGAGCATCGAATTCGTCTGCGTTGGTGGCGGTGATGGCCCGGTCCGAGGTTATGGAGAATTCGCCGTTCTTACCTTTGATGGTCTCGCCCGCTTTAGGAGAGACCACGACGGCCTCCAAGCCTTCTTTCTTGAGAGCCTCCAGAGGCGATGAAGCCTCGGAGTCTTCAAATTTTTGGGTTAGTATTACAGCTATTTTTGTCATGTTTTCTTTCCTTTTCTCTGTAGTTAATTCAAGTTTTCTTCTTCACCCTGGCGGGGCGACCGATTCCTGTCTTCCCCTGATGGGTGATTGCCGTTGTATACAAAGGTATAACCCGCAGGGATAAGGGACCGTTCGGATAGTCGCACTGAACACGTCTGTTTCTAGTAGTTTCGATTTTTGGAGGTCACTATGAAGGCACACTAACCAAACTTTACATAACTGAGAGGGACGTAATACCTAATATGAGAAACATTTTTTACAACATTGCCATGCGAGCGGAGAGCAAGATTTTGGCCGCTCTCAGCCTTGTGGTGGGAGTTCTGCTGTGGACCATACCGAAGCTTGCGGTTATCTTCGCAGCGCTCATATTTCTAGGCACGGGCCTACTGGTAGCTGCGCGAATCGCTTGCGCCATCACCTCCACGGCTACGACGGAGCCGGGCCAGGTAGAGGTGGACGATCAGTTCGTCTCCATACACATCGCGACTTACTCGGAACCCCCGAGTGTCGTGAAAGAGACTCTAGACAGTCTGGTAAACCTGGAGCACGAGCACTACGAAGTGATCGTACTGGATAACAACACACCCGATCCTGAGCTGTACGAGCCGGTGAGGGAGTACTGTGAAGAACTCGGCCCGAAATTCCGTTTTTATCATTACGATGATGTGAAGGGAGCGAAAGCGGGAGCCCTTAATATCAGCCTGGAGCACGCCGATCCCAGAACCGACGTAATTCTTGTGCTGGATGCTGACTATCAAGCTCGACCCGGCATATTGAAGAAGGGCTTGTCCCGCTTCACTAGTTCCGATATCGGTCTTGTCCAGTTCCCCCAGGCGTATCGAAACAGTCGCGAACACTGCGGACTCTCTTGGGAGTACAAGCAGTTCTTCGATGTTTACATGAAGCTTGCCAACAGCTGGAACACGGTGCTGTCCACCGGTACGTCGGCCTTCGTGAAGAAGGACCCACTCATCAAGTCCGGTTCCTGGTCTGGTGATACACTCACTGAAGATGCGGAGCTAGGCCTAAGGCTTCACCAACACGGCTACCGTGCAGTCTATGTACCGGAAGTTGTAGCAGCAGGCCTGATGCCTACCGATATGAAGAGTCTTCGTGCGCAGCGCCGGCGTTGGGTGTTAGGTAATGCCCAGGGACTGGCGGGGCTGGCGAAAGACCGCACGGTTGGGTTTGGTCGAAAGGTTATGATGGCACTCCAGCTCACGGCCTGGGCTAATCCTCTTCTCTTCCCCCTTACTACCCTGACTCTCGGCGGGCTGTTCGCCCTCATGGTTGGAGGGCTGGAAGCGAAACTTGTCTTTACCCTTTCTGCCATGGCCGTTGTCACTTATCTCACGGGAATGATGGCCTACTTTTTGATAGCGACGCTAAAGGAGGATGGCCCTATTGGAGCCGCCCTCAAGGCTTACGCCGTTCATCTTGGAATGGCTTGGGAGGGTGCCGTAAGCTGGTGTGAAGTGTTTGTGGACAGTGACAAGAGCTTTGTGCGTACCAGCAAGTTTATCACCACTCCCAAAGGATGGGCCTTGGTACTTCCTCTTCTGTTCTCAGTCTTGGGAGCACTCGCTTCCATAGGGATTCTGATGCACGGCGGGCCGTTCACTTTGGCTCTCGGTTCCGGGTTTTTCTCAATCCTCACACTGGGCTTGGGTACTCTCCGGTGGACCCTGAGAGAGATAAGACGGCGAACACTCGCTCAGAAAAAGAAGGCGGCTTAGAGTACACTCTAGGATACCCGTCGGCTACCTCGATGCCTATAACACTCAGATGGTAATTGCGGACACACTCAATCGGTGAGTATGGGACCAAAGGGACGTCAGATGTTCAGCTCCGGAGTGGATTCCGCACTCCGGGGCTGTCTTTTTTTCGGGCTTTTCGGCGTAGTGAGCTTGGGGGTCACAGGTTGGCTGTTGGCCGGCTCTCCTTACCTGAGAGATACCTACGAGGTGAGGCCGCAGCCGATTCCGTTTAGTCACAAGCATCACGTGAAGGAGGTTGGTCTGGATTGTCGCTACTGTCATCACGGAGTGGCAAAGCGAGCCTCCGCGGGAATGCCTTCATCAGGAGTGTGCGCGGATTGTCACGCCTACCTTTACACCGACCAGGAGATATTCGAACCCCTGGAGGCCAGTCTGGCCGAGGACAGATCCCTGCCTTGGACTCGTGTCTACGAACTTCCGGACCACGTTTTTTTTAACCACTCTGCACACGTTAATAACGGTGTGGCGTGTACCGAGTGTCACGGGCAAGTGGAGAATATGGCCCTCACTTACAAAGCGAAGCCCATGACAATGAGCTGGTGCCTGGATTGTCACCGGGATCCGGCTGAAAGACTACGGCCCGAAGAGGCAGTGTTCGAGAGCCGCTGGGAACCATCCAAGGAGCACCAGGAAGTGGGAGCGTTTCTTATGAGACAGTATGACATCGATACCACCCAACTGACGGACTGCGCTGTGTGTCACCGATGAAACAGTGGAGGAGCCGGGAAGAAAAGGTGAACGGCCCCACCACGGAAAGGGAGTTTCAAACCCACTCTCCTTGGCTCGGGCAAGTGGGGCGGCGTCGATTTCTCAAGCTGTTAGGCGGGACCATGGCGTTGGCCGGTATTACCGGTTGTCGGGCGGTGCCGGAAGCGGAAATTCGCCCCTACGTTCACCAACCTCCGGGTCAGTATCCGGGGGTGTCCAAGTTTTATTCGTCTGCGGTCACCGTGAATGGAGTTGCTCGCGGAGTTCTGGTAGAGACAGTGGACGGTCGACCTATCAAATTGGAAGGTCATCCCACTCACCCTGCAAGCCTTGGGGCTACCGACGCGGCCACTCAAGCACAGCTTCTGGAGTTTTACTCACCCGATAGGGCAAAGACCGCAAGGGTCGACGGAGAGCGCTCCACATTTCAATCAGTGCTGGACATTCTACGGCTGCAGGGAGACGGAGAAGGTTTTCGGATACTTACCCGCACCGTAACCTCACCCACGGAGCTGCAACAGCTGGAGGAGCTTCAGACCCGCTACCCGGGATTAAAGTGGCATCGCTACGAACCGGGAGCAAGGATTGCTTCCAGGGAGAAGGTGGCAAGTTTTCATCTGGATCGGGTGGATTTTCTCCTCAGTTTTGGGAGCTGTCTCTTCACTGCTCATCCTGAGTCTCTTCGTCTCATACGAGAGTTTGCCCGGCATCGACCGGGGCTGGTAGCCGTGGAGAGCTTCCCCACTCTCTTGGGAAGTCGGACGAGCCAACGCATACGCCTTTCTCCACATGCAGTCTTATGGTATCTGGAGACCGTGGCCGCGAGGTTGGGGGTGAAAGGGGTACAAGCGTACGGAGAGCTTCCCAATCTTCCGTATGTTCTCAGAAAGCTCCAGGAGGATCGCTCCCTGGTGGTGGTGGGAGACTACCTTCCGAAGCGCGCCCACGATTTAGCTGAAGCTATCAATAAAAAGCTTTCGAGTCCCGGGGTTACCTATCTAGACCCTGTTGACCCTCATCCGGAAGATTCGGTGGAGTCTCTTCAGCAACTGTGCGCAGCTCTGGAAAAGGACGAGGTAGACAAACTACTTATCCTGGGCGGAAACCCCGTGTATGACGCACCCGGCGAGCTCGATTTCGGTGCCTTACTTGGGCGCGCCGAGCAGACATGCCACCTCTCTGTCCGGGAGAACGAGACTAGTAGTGCGTGCCGATTGTTCCTACCGCAAGCACACTTTCTGGCCTCCTGGGGGGACCCTCGGGACCTTCAAGGGCGAGTTGTGTTTCAACAACCTTCCATCGAACCTCTTTACGGGGGGCGCACCTCTACTCAGGTCTTAGGGGCAATGCTCGGGGATGAACGTTCCGACTTGGGACGGTTGAGAGACCGTTACGGCGGGGAGGGCCAGTGGACGGAAATTCTTGGCAAAGGATATTTGGAGGAGACCGGCGCTGCTAGTGAGCAGGTTTCAACCGAGCTTTCCGAAGCGGAGGAGCGCGAAGGTAGCACTCTGTTCCTGTTGCCCGACCCTCTCTACGGAGTAGGGGACCTCTCCGATAACAGTTGGCTTCAAGAAGTGCCCGACTCCATCACCAAGTTGGTGTGGGACCAGGCTGTTTGGGTGGCGCCCGCCACGGCCGTTGAACAAGGACTGAAAGATGGACAGGTTGTTCGATTCCAGAGTGGCGGGAGAGAGTTTGAAGCGCCCGTTATCGCGGTGCCGGGAATGGCCGAGTACACCTGGGTATTCCATCTCGGTAGCCGCGAGTGGAGCCCCTACGACCTGTACCCCGGTTTCCCGGCCGGTGTCATACTAGATTCCGTTGAGGCCACCGATGCTGCGGTGGAACTGGTCACCACCCAGACCCACCACACTATGGAAGGGGAAGAGGCGCCTGTGCGCACGGAAGTTCCGTCGAAAGAGGAGGAGCCGCACACCCTGTTCCACTTCGAGGGGGAAGCGGAGGAGCAGTGGGGGATGACCATCGACCTTTCCGCGTGCGTAGGCTGCAACGCTTGCGTGGTCGCTTGTCAGGCCGAAAACAACATACCGGTGGTGGGCAAGGAAGAGGTGGCCCGTGGCCGGGAGATGCATTGGCTAAGAGTGGACCGCTACTTCGGCGGGCAGGAGAATAACCCCAGCCTCCATTTTCAACCTGTGCCGTGCATGCATTGTGAAACTGCACCGTGCGAGCCGGTATGTCCGGTGGGTGCCACCAATCATAGTCACGACGGCCTCAACCAGATGGTTTATAACCGGTGTATAGGCACTCGTTACTGCTCTAACGCTTGTCCGTATAAGGTTCGGCGCTTCAATTTTTTTGATTACACCTCACTCGACAACGAGGTGGCGGAGATGAGTCGCAACCCGGAGGTCTCGGTTCGCTCCCGGGGGGTGATGGAGAAGTGCACTTACTGTGTGCAACGGATCTCTCACGCCAGGATCAAGGCCGATACGGAAGACAGGCCCATTCGCGACGGAGAACTGCAGACCGCGTGCCAGCAGGTTTGCCCCGCCGCCGCCATCACTTTTGGGAATCTCAACGATCCCGACAGCAAGGTGGTGCAAGAAAAGAAGAGCCCTCGCAACTACTCTCTTCTCTCTGAACTGAACACTCGCCCCCGCACCACTTTTCTCGCCGATGTTCGAGAACCGGAGCCTGAGTGGGAGGAGCAGGAGTGAGTCAAGCCTATAAGACGGTAGCAGACCTCTTGCTGGATTGTCCCCACAAACGACTGTGGTGGGTTGGTCTGGCTCTATCGGGGGTGCTGGTCCTCATACTGGTGACATCCATCGCCGTGCTGCTCCTGAAAGGGGTGGGTGTCTGGGGGGTGCAGATACCGGTGGCATGGGGGTTCGCCATCGTCAACCTGGTGTGGTGGATCGGGATCGGGCACGCCGGTACCTTGATCTCTGCGATTCTGCTACTCCTCAATCAGAGTTGGCGAACATCCATCAACCGTTTTGCCGAAGCTATGACACTTTTCGCGGTGGCCTGCGCCGGTCTTTTTCCCCTTCTGCACCTCGGTCGGCCACAATGGTTCTTCTGGCTCATGCCCATCCCCAATCGACTGGGATTGTGGCCCCAATGGAACAGTCCCCTGGTTTGGGATTTCTTCGCTATCGCCACCTACGGAACACTTTCACTGGTCTTCTGGTACCTGGGTCTTATTCCGGATTTGGCCGCCATTCGGGACCACTATGGAAACAGAAAATACGCTCGTGTGGCGGGCTTCTTCGCCCTCGGATGGAGAGGTTGCGCAGCTCACTGGAAAAGATACAGAACCACCTACACACTTATGGCGTGTCTTGCCACTCCCCTGGTTGTTTCCGTGCACAGCATCGTGAGCCTGGATTTCGCGGTGGCTCCCGTTGCCGGATGGCACTCCACCGTATTTCCTCCCTACTTCGTAGCCGGAGCCATCTTCTCCGGTTTTGCCATGGTGGTGACTCTTCTGGTTCCCTTGCGAACGTTGTGGGGACTAGAGGAACAGATCACCCTGGACCATTTGGATAAAATGGGCAAGCTCATGCTCACTACGGCCTTGCTGGTGGCCTATGGATATCTGACGGAACACTATATCGCCTGGTACAGTGGAAGTCACTTGGAGATGAAGATCTTCCACGCTCGCATGTTTGGAGTCTATGCCCCCGCTTATTGGACGATGCTCTTTTGCAACGTGGTGGCTCCCCAAGTACTCTGGAAGAAGTCTGTCCGCACTTCCCCCTGGATGTTGTTTGTACTGTCCATCGTTTTTAATGTGGGTATGTGGCTGGAGCGGTTCGTTATCGTAGTGAGCAGCCTGAAAGTGGAGCCTCTCCCTCCAACAGAGAACATCTATATGCCCACTATCTGGGATGTGTCTCTCTATCTCGGTAGCTTCGGTTTGTTTTTCATACTCATGCTTTTTTTTCTCCGACTCGTTCCCATCATCGCTATCTCCGAAATGGCGGAAGAGGAGTATGAAGATGAGTGAGGGAGTCTTGGGACGTTTTGAAACCCCCGCCGAACTCGTGGAAGCTGCGCGCCGGCTTCGAGAGCTGGGATACCGTCGATTGGAGGCGTTTACGCCGTTTCCAGTGGAGGAGTT
>Ga0310345_10006331_pt1 | contig 10361 bp, 8 predicted proteins | sample HC15DNA20500_MG_FD_204667 | JGI IMG/M metagenome (GOLD analysis project Ga0310345, IMG submission 204667) | Marine microbial communities from station ALOHA, North Pacific Subtropical Gyre - HC15-DNA-20-500_MG | ecosystem: Environmental > Aquatic > Marine > Oceanic | place: Pacific Ocean: North... | reverse complement strand
AAGAAGTTCACACTCGTGGAAGCTCCCCAGCTTGCCGGCTCGGGAGTCTGGGCCGATATCGATAACGATGGGGACGCCGATTTTTTCCACTGGGGGGGACTTGGCAGGCTGGTCCTTAACCAGGGGGAAAAGGGATTTGAGGATATCAGTGACAAGCTTCCCGACCTGCCGACGAAGGTCAGCCTGGGCGCCAGCCTGGGAGACTTTGATGGTGACGGTTTTGTGGATATCTACGTCGGGGGATACGAGGGGCCCGGTTACCTTACCGACGTGATGTACTTCAATAACGGCGACACCTCTTTCCGCGAGGCCTGGCGCACGCAGGGGACAACGATGCCCGCGCGTGGAATCACCAGTGCCGATTATGACGAGGATGGGGACCTGGATATCTATGTCTCGAACTACCGGCTGGTTGCCAACTCGCTCTGGCAGAACGATGGTCAGGGGACATTCACGGATGTGGGGGGACCCTCCGGAACGGCGGGCGATGGTGGCCTGGGGGCCTGGGGCCATACGATCGGCTCGTCCTGGGGGGACATGGACAATGATGGCCGGCTTGACCTGTTCGTCGGTAATTTCAGCCACAAGCCTGACTACCAGGACCGGCCCAAGTTTCTCAAGAACCTGGGATCCGCTGGCGGCTTCAAGTTCCAGGACCTGACGGCCAGTGCGGGTCTCGCCTGGCAGGAGTCGTTTGCCTCGCCCGCGCTAGGGGATTACGACAACGACGGTGACCTGGATCTCTTTTTTACCACCGTCTACGCGGTCGGAAGTTTCGGAATCCGGAACTACCCGGTGCTTTACCGGAACGAGGGTGGCTGGCGATTTGTGAATGTCACCGCCGATGCCGGGGTTCCCAGTCTCGGGCCCACCTACCAGGCCGGCTGGGCAGATTTCGACAACGATGGGGACCTGGACCTGGTCAGTGGTGGCCAGCTGATGCGAAACAACGAGGTTCGCCATAGTTGGGCCAGGGTTCGCCTGGAGGGAGGACAGGGAATTGACCGCTGGGCGGTCGGTTCGCAGGTACGTATCACGGTCGGGGAAAAAGTGGTTACCAGCCAGGTGGAAGCCGGCACAGGACAGGGGAACCAGAATGACCGCACGCTTCATTTTGGGCTGGAAAAACACGAGGGCCCGATCAAGCTCCAGGTGCACTGGATCGATGGGGAGCGGCAGGAAGTCGATGCAGAACCGGGGAAACTGGTTGTCATCAAGCGGATGGAAGAGAAGTAAGCCTGCGCCGAAGATGGGAGAAGATGATGGGAAATGTCCACCACTTTGGTGCCGTCGGTGACGGCCAGGCCGACGATAGTACTGCCCTGGAGCATGCGCTCGAGGCAGGGGATGGCATCCTCAAGCTGGGCAAGGGGACCTACCGGATCACTCGACCACTGGTGATCGACCTTGCAGAGCAGGGTTACGGGGCAGTCCTGGGAGAGGGGGGAGCGTCGCGGATCGTGATGGAAGGGAGTGGTCCGGCCATCCGGATTATTGGAGACCACCAGGGGACCGCCCAGCCCAATACGTACCAGGACCATACCTGGGAAAAAGAACGCTTTCCCACGGTCCAGGATGTGGAGATCCTCGGCCGGCATCCAGAGGCAGTGGGGATTGAGCTGAGAAAGACGACCAAGACCGTGATTTCCCGGGTCCTTGTCCGCGAGTGCCTGCATGGAATCCAGCTCGTCGAACGCAATCGCGACTTTATCCTTTCCGACTCCCACCTTCTCAATAACCATGCCTACGGCCTCTTTTTTGACCGCTGTAACCTGCACCAGATCATCGTGCATGGAAACCACATCAGCTGGAACAAGAAGGCCGGGATCCGGACAATCGATGGCGATGTCCACAATCTGCAGATCACGGGCAATGACATCGAGTACAACAACCACCCTGGTGTGGATGAGTCGCCCGGGGGGGAGCCGACAGGAGCGGAAATATGGTTTGAAGCGACGGCCGGGGTGATCAGCGAGGTGACGATTGCCAGTAACACGATCCAGGCGACGATCCAGCCGGGTGGGGCAAACATCCGGATCTGGGGAAGTCCGGATGCAGAGATGGAATCGAACCGGCTGATCACCATCACCGGCAACGTGCTGGGAAGCCAGGAACGTGGGATCGAGCTTCGGCATGGCAAGCGGATCACGGTCAGCGGAAACACGATCTACGATTCCCGTGACCTGTCGATCCTGATGGAGGACTGCAGTGGCTTTGCCATCGGCGCCAATACGTTTGTCTGGAGAAGTGATGAGGATGCGCCGCTCCAGGATGGCCTCAAGTTTGTTCGTTGCCAAAGCGGAACGCTGACAGGACTGCAGGCCGAGCATCTGTGCTATGGAACCCCCCAGCGAGGAGGAGGGATCACGCTTGAACAGTGCCGGGATATCACGATCGGTCACTGCCAGGTCCTGGATCCGGAGGTCCGGGGGATTGAGCTGGTGGACTGCGTTCGCTGCCGGGTCTCCTCCAACAGCATCGTGGATCGTCGCCAGCCACCACGGATGCTCGAGGCGATCCGGCTGAGCGGCAACTGCCGCGATAACCTGATCGACAATAACATGGTCGGTGGAGCTCGCCAGCGGGCAATCGAGGTGGCCAAGGGAGAGGCGGTGGTCCGTGACAATGTCGAGGTGCAGGGAGCGGACTGACGACTAGCTTTGTTGGGAATCAAGCCTTGGCAGCAGGTAGCAGACCAGGCTGCAGGCAATGCAGGCCGCGGCAAAGAACCAGAAAACCTGGTCGAGCATTTTCATTTGCTGGAACCCGCGGATGATGATGGCAACCAGGATCGAGGCGATACCCCAGCTGAAGCCCATGGTCAGGGATGTTGCCACGCGCTGGCCCTGGGGGAGTAGCTGCTGGGCATAGCTGATGAACACCGGCATGGCAATTCCCAACAGGAACCCGGCGCTGAAGCAGAGAATGATCTTGCCGGTATAGGACGCAGGTCCGATCAACAGGACAGCCGGGGTTGCCAGCAAGGCGGGAAGCCAGAGCATCAGTTTTTCCCAGTCAGGTCGGACAAAGATAGCACAGAAGATGGCGCCGCCACCGATCCCTGCCATGAAGGCGGACTGAACGAGTCCGACGTCGCCTGGGCTGTAGTCATCGGACTTGAGCAGGTAGGCCAGGGAAAGCGGAATTCCCAGGGCCGGGATAATCCGCAGCACGCCCCCGGAGACCAGCTGTCCCATGACCCGGCCATGTCCCTTGAAAATGTCTGCCAGCCTGAGCGGGCTGGTGGAGGATAAGCCGCTTACCGGGGAGGTCCGGGAGACACCGAGACCGACAACCAGCATGGCCGGAAGTGCCCAGGCCAGACTGATGACCAGCGTCGTCATGTCCCCGTCGGTCACCAGCCGCCCGGCATAGTAAGGGCCGACCGCCTGGCCGAGATACCCGCAGAGTGCGAAGACAGCCATCGCCCGGCTGCGATTGCCTGGCAGCATCGATCCGGCAGTCACGGCCGCTTCCGGATGAAAGGCGGCAATCCCCAGCCCGGCCAGCAGTAGCAGCAGGCACATCAGCCAGGGATTCTGGATCCAGCCGATCAAGGAAAGGCAGAGAATGGCGATGATGGGACCAACCCAGATCACCCAGCGGCTACGGGTGCGGTCTCCCAGGTAGGCAAACAGGACCTGGGCAAAGGAGTTGGCCATCGTCCAGCAGATATAGCCGAACATCAGGAACTGGCCCTCGGTCATGCCGACCGCCGAATCCATGTAGGGCCAGAGCGGGTTCAGCGTCGAGGCAATGGTATCCACGATGAAATGGCCAAAGGCAAGCAGGGCCAGTAGTAACACCGGGCGTAACATGCGAGCGCGTCCGTGCATCAGGGGGCGGGATATTCTGCTGGCTGCTGGTATGCAGTCGAGGGGGGGGGCATAATCGGGGCGGCCGGATCATCCAGGGTCTCCGGCAAACCCATGGAATCATAACGGAGCGTACAGGAACATGCGACTGGCGTCAGTGATCACCCCTTTCAATGACAGGAATCTCGCCCTGGCAGCCCAGACCGGGGTGACCGATATCACGATTCGTTACCAGGGTCCCGAGCTGGCCGACTGGCTGCCGGCCAGGGAGCAGGTGGAACGCCATGGCTTGAAGATCTGTACGGTCGAGGATGCTCTCCAGACCGAGGAGATCATCATGGGAACCGCGGGACGCGACGAGGAGATTGAAGCGATCAAGCAGCTTCTGCAGATCATGAGTGAACTGGAGATCCCGGTGCTCTGTTACAACTTCATGGCCGGTACAGACTGGGTTCGCACCTCGGTCAATGAACCAGAACGGGGGGGCGCCAGGGTTACCGGGTTTAACCTCGCGGCGGTGGACCAGGCCGTCTCGCTGGATGATGCATCCCGCCAGCTGGAACACCGGGAGATAGCCGCAGACCAGTTGTGGGAGAACCTGGAGTATTTCCTCGCAGCGGTGATTCCCGAGGCCGAACGGCAAGGCATTGCACTGGCGATGCACCCGGATGATCCACCGCTGGATGTTTTCATGGGACGTGCCCGGATCATGAACAGCGTGGAGGGTTTCGAGCGGTTGGTCGATCTCGTCCCCAGCCACAGTAACGGGATCTGTTTCTGCCAGGGGACTTTTGCCGAGATTGGAGTCGATATTCCAGCAACGATCCGCCAGTTGGGACCCCACATCCGGTATATCCACTGCCGGGATGTTCGAGGAGAGCGGGACTGTTTCGTCGAGACCTTTCATGACAACGGCCCGACCGATATGGTCGCTGCCATCCGGGCATACAAGGAGATCGGCTTTGCCGGATCGATTCGTCCGGACCATGTGCCCCAGCTGGAGGGGGAAGATGATGGGGAGCCAGGTTACACGATGCTGGGCCGGCTGTTTGCCTATGGCTACCTGCGTGGTCTGATCCAGGCAGTGGAAGCCTGAATCCGAAGCAGATCACTCGCCGGATTCACTCAGCAGTTCTTTGTGCCGGATAAATTCGACCACCCTGTCGGTGACCAGCACCAGCCCGGCCTGCTGGAAGTGGATTCCATCCGTCATGAAAACCTCGTCGGGCTTCTCCAGGTCGGCAAAATCCCGGGCCAGGTCCAGCACCAGGTGGTTCCCCTCCTGTGCCACCTGGCGGGTGAGTTCCAGGTAAGTATCGTGCCGGTTTTGGGCCGTCTGCTTGTCCGGAACGAAGTTCCTTTCCACCAGGTAATCGGGGATTCCTTTCGTCGCATAGGAGCTGGGTGCCGTGACCAGGACAAGCGGGATTTCTGCCGCGTCACACTGCCGGGCAATTGCCTCCAGGTTGTCCCGGTAGGTATCCGGCGGGACACGAACCTCCCCGATGGGAGCATTGGAGTCCGAACCGAAGACCTGGTGGACCAGGTACTGGACTGCCTGCCAGAGGTGGCAGTTGTTGTAGAACCGGCCGGCCAGGCTGTTTCGACCGCTCCTTGCCGGGTCAATCGTCTTCTCCGCATCGGTGCTGCCATAAGCCTGCCAGTGATCATTCCAGCCGTAATAGACAAACACCAGGTCCGGCTCGAAGCGGGCAAGGTACTTTTCCGCCAGGACACGGCCCTGGTGAGAGGAGTAACCGGCGGCTGCCAGTATCATGCAGTCGACCGGCTCGTTCCCCTGCTCGTTGAGGACCAGTTCCACGTACTGGTGAAACCCCTGCTCGGTGCAGGAATCCCCCAGGAAGAGAATCCGCTTGCTTCCTTCCGGCTTGGGGACAACCGGTTCGGTGTCCTTGAAGCCAAGCGAGTTTACATCGGTCTGGTCGGACGGATAAATCCAGAACAGCTCCCTGTCCGGAACCAGAGTAACGAATGTCTCAGGACGTGGATAACCGAACTCGATTCCTGACTGGTAGCGGAACTGGGCCACCCGGAGCGATAGCTCGGGGACAATCAGCAGCAGGTTCACCAGTGCCAGGACAAGTACCCACTTGTATGGCTTCCCCCGCCTGGCAAGCGTCTTGATGATCCAGCTACTGACCGGGATGGCAAGCACAGCCAGGCCGGTCACCAGGGCCCAGCGGGATCCTCCAGATCGCCGGGAGAGCATGACCAGTGCAAGCAGTGCCGTGATTGCCAGGGAAAAGGCAGCCACGACTTGTACGAACTTGTGATCGCGACGTGGTTCTTCCATGGAATCTAACTTACACACTTTCAGAGTAAGCGTCTTTACGAGTTGGGGAAGGCTGGGAGCCACATAGACAGGCCAGGTGCCATACGTATACTCGAGTCCTTCCCACCTTTCCTTGATGGATGTCCCTGCCTCGTGCCTTCTCCTGTCGATCCCTCCGCACGACTTTACGATCGCACCTTCGTGATCGCGATTTTAAGCCAGATGGGTTTTGTGCTGGGCAATACCCTGATGGCCCACTACGGCCGCTGGATCGAACACCTCGGTGGGAATGTGGGGCATGTCGGTTCCATCATGGGGCTGGGAGCGATCTCGGCGGTTGTCTGTCGACCTTGGCTGGGACAGTTGATCAACAAGCTCGGCTCCCGTACGACCTGGGCAATTGGCTACTTTTTTTTTACCGGCGGATCCGTGGCCAACCTGCTGGTTCCGGACGACCTGCTGGTAGGCAGCATGGGCCTGCCCCTTTACCTGTTCCGTTCCAGCATGGCGTTGGGTGCCGCCTTTGTTTTCACAAGCAGCCTGACATATGTCACTCACCTGACCCCCAGACACCGACGTACTGAGGCGATCGGGATCCTGGGGATCGCCGGTTTTTCCGGCATGATGATCGGGCCTTTCCTGGGGGATCTGCTACTGGGCCAGCCGGATCGCAGCCGGGATGATTTTATTGTCATGTTTGTCACAGCAGGGGCAGCTATCGTGATTCCATCTGCACTGTTGTTGCTGCTGCCCCGACTTGAAAAACGCCAGACCGAACGGACCGGTGGCCTGGTCCGCTTTGTGCAAATCTGCAAGCAGCACTGGCCAGGGCCGATCGTGCTGGTCAACCTTGCCTTTGGTATTTGTATGACCGTCCCTTTCGTATTCCTGCCCACGTTTGTTGATGAGCAGAAAATCCAGATGGGAGACTGGTCCACGATTGGCGTTTTCTTCTGGATTTATGCCGGCTGGGGAGTCATGCTGCGGGTTGTCTTCCGCCGCTTGCCGGAGAAGATTGGCCGGCACCGGGTACTCTACGCGGGAATTTTCTCGATGGTCCTGGCGATGGGAATGTACTATTTCATTGACCCTGCCAGACCATGGACTTTCATGCTGGCAGCCTGGTGTGGTGGAACCGGCCATGGGTTGCTGTTTCACACGTCGGTCTCCCTCACCATCGACAGGTTTCCACCGGAGGTGCGCGGTACCGGTACGGCGCTGGCCACCATGTTCGTGGACCTGGGCGTTATTGGTGGCCCCCCGATCCTGGCAGTGATTGCCAAGCAGACAAGTTACCAGCAGATGTTCCTGGTGATCGGTGCCGTGGTCGCCTTGATCGGGATCATCTATGCCGGTTCCCGTCACTTCCGCTCAAGATCAGCCAGCTCCAGATCGCCATCCAGCGGGTAAACAGGCCGCCGCAGGTTGTGATAGTCAAAGCAGCTGAAGTCGGGGCGGTGAATGCCCGGGGTGTCGCCGTCGAGGATCTCCGTGGCCGCGGGCCCGATGTCGGCGCGGAAATGGACGGCGCTCTTGAGAACCAGGAGCGAGCTGGTGGTGAAGTCAAGATCGACAGTCTCGAGCATGGCCCGGTCGATGAGCTGCCGGCGAAGGCTGGTGACCAGGACTTGCACGCCCCCGATCCGTAACAGGGCGGTCGGGCCAAGCGTGTCTTCCAGCCCCCGGGCCATGGCGCCATGGAAGCGGAAGGTGCCGTCACTGAGCCTTACCACCTCTGCCGATGTGGTGACCGGACTGCCGTGGCGGTCATCGGTCTTGCCTCCCAGTTGCACGGCCAGGGTCGCTCCCTCACCTGCCTGGGAGGCTTGCTCGACCGTTTCGGGATCATGCAGGCATCCCACGATTGCTCCCTGGAAATCGGCATCGACCAGGGCCTGCAGGGCCACCGTGCCGTCGCAGGGAGCTCCTCCTCCGGGGTTGTCCGAGCCGTCGGCAAAGATCACCAGGCCCTCCTGCCCTCTGGCTATCTTCATCGCCTCCTCGATCGTTGTCAGCCGTGGTTGCAGTTGTTCGCGTAATTCCCAGAGCCGGGCTGCCAGACGGTCAACAGCCTGCTGTGCCAGTGCCAGATCCCCGTCGCTGGTGGCCAGCACGGTGACACCCATGTCATGAATGTCGGCGAACGGAAAACCCATGGCGATCGTGGCTGTCAGGATTCCCGGCTCGGACTCCAGGGCGTGAAGCTCACTGACGACCATCTGCATTGGCTCGCGTAGCGTGCACTGCATGGGGGGCATTGTCAGTAGCGGGAGTTGCCGGTAAGCCTGCCGGGGTAGAACCTCCCCGCGGACGATGCGGGCAATCAGTTCAGCCGCTTCCTCACCCCGCTCCCGCATGTCAACGTGCGGGTAGGTGTCGTATCCGATGATCACGGTGGCAGCTTCTGCCAGTGCGGGGGAGATATTGGCGTGCAGGTCAAGCGTCACCACGATGGGGAGGTCGTCCGGGATGATCTCGCGTACCGCCCTCACGATTTCTGCTTCGGCATCCTCGAACTCATCGGTCACCATCGCCCCGTGCAGGTCGAGCAGGATCCCGTCGGCCGGGAGTTCCGCCTCGATACGGTCCAGGAGCATCTGCTTGAGCTGGTCAAACGTCTCTTTCTCCACCATCCCGGAGGGGTAGGCACGGGTATTGAGAACCGGGACCAGCGTGAATCCGGCCGCCTCGGCACCAGCCAGGTAACCGCCGTGGATGGTCCCGGTCCCCCGGTACCTCTGGATGATGGTTTCATGGCCGGCGAGATCTTCTCCACAGTGGCTGTCACGAATGAACTCCGAGAGCGTGGTGGTTCCGCTGGCGAAGGTGTTGGTCTCGTGCTGAATGCCGCCACTGATGATGCGCATGGGAACTCCCGTCGCCTCTCCAGGGCATGTTTTTTCCGGGAGAGTAAAAAATTGTTTCGTATAGCTGCATCATAGTAGAATACTGCCGGCTTTTTTACCTCGTCGTCCAGGGTGATTGCTGATGGAAATTCAGTGTTCTGGTTGTGGGCAGCAGTATCGGGTTGTGGATGAGCTGGCGGGCAAGCAGGTGCGCTGTAAGAAATGCAATGGCACGATTGTCGTACAAGGTGCGAAGACTGAAACACCCCAGTGGTACTTTCAGAAATCGGGGTTTTCCGGTGATGAGACCGTTGGTCCACTTACCATTGCCCAGCTCAGGGCGCTGATGGGAAACGGAGAGCTGTCTCTCAAGACCGGCGTCTTTCATCCCCAGGTAACGTCAGGGGGTTGGGTTGCACTGGCCGATACCCAACTTGCTGCTGTTTTTGCTGCTGTCGAGCAGCAGAAGCAACAGGAGAAAGAGGAGGCTCGGCTGGCCAGAGAGGAAGCTCGTCGGCAGCAGGCCGAAGAGAAAGAAGCCCTTCGACAAAAGAAGCTTGCTGAACAGCAAGCCCAGCGAGAACAGCAGGAGCTTGAAGCTCGGTGGCGGGAACAGCAACTCGCGGCGGCCCAGGCTTCACTCCCGGTTGGCGATGTAAGATCTGTACCCGATGCTTCTATGGCCCCCCGATCCCATCACCCAGCAGGATTTCTACCAACTTTATGCGGGATGCCCCAGGTCGGACACGCTTCGAGTAGCTCTTTCATTGGGGGAATTGCTTGCTGGTACTGCAGACAACCATTACCCTCTTCTTTTCAGAGCAGCTGCCAGTGTGTTTACTGTCAGATGTTGATTTAATGGGTGGATAAATAGAAGAGCGGCGGCTCATGAACTACAAGGTGATCACGGTTTCCGCAGGATGCTGTAAGCCTGTGGAGGTAGAGATGGAGAAAACCGCCAACCAGATGGCAAGCCAGGGTTTTGTGTTGGTCATATGCTACGGTGAGTCTTTGAATTGCTGTAACAACGTTAGCTCTCCTGGTTGTCAGCGTGGTGCTGTGATGGTCTTTGCCCAGCCCCGTTGATTTATGAGTAACACCTCACTACAGCCGAAATTTGATTCACCGCCCGCGAGACGATTTTTTGAACGGGTTCACGATTACCCCCGCTTTGCTCATCATCCGCCCTGCAGTTGCTTTGACAGTCACGTGTTACGGATTGGTACGTGGGTTCTCTGCCTGGGATGTAGCTGCCTGGCCATCGGTGCGATTCTGGCTTGTACACTCCTTTGCGTGTTTGCGCTGTCTGCCAACTTCCCGCTGTTCCTCAAGGACATCACCTGGACGCTAGGGATGGGAGTTTTATGTTACCTGCCGACTCTCCTGCAACCTTTTTTGCAGTGGAAA
>Ga0310345_10006330_pt1 | contig 10361 bp, 11 predicted proteins | sample HC15DNA20500_MG_FD_204667 | JGI IMG/M metagenome (GOLD analysis project Ga0310345, IMG submission 204667) | Marine microbial communities from station ALOHA, North Pacific Subtropical Gyre - HC15-DNA-20-500_MG | ecosystem: Environmental > Aquatic > Marine > Oceanic | place: Pacific Ocean: North... | reverse complement strand
AACGATTCGAGCGGGCTAATTCATCCTTGAGCGTAACTAAATCAATTGCCTGGCCTCGTTCATTCAGATCAACCATCGTGTCAAAAACACGACGGTGAGCATCGCGAAAGAAGTCCTTCGAGTCAATTAGCTCAGCGGCGACGTTAAAAGCGTCATTGTGGATAATAATCGCACCAAGCACCGAGCGCTCGGCCTCAAGATTATGTGGAAGGGTTCGTTCAGCCGCTAGGACCGTGGCAGTATCGGCCATCGAGTAACACTCGAATCATGCTCCCGACCTTATAGGCCGGAACTCTACAGACAAGGAAGACCGTCGTGTCGAAAATAAAACACGAGTCCTATTCTGATGTAGTTTCTTCTTTCGATGTAATTTCTTCGCCTACCTCATCTACTGCTTCTCGGACAACACTGACTTTTAGTTGAGCGGTCACAGTACGATGCAGTTTGATCGGAACTACGTGTTCACCCAATACCTTAATCGGTTCGCCTAATGTTATCTTTCGCTTGTCGATCGAAATCTGCTGCGCATCAAGATACTCTGCTAGATCAGCAGAGGTCACCGAACCATACAATGTCTCTGTTTCACCAACACGGCGTTCGATAACGCACTGCAAGACGTCAATACGAGCCGCTACGGCTTCCGCCCCACGACGTTCTTCTGCCTCAACTGCTTGTACCGCAGCTTGCTCTCGCTCAATCTGCCGCTGGTTTGATTTCGTAACAGGCAAGCCCAATTTTCGTGGCAGTAAATAATTTCGTGCATAGCCATCAGCAACCTTAACTATTTCACCGCGATGACCCAAATGATCGATGTTCTCTCTAAGGAGGATTTCCCTCATACCGGCCTCTCTTAATCCGTTACATACGGAATCAAGGCCAACTGCCTCGCGCGCTTGATCGCCGTTGTTAGTTTACGCTGGTGTTTTGCACAAGTACCGGAAATGCGTCGGGGTTGGATCTTCCCTCGCTCAGGTATTGCCATCATCAACTGCCGCACATCCTTGTAATCAATGTAGTCGATCTTGTCAGCACAAAACCGACAAGTTCGTTTCCGACGAAACCCTCCTCCGCGAGGACCACGTTTCTCCTTGTCTTTGTCTTTCGCCGGGCGTCTACCAAATGCTGCACTCATTCTTGTACCTCCAGCTTCTCTTCAACGCCAGCGGTTTCATCTGGCTCAGTCGTCGCCTTGTCAGGGACATTTACCGAAGGTGTGGTTGACGGAACTCCCGAAATGTCCGCAGCCTCATTAGCACTCGGAGGAGGAATTCCTTTACGTCGCTGACGCCTGGTTTGACGCTTTTCACGGGCTCGGTCAGCCTTCCGTAAGTCTTCGTCAACCCGTACCACCAGATGCCTGAGTACACTGTCGAGAACCTTGAGTTTACGGTCTAGTTCCGTAACGACTTCACCGGGAGCCTCAATGAGAGAAACGACATAGGTGCCTTCTCGCTTCTTGTTAATCTCGTAGGCTAAACGCCGACGGCCCCAGTTTTCATTCTTTGTAATGCGACCATCCAAACCGCTTACGATCGTCTCAATTTGGGTATGGAGTTCGGCCACACCGTCTTCCCCAACGTCTGGAGAAATGACGTACATCAGTTCATATTGTCGTGATTCAGACATCAGACTCCCTTCGGACTCAACGGCCGCCGCGATACGACGGCAAGGAGCATAGGTTAGTTAATGAATTAGTTAAATTCGCCACGTTGTAAATGCCTACGCCGTTTTGCAGTGTCATACTTCTTCATCCGTCACTTCAGTCACCCGATCAAGACCATTAAAACGATTCATCACCGGTGTAATACCACTTTGAATAAAAAGCTCTACCGCATCAGCGGTCTCTATAATCAATTCCTTGATCCCAGCTACTTCCTCGTCAGCGAAGCGGGTTAGCACATGATCAGCTAAGTCTCGTTGTCCAAGACCTCGACCAACCCCCATCCTCACACGTGGGAACTCTTTGGTTCCCAATGACAGGATAACGGACTGAAGGCCGTTGTGCCCACCATCAGAACCGTCCGGTCTGGCGCGTAATCGTCCTAGCGACAAATTGACATCATCTAGGATAACCAAGATGTTAGAGGCCTCAACGTCAAAATACCTCGACAAAACACCCACCGCATAGCCACTGCGGTTCATGAATGTCAGCGGTTTCGCCAGTATCAGTCGCCCCTTCGTTCCAGTCTCACGAGCTATCACCGCGTCGGCCGGACTTGTCGTAAATTTTAAATCACGCCGCCGAGCGACTTCATCAACGACCTCAAACCCAAGGTTATGTCTCGTGCCTTTATATTTAGCTCCCGGGTTTCCCAGTCCAACAATCAGTTTCACTCGATGTCTTGCGTCGGCTAAGTCAACTAAATGGGCACTAAATCAAGACTCAGACGAACTCTCGCCCTCTCCGGCTTTCGCTTTTTCAGCTTCCTCCGACTCACCACCCTCGACACCATCGGCCTCGCCCTCGGCAGCCTCCTCATCCTCTGGTTCTTCCTCAACCTTCGGCGCGATTACGTGCACCAACAAGGTATCGGAATCGGTCACTGGAGACCACGGCAAATCACCTGACACCTCATGAAGACGAACACCCTGACCGATCATTAGGTCACTGATGTCCACTTCAATTTTTTCAGGAATATCGGTTGGCATACATTCAACCTGAACATCCCGCTGAATAAAATCAACGAGGCCACCCTGTTGTTTCACCCCAAGGGACTCGCCCTTAAGGACAATCGGCACGCTGACCGTGATTTTCTTATCCAAGGCCAGTCGGTAGAAATCAACATGAAGTAATTCACTGCTGACGGGATGAACTTGAAACTCCTTAACAAGGACCTGACTAGCATTCCCGTCGCCAACTGATAAATCAATCAACGTGTTGACCCCTGATTCAGAATGAAATATTTCCAGTAAGGCCTTTGGATCAACAGACACTGGAATCCCCATAGAGTCTTCGCCACCGTATACAACAGCGGGAAGCTTCCCAGAACGGCGGAGCCGCCGAGCCTCATTTTTCCCTCGGCCGGTCCGCGCCTCAGCAGTCATTGTTACTTGCATAAATTCTCTTCTCTCTCGGCCGTACTCACCCGATTCGTTCAGTCGCAATTAAACGAACAATGATGATACGGATGTCTCCTGATGAATACTTTGGATAGCCCGAGCAAGTAAAGGGGCCACCGACAAAACGTGAAGCTTGCTTGATCCCGCATACTCCGGTCGCAAAGGAATCGTATTTGTAACGAATACCTTCTCGAGTTCCGAATCCGTGATGCGTTCGAGCGCCGGCCCTGACAGCACCCCGTGAACAGCACACGCAATCACACGGGACGCGCCATTGGCACATAAAGCGTGTGCAGCCTGCTGAAGCGTTCCTGCGGTATCGACGAGATCATCCTGAATAATGCACAACTTGTTTTTGACGTCCCCAACGACATGCATGACTTCCGCATGACCATCATCTGACCGACGTTTGTCGATTATGGCAAGATCAGCATCCAATCTTTTTGCATACGCACGTGCTCGCTCAACGCCACCGGCATCTGGAGACACGATTGTGATGTTTTCACCAGGATTCATGCTTGTTAGATGGTCAATGAAAATAGGTGCTGCGAACAGATGATCAACAGGAATATCAAAAAACCCTTGGATCTGGGCTTTATGCAAATCCATGGTCAAAATTCGATTAGCCCCAGCCGCACTAAGAAGATTTGCAACCAACTTGGCTGAGATCGGCACTCGTGGCTTATCTTTACGATCCTGACGTGCATAACCGTAATAAGGAATCACAGCTGTAATTCTCGCTGCCGAAGACCGGCGAAAAGCATCGATCATGACGCATAACTCGAGCAAATGTTCATCGACGGGTGTTGAGGTTGGTTGCACCACAAAAACATCAGTGCCTCTAATGTTTTCATCGATCTGGAACGAGACCTCGCCGTCTGAGAATCGCTTAAGGAACGCTCGACCAAGCGACCCATCAAGCCGATCAACTATTTCCTGTGCCAGCTCAGGATGCGCGCTGCCAGAGAAGAGCTTCAAGTCACCGTTATGCGTCGGCACGTCCTCAACCCTAATCCTAATTTTCCAAAATTGGCTGGGGCGGAAGGATTCGAACCTTCGATTACGGGAACCAAAATCCCGCGCCTTACCGCTTGGCCACGCCCCATCTCATGGATGCAGCGCACAAAGACACCTCGCGCCCAGTGTGCAATCGATTACTCTAGCCGATGAACCGTTAAACGGGCAAGGGGCGAAACAATAGTTAGCGACTCCCAGACTCCGATTCAGTTAAACGGGTGAATTCTCTAGACCCAATCGTCCAGCTCAAAATCGTTTGCCATCCACGAGAACGTACCTGTCTGCGAGCAAAAACAGCGTCTACTTTACGACGATATAGGCCAAACACCGTAGACCCGCTACCAGTCATGGCGGAAAGGGATGCGTTAGTTGCTTGGAACCGATCAACCATCACTCCGATCTCAGGATGGTGACTAACCACCGATTCCTGGAGATCGTTCCCCAACAATCTCAGCTGTTGTCGCCAATGCCTCGGCCTCTTAGTTGAAACTTTCGCAGGTAACTGGTCGAACCATTTATATGCCAAAGCCGTTGGGACCCCGAACGTTGGACTAGCCAACACCACCCAGTACTGCTCCAGGTCCGATAGTCGCCTGAGCCGTATGCCACGGTCGAAACCAACAGAGAGACCACCGGTTAAAAAGTAAGGCACGTCAGACCCTACAGACGCTGCCAATTCTCGAAGACGTTTTCCGGATGGTAAAACACCCCAAAGTAAACATAATCCTCGAAGCGCAGCTGCCGCATTACTGCTACCGCCACCGAGACCAGCAGCCATAGGTATCCGTTTTGTGATTGAAATGGAGACACCTTTGGGATCACCTTGACCACCAATGTCCTTCCACAGAACCTTGGCTGCTCGCCACACAATATTTTTCTTGCCTTTAGGAACCCCTGAACTTTGACTGCCAACTGTCATACATCCTTGGCAGCGAGTAAAAATCAGCGTGTCGTGCAGCGAGATCGATTGCAACAGGGTTTGCAAATCGTGAAATCCATCAATCCGGCGACTGAGAATTCTTAGGTCAAGGTTGATTTTCGCCGGAGCGCGCACAATCAGAGGCATATTCTAATCTCCCCGTGACCTGATCAATGCGGCGGTACGAGCAGACCATTGTTTTCCAATGTCTCTCCCTCGGACTGGAATTCCTCCAAAGTCACATAGACATAGTCCTCAGGTATCTCGGCGTTAAATACCTCTGGTTCCAGTTCAATGTTGACGCTCAGTTGGGAAAGTGTCACAGCCAACGAACTCGCACGTCCACTGTCATCCCTTGCTCTCAGATCGATGCGGCGTGGCAAGCCACGGATATGATCAGAATACCAAGCGGTCAAACCAGGGCGCCTACCTGCAACAATCACCGGCACATTGTCGACGGTCTGCAGATACGCCGTACTCTCAGGATTAACCTTCACACCAATCCAACCGTTTTCATAAATTTTAGCCTGCTGTGGTTCCGGAGCAGCAACAACACATCCCGTGAGAACGGCCAAAAAATCCTCAGTTGAAAGTGAAACACCGGCAACCATTGAGAGTAGACCCTCGACAGCCGTCGCGGTGACCACACGCTTCTCTCGTGGCAAAACCAAAATCGCTGCCTCGTTTAACTTCGCCACAAGAATGAAACCGGGTAACCCAAACGGTGCCACACCAACCAGACGTAGTGAAGCCGGACGGGAAAGGGCGCCAAGAACTTCACCCCTAAATGTTGTCTGTCTCGATTCTGCATTAACCCGCATGGCCACCTGCATCGTTCGAACACTCTGACATGGACCCGTTGCTTGATTAAAACGACCTTGGTAATCAGCAAAGGGACGACTGGGTCCTTCTGGGAGAATGAGACGCGTAGAAGCACAACCAATCTCTAAGATACAAACGATTACCATCAACACCAATTTTCGAATCGAAAGCAAGTGGAGCCAGTATCGACAAACAGCAGTTGAAGTAGGTAATCTCACTGAGAGAAATAGAACCGTTCCTCGTAATACGTATGCACACCCACTCAATCAATCGCAGAGGCGCTAGGGTGTATCGGAGTAGCCCTAATCAGAGCACTAAGGGCCAAGGCTCCGCTCGGCTTCTTGAATTTTTCGTTCGATACCCTCAACGTCGATCTCTGCACCATCACCAGCAAGTGCAGCGTTCCAAGCACCGATAGCTTCATCGTGACGACCGAGTTTGAATAGTAGATCGCCAAAATGGTCTTGAATGACCGAATTCCAAGTCATTTGCTCGCTAGCTTGTCGGAGGTGGACTTCCGCAAGATCAAGGCGTTCCAATCTAAAATAAGCCCAGCCTAAACTATCAAGATAAGCACCGTTACCTGGATCCAACTTAATCGCTCTCTCTAGCAGGTCAACTGACTCTTCAAGACGGTCACCCCGGTCGGCTAGCATGTAACCAAGATAGTTCAACGTCGCCGCGTGATCAGAATCACGCTCAAGCACACCTCGAAACGCACGTTCGGCATCCGACTGACGATCATGCTGTTCAAGTGTGGCTCCAAGTTGAAACAAAATCGAAAGATTGTCTGGAAATCTGAGACTAGCCGCCTCAAGAACCGCAACAGCCTCGTCAACACGATCATAATCACGATAAAATGCTGCTAAAAAAAGATGAGCAGTTGGGTCTTGATCATTGTCGTCGAGGGCGTCTCTAAGAACATTGACTCCGCCTAAAATATCGCCGCTGTCACCGAGAATCCTAGCTTCCAACCTAGTCACCGTTAGATCGCCCGAATGGTGAGCCCTGAGAGCTTCCAACGCCGTCGTCGCGTCATCCACGCGACCGGCTTCCAGGTAAGCCTGTATTAAGCGAGCACCATAAGCCAATGACATTGGCAATAATTCCACCGCTTGTTCGTAGGAATCGATAGCATCGCCATGCTCTTGCAGTTGCTGATAGGCGTAGCCGATTCGTCCTAGTAAATTGGCCAATTGGTACGGCCGAACTCTACCCTGCCGAGTCGCCTGACTACCTCGCGTGGCTTGGCTCTGACGCTGCACAGCGACAGCCGTTTCGAGTGTGGCAATCGCATCGCGATACTTATGTTGAAGGACGTATACCTCGGCCAACGCATAGGGTCCTCGAATGCCATTAGGTTCGACCTCCATCAACCGACGTGCAACAGAGATTGCTTCATCAAAGTTGCCAAGGTCACGTTCAACCTCGGATAACTGATAGAGTACCGCGACATTTTCCGGCGTCGACTGCGACAATTGATACAGCACATCACGAGCGCGCTCTGGTTGGCCGTCTTGTAGCAACGCGGTTGCAAACTCACGCTTCGCGCCATTACTCCGAGGGTTGCGTGCGACGGCTAGCTCATACGCCTCAACCGCTTCAGTCCAACGGCCAACTCTTCCATACAACTCACCCAGCCGCCTTAATGCCCTCGATGATGGACGCCCGCTAGCAATGACACCTTCAAGCATAGAAACCGCTTCCTCGGCGCGACTTTCCCGCTCATAGGCATAGGACAACAGTAGGCCCGCCTCAGTAAATCCAACTTCGTCCTCAACGAGCGACTCGAGAAGAGGGATTGCTTTATCACTCTGATTAGCAGTCAGGTAGACGCGCGCCAGAGTCAGCTCGACGTTCAGGTCGGGAAGAATCGTGTTTCTGGCTTGCTCAAGATGACCGATCGCTGTGGCAGCGTCCTGCGGTGCCGGATTTGACTGACCCAGACGAGTCGCATAAATAAGACCTAGAACCCGGTGGGCCGTTACGTTATCCAGTTCGCGTCCGAGCGCTTCGTTCGCAGTACGAATAGACTCTTCAAGTCGGTCGCTAGTTCGATAGAGTTCTGCCAACTCAGCCAACATCTCTGCACTCGTAACGTCTCGATTGGCAGCATCTCGATAAGCTTGTATAGCTCCTTCGATGTCGCCGGAACGTGACAAAAAACGTCCCAACATAAAGAGGCTATAACCATCGGCGCGCGGTACAGCCGCCACTTCGTCCAAGTTTTGGGTCTCTCCAAACCCAAAGTCAGGCACGAAGACCACCAGCGACATCAGGACAGCGGTAAGTGTTCGTCTTCCCATTCAACGGTCGATTGTTCCACAGGATGAGTGCAACGACAAGAAAACGTGTGCTGGTGTACCGACTGACGTTGGGAAGGTGATGAAATTTCGACAACTTTTGGTATATTGGGCTAGGAGGTGACAGCGTGGGGATTGACCCTGAATTACTTAAAATCTTGGCTTGTCCTGTTTGTAAGACACCAGTCGTCGTTGTCCGTGATGAAACAGGGCTAAAGTGTAGGCAGTGCCGGCGAGTGTATCCGGTCAAAGATGAAATTCCCGTCATGCTTGTTGACGAAGCCGTGGTGGAATCCTAAGCCTAAAATGTCCACAACAGCGGTCACGGCCGCGACCGTAGAAACTACTAAGCCCCGGCTCGAGAGTGCAGGCATAGTCTCCCTATGCTTGTTCGTCGGATCACTCCAGCTCTCGATAGCCGTGTCCGCGGTCTTCTTAACGGTAAGTCTTGGTCTCTGGATCGCTATTCTGATGTCACATGGGGAACGCTTAGAGCTGCCCGACATTTTCTGGTCACTTCTAGTATATGCAGGGTTTACCCTTGTTTCTGTAGCTGCTTCCCTTGACCCAATCACCAGCCTAATCGACTCGAAAGAATTGCTGCTTTTCCTCGTTGTACCGCTTGTCTATCGCTTAGGACGAGGTCGTTCGGCACACACCATCGCTTCCATCATCATTAGTGTGGGTGCGGTCACAGCTGTAGTGGGAATTATCCAGTACGGCATCTTAGAGTTTGACAGCTTAGGGCAGAGACCTCTTGGCTCCATGGGCCATTACATGACCTACTCCGGTCTCTTGATGCTGGTCATAGGACTCGCTACCGCGAGACTTCTATTCGGAACCAGTGACCGACTGTGGGCAGGTCTAGTGCTTCCAACCCTCTTAGTCGCGTTGGCACTGACATTAACTCGAAGCGCTTGGGTCGGGACCTGCATCGGTGTTGGCTTGCTTTTCGTGATTCGAGACCGGCGGCTTCTTGCTGCTGTCCCTGTAATAGTGGCAATTTTCTTTGGACTGGCGCCCCAAACGGTCATCGATCGAGCATATTCAGCATTTGATCTGCAAGACCCTACCAACAGGGATCGGTTCGCAATGGCTAGGGCTGGGACCCGGATGATTCGAGATTACCCCCTGACTGGTGTCGGACCAGACATGGTTAAAGAGGTGTACCCAGCGTATAAGGATGCTGGCGGGGTCAATGACGTTAACCCCCATCTACACAACGTACCGCTGCACATCGCCGCCGAACGAGGCCTTCCCGCAGTCGCGGTGTGGTTGTGGTTTATTGTGACTGCGGCTCGTAAGCTGAGCTTATGCCTGAAAGACTCCAAGTCTAAGGCGCTTGCCGCAGGAGGATTAGCCGCTCTGTTCAGTATGCTTGCAGCGGGGATGTTTGAGTACAATTTCGGCGATTCAGAGTTTTTGATGTTGCTGCTAGTGTTATTAACACTGCCCTTAGCAGTAACCCGACCAGACGGAGCGAGCGAACAACAACAAGAGACTCAAGGAAAGACGGCTTCCGCGGCTACCTAGTGCCTGAAGTGACGACGACCAACAAATACCATCGCAAGTTCGTTTTCGTCAGCGGCTGCAATAACCTCCTCATCTCGTTTTGAGCCGCCAGGCTGTACAACAGCCGTGGCTCCTGCTTCAGCGATTGCATCGAGTCCGTCACGGAAGGGAAAAAAGGCGTCAGATGCAGCAACCGTTCCCTGAAGCCCAGTTTTGGATTTAAGTGTGGCGACGTTTACAGCATCCACGCGGCTCATTTGTCCAGCGCCAACCGAGGCAACTCTGTCAGTATGAGCAAAAAGTATGGTGTTGGACTTAACATGAGCACAGACCCGCCACGCAAAGCGCAGTGCAACCCATTCAGCCTTGGTGGGCTTGCGCTTAGTCATCACCCTAAGTGTCGTCCCGGGTGCAACCTCCACACCATCACCCCAAGCTGTCGCAGCTTCAATCACACGATCTCTTTCTTGCACCAGTAGACCTCCAAGAATCGAACGCACCTCTCGCCTCGCATCTCCCCCATCAGTTCCTGCGGTGAAGTCGGCAATCACTAGACGAAGATTTTTCTTCGTCGCCATGATCTCTCGAGCGTCTGTCGTTACATCAGGTGCAACTACAGCTTCGATGAAGCTGCTCGTAATGGCTGTCGCAGTGTCGGCATCCAGGCAGCGATTCAAGCCAACGATACCGCCAAATGCGGACAGTGAATCGACTTCTCTAGCAATTAC
>Ga0310345_10006329_pt1 | contig 10362 bp, 5 predicted proteins | sample HC15DNA20500_MG_FD_204667 | JGI IMG/M metagenome (GOLD analysis project Ga0310345, IMG submission 204667) | Marine microbial communities from station ALOHA, North Pacific Subtropical Gyre - HC15-DNA-20-500_MG | ecosystem: Environmental > Aquatic > Marine > Oceanic | place: Pacific Ocean: North... | reverse complement strand
GAGATGGTGTTCCTCTCGGATCAATGCTCATTACCACATACCCCTTTTGTGCCAACATCACGTGCCAGAAATACCGTGTCCCTCCCCATCTATCCAAAACAGATTGCCCTGCCGGCTCTCCATATATATAGTAAAACAAGGGATACTTTTTAGTTTCATCCATATTTGGTGGTTTGATGATATAGCCATCCAGCTTTACACCATTACCAATATCAACTTTAAAGAACTCTGTAGGTACCCGATCCATTTTTGCTATCGCATCTTTTAGCTCACTATTATCTTCCAGAAGATTCACCTCTTTATGATCAGGAATGCTGATAAGCCGATACTCCGGAGGTGTATTCATCGAAGAATAAGTGTGAATGGCAAAATTAAGATCAGGAGAGAACTGATAGCTATTGGTTCCCTGGAAATTATCAGGAGTTAATTTTTCCATTGTCCCCCTTCTTTTTAGAGAGACTCTGTATAAGTATCGCTGCGTGGGGTTTTCCGGAGAAGCCCTAAAATAAATCCATCCATTCTTTTCATCTACTCCGTAAACACCATTCACGTCATAATTACCAGGTGTTACTATCGGATCCGCATTACTATTCTCCGACTTGAGATACAAATGAACCCATCCATCCTTTTCACTTGTGTGAAGAAACTTTGTTTCATTACTTACCCAGTGAATATTATTAGGACTAACCCATGCCTTGTCATTCTCCTGATGTATTTTCCTTACTGTACCATCAACGGTTGCCAGGTAAATATGTATTTCCTTTTGATTTCTGGGAATGGTCTGCAATATGAGGTGGTTTAGGCTGGGTTTCCATTCCATTTGCCAGAGATAGACAATCGTCTCACGAGGTATCTCCAACCATTTTAAATCCTTTCCAATAACATCAATTATACCCACCTTAACGTCTGCCTGTGGGTTCCCTATCTTCACAAAAGGAGTTTTAATGATCCTAGGGTACTGTGTTTCTGTATTGTTAATAATATAGAAATCAGGAACCACACTCATATCCGTCTGAATAAAAGCGATGGATTTACTATCAGGGCTCCACGCAAGACCCGCACGGCCCTTTATACCAAGATAACCCCCTGAAGCGTAACCGGCAAGAGCGGCATTCCAGTTACGCCAGCTCAAAGACAGTCCATTATATATCTTTTCGGATCCATCATTTGTAAGTTGATAGACGTTGTATGATCTTAGATCATCCACGTAAATATTGTTTTCAAATATGAAACTCACCATTTTTCCATCAGGGGAGAACTGCGCACTTTGCAATGATTGGTCCGGCATTTCTCGTCCTACTTTATACCAATCCCAAAGCAATAAGTCCAACACCCAATAATCACCTGTGGAAACTTTGTTATTCTGGTTAATAAACCCACCGTATTCTGTTGGCACAGAGTTAGTATAGATGAGCGCATGTGAACTATTCTTTGTGAAAGAGTAGCCTTCCACGTTAATTGGAGAAGAATACCCAGGTGGTATTAACCTCCATGCCGGTATCATCACATTCCGCTCACCCGTTTTTGCATCATACAAAACAACTTCTTTTCGGCCCTTATAGTACTCTTTAGCTCCTTCTAATACGGTGTACGCTGATTTCCCTTCCAACCAGTTTACCCCACCAAAATATTTAGCAGAAAGCGAATTGTCAACTAATCGATCAATGGTTATTTGAGAAGGGTCTATTTCCTGTGCCTGTGAAGGAAGGAGTAGAAAAACAAATGGTAACACCAAAGTAATCTGTCGAAGTCTTCTAAATCTTTTCATCCTGAAATTTACACAAAAATTTTAAGAGCCGTTATATAAAATTCTATCTGCTAATTGGTTTCCGTTCGCGAAAGTCCATCCGGCTCGATAATGTGATGGGTCTGGTTTACTGCCAAGCCGCTCAGTTCCTGTTTGGTCCCCGAAGGCCATGTGATGACCACATTATCAACCTGATCGGCCGAGCCGAGCCCGAAATGCAGCGCCATCGGATTCTGCGAAAGAAAGCCCGATCCCGACACTACCTGATCATAGCGCACCTGATCGCTAAATCTGATTTGAACTTGGGCCCCAATGGCATTGCGGTTGCTCAGGGATCCTTCCAACTCCAAACGCACCCAATTATTTCCGGATTGCTGGAGATTCTCAAAGAGGCGAGCAGTCCCACTGTAGTCGTTGATCGCTACGTCCAGATCACCGTCTGAATCAAAGTCGAAAAAGGCAGAACTGCGTGAATTACCCACATAACTGATGGGACAATGTTCCGAAACGTCGTAAAAATAACCATTTTCAGAGAAGTAGCAGAGGTTCCGTTGCGACGAGTAAAACGTTAGATACTCGCGTCCGTCAAGATATTCTTCTCGCGCTTCTCCTTTCCGGGTTGGAATTTGATTGTCCGTGCCATTGAGAATGATCAGGTCCAGATCGTTATCATTCTCATAGTCTAAAGCACTGACGTCCCATGCCCAGCCATAGTCAGCCGGCTCCACTCGCGTCTCATGGACGTCCTTATACACGCCATCATCTCGCCTAGTGTAGATCTTGTTACCGTATAAAGTGCGCAGGTTCTCCAAGTTCTCCAATCCGAAGACGACATGTGTCTCCTCCGTCGGTTTGATGTAGCGTTGCCGATGCATGAGCTTGATGATCTGGGTGACATAGATAGATAGGTGACCGTCATGGTTGAGGTCCAGCAGCGTAAAGGACATGGCGTTGTACGTCGCGTCCAAATGCAAAGAGCCAGAGACTTCGTCAAAGCTTTGCCCACCATTGTTCCGATAGACCAGGCTGGCTCCGAAGTCATTCAGGGAGAACAGATCCAGATCACCATCTTGGTCATAATCCCAGGCGCCGACGCAGTGCGTCCAGCCACGATCTGCCACACCCATTTCTGATCCAATCTCTTCAAACGATCGCTGACCGTTGGCCCACAGGCGTTGACGATACAGACGATTGGGGCCTCCGTTATCGTTGTTGCGACCCAGCGTCGGCGAAACACCCTCCGGCCATGGGCCGAAGTTGGCCGTATAAAGATCGAGTAGCCCGTCATTGTCCATATCAAACCACACGGCCTCGTGGGTCACATCTTTACCACTGTTCAGTTCACGCTGCTCGGTCACATCGGAAAACGCTCCGGTACCGTCGTTCTCGTAAAGCCGGTTTGACTCATAAACGAAGGTGATATACAGGTCCAGATCGCCATCGTTATCGTAGTCCACAAAGTAACCCGCCCGACTTTCACCGGCCAGGCTGAGGCCAACAGAATGGCTAACGTCCTCAAAACGTTGACCGGAAATGTTCCTGTACAGCGCCCCACCGCCATCACCCGCGAAATACAGATCCGGATGTCCATCACCATCGAAATCTCCTGCAGCCACACCGCCGCCGGCAATACCTAATGGCGTTTCCAGCTCGGCGCGTTGGTTCCACAAGTTCAAATTGGGCGTGTGCTGGAAATTCAACTGCAGCGTTTCGGTCACCTCCCGGAACATGGGTTTTGCGATCGAATTCACCAGCCTTTCCTTCGTCTGGTCCGAATAGCCAACATCATCCTGAGCACTCGTCAAGACCGTCGAACGAGATCTGGTCATGATCTGGGTCAGGATGTTTTGGATTCTCCTCCCTTCCAGCGCAACGTTGACATCTTCTAGATTGCGACCCGCCAATTCCACAACCCCGACGGCTAACACCGATAAGAACTCGCTCAACACCTCAGCCGCGTAAATATTTAATTCTTTGAGTGTCGTGTGATCAGCAGAGGGAAGACGATGTAAATACAAACCAATCCAACGCCAATGCCATCCAGTGTCGCGGAAAAAATCTTGTAAGGGCTCAGCCACCACGATGCGCAGATGTTGGTCCTCGGGAAAGAGAATCACGTCAGCGTTCGACAGAAGCAACTGTGGGGCCCACTCATGAATGGCAGCGACCATGGCGCGATGTGAAACAAAGCGTTCGTTAGGACTTCTTTCCTGGCTTTCATGCCAGAGCGTTGGAATTACATTGTCAATGATCAGATCAGTTAGTTTGGTGAATGCTTCGGATTCTACGGGACGTCCCTGGAGATGTTGAGAGAAAAAATCCAGCAGTTCCTGCTCTGGAACTGCCTTGTTGTAGGCTTCGAGCGAACCGACTTTCTGATTGATCAACGCCTGGGTTCGCGGCAAGAATGGAACCTTTCCTTCGGAAGCCCGTCGCCACCAGGAGGCGGCGCCGATAATGGCTATCACTAGCAGCACCGTGATGAGCCACTCAATGATACCGCCCCTCATATGAGATGTACGACCGACACGTTCGGACGAGCGCATTAGCAATTACCTAAGCTTGGATTCCAGATCGAAGGCTTCGGACATGGCTGAAGCGTCAATGCGGCTCGCCTTGTTGCCCTCAGCAATGCGTCGTGCATATTTCATGATAGCAAGATCATAATTTAGTAAAAACTCGTGCAATACGTGTAAGGCTTGCTGATTAAATTGCGGCTTCAAGCTGAGACGACCGTTCAAATCTGTATGGTACGAGGCCCAGCTTTGTAACAACCTCCATGGCTCCACTGTATCGGAGTAGTCCAACATTGCGTCCGTTATGATGTCGATAGGAACCAATGCACCGCCCATATCAAACCGAATCCCCTTTTCACCCCGGTAATAGGGAAAGCGGCGATCCAGGATCTCCGCAACGGTGGCCTCCGAAATCATCGGCTCGTAGGGATGTTCTACCCCAGCCTGCTCCCAAATCGACTCGATCAATCCCATGTGGGACTCGATCCTCACCCCGATGGCCTGGTCATCAATCGGAGCTCCGGTTAGAAACATCTGCAATTTGCACAGAGAACTCCAGCATCGGACGTCCTTACCATCTTCCTGGGTAGCTACCTGGGCGTCCAAATACGCCAGCATGTCAAACGGAGGGGGGGGTGTCTCCGGCTCGGTTTTGGACACCAGTAGGAAGGCCACTACCATGGCTGCCAGCACTGTGAAAATCTGAATTAAACGATTGACGGTCAATCTTACTTGTTCCTTGGGTGTTGTTACGGTCACAAATATACTTAATATAGACCGAACGATCTATATAACGGGAACTTTTTTTATAGGATCCCTTGTTACTGCCCCAAAAGAGCCTTCATAGCATAGGCTGCAGCAAATCCCAGGTAATTACCCACAGCATAACCAAGTATTCCAATTGCTACTCCAGGCAGTATGAGGTTCTTCCAGCCATGCACATTAGCCAGGGCCACGACTATCGGAGGACCCGCTTTTGCAGCGACCGAAGCAATGGTTAACACCCGGATGTCCATGCGAAGTAGTCGACCGATTCCATAGATGGAAACCATATGGACAACGATTATGAGCATGGTGTAGGCCAGGAGGATCGGGGACAGCACTATCACCATTTTGATGTTGATCATTGCACCCACAGCGCAAAAGAAAAAATAAAACGCCAAAAAGCCGATCTCGAACGTTCCTTGTAACCGGCTAATAAAACGAAACTGTGCCAGAATCAGAGCCAAAGTCGTGATAATCAGAATTGTCGGAAAAGAAGGCATGTAATCAGCAATAAGATGTTCCTTGATCAAGTCGCTGAGCACTATGATTACTACGGCAGCAAAAGAAAGCGCCACTATATCCTGGATACGTAATTCTGGATTTTCTTTCTTTTTATCTTCATCTTCAGTCTCAAGTTCATCCGTGGTACTCCAAAACTTTGATACTGGATACCATTTGCCCAACAACTTTGGCACAAAAACCCAGAAGGCAAAAAGAGGGAAAATGGTCAAATTATCCACGGCATTAGCTGCCGCAAAGAGGTCAGGATTGCCAATTTCCAGGCCATTCCACATAGCAAAGAAATTGAGGTTACCGCCTGTGTAAGTACCGGTAAACGGCCCGGCGAGCTTCCAGCTTTCAGTTCCCAGGACCTTTGAAAGCTCCGGGTTGAAGAGCAAGCCTGACATCAGCACACCTATAATGCTACAGATACAGGAGATGGCAAACGCAACCAAAAGCGGTCCCCCGTAGCGCCTGAGGTCCGAAAGATCCACGGAGAATAGGACAAGACAAACTGCAAATGGCACCGTAAAACCCGCGAGGGTGTCGTAAAACGGGGAACGATCGGTGATCAACCCCATGTTTGAGGCTAATCCGGACAGAAAAAAAATAATAATCGGCGGTGAGAAATTACGCATCAACTTAAAATTAGCGTCCAACCACAAAGTGAGAAAAATGAAACCAAGGAAGATCGCAAACAGATAATAAGAATTCTCAATCATCCCCACAAATTCCTTAATGGTGGTTCAACAACTCCATTCTTGTATTTAATCCCAAACGATCTGTCGTTAGTTAGCAGCAAAGGTCCGTCCAGGTCATGAAAGTCGCACAGTAGCCCTACAACGAATGAGGGTGCCATTCCAAGAGAGGTGCCTCCCATAGTGCCTAGCATAAGACCGAGATCTTGCTTTTTGGCCTGACGGGCAATCTCAATAGCGTGTGTCAATCCGCCACTTTTATCGAGCTTGATGTTGATCATCTGATAGCGATTAGAAGCTACTTCAAGTTCACCACCATGAATACAGCTTTCATCACCGCACAAAAGTATCGGCGATTCGTAACTTTCCAACTCCTCGTCCTCTCCACGAGGCAGAGGCTGCTCGATCATGCTTACACCGAGAGCCTTCATTCGTGGCGCGAATTCCTTGAGTTGATCAAAATTCCAGCCCTGGTTGACATCAATGGCAATGGTTGCGTCGGGTCGAACACTACGTATGGCTTCAATCCGCTCCACCGGCCGGTCAGCATCGAGTTTGATTTTCAATACTGGATAATTTGCAAGGGCGGCAGCATGTTTTGCCATAGTTTCAGGTTCGTCTTCCATCCCAATGGTAGTAACCGTGACGATCTTCTTGAGTTCTATACCAGCAATTTCCCAGACTCTCTTACCGGACCGCTTGGATTCAAGATCCCAGAGTGCGCAGTCCAGTGCACTGCGTGCGCCACCGGGTGGCAACAAATCAAGGAGATCTGTACGTGTAGCCCCAGCTACTATCCGCTCAGTTACTTCTTCCACCTGAGCAATCATTGAAGCAAGTGTTTCATTGAAATAGAAGATACCCATCGCTTCCCCCCTGCCAACCAGGTGCCCATCTTGCAGCTCAACCACGATCATTGGGAAAGAATTCCACTCCATTCCGGCAATTCGAAATGGCCTAATCGGGGACCATTCTTCCTGATGGATACTAAGTTGTATTGACATGATTACTATTACTTATCCGTGTTTTGAAATTGTTCATGGTTTTTCTTACAAAATTGCTTCAAATTATTCCTTTGGTCCAGGTAGCAGATTATTTAACAAATAATTTGTCTTTAGTGATTTTAATCAAAAAATGTTAAAAAACTAAAATAATTCTTTGATAAATATATATCTAATCTATGAACCTAGTATAAAAAAGTGTACAAGTTAATAACCATTTGATTGGTTTTGTCTTCATGCTATGCTCCTTTGTTTTGGTTTGATTACGACCCCATATCACTATTTAATTAATTTTTGATTGAATAAGCCAAAATTTCTGTTGAGGTCCTATAAGAAATTCAGCCCTACTTCCGTCTAATCTAATAACCGCATCTTCCTCCCTGGGGATACGAACCAGCTGGTTGGCCCAATGTGGGACTAAAGCTAAGAAATAATATGAGCCAGAGGCGTTTCATTTAGTTACATTTTCGTATTAAAGTTGTATTAATTAATTGTCTTCAACCTCAGCAGTTTTCTCAATCGTTTTTCTTACCCCTTACACCCGCTGGTAAATTGCGCTTTAAATAGGACAACATCAGTTCATAAAAATGCCGCCTAGTATTTTCCCCTTCTGATAAACTATGTGAACGATTCGGATACGACATCATGGTAAATTTTTTGTTGTGCGCAATCAGTTCATTCAGCATTCTTTCGAAACTTTGATAGTGAACATTATCATCGCCTGTTCCGTGAATTATGAGCAGATTTCCCTTAAGTCTATGGGCAAATGTTATTGGCGAACCATTAGTGTAGCCGAATTCATTATCATCAGGCAAGCCCATAAACCGTTCCTGATAAATGGTGTCATACAGCCGTTGATCGCTGACAAATGAGACTGCGATACCGGTATGGTAAACTTCCGGGTATCGAAACAGCATGTTCAGCGTCATCTGTCCGCCGCCGCTCCAACCCCAGATTCCAATTCTATCTTTATCAACATAAGGTCGGGTTTTAATGATGGCTTCCGCCGCGGCCGCCTGATCTTGAGAAGCAAGAATTCCGATCTGGCGATAAATACTCTTGCGCCAATCCCGGCCTCGCGGTCCCGGCGTTCCACGGTTATCGACACTCATAACAAGGTACCCTTGCTGGGCAATCAACTGGTGCCATAAAGTACGTCGTCCGGACCACCGGTCTAAAACGGTTTGACCGGCAGGTTCTCCATATACATAGAAAAACAGAGGGTACTTTTTGGAAGGATCGAAGTAAGGCGGTTTTATAAACCAGGCATCAAAATCAAGGCCATCTTCGGTTTTTATACGGAAAAATTCAGTTGGCTGGTTTTCAAGTTCTCCCACTTTTTTGTGAAGCGCCGAGTTGCTTTCCATAATCCTTATCTGCTCATGCCCAGGGAGGCTGATAAGTGAAATCACCGGCGGAACATCAAATGTTGAATAGGTATGGAAAGCCCATTGTCCTCCCGGATCAATCTGGTAAGAATGCGTCCCCTGCTGATTCTGCGGCGTTAAACGTTCAGCTTTGCTGTTGCCGTCCAAATTAATCCTGTACAAATAGCGTTGCGTTGGATTGTCCGGTGATGCAATATAGTACACCCAACCCGAACTGGTGTCAATTTTTTGAATGTTGACAATGTCATATTCTCCCGGAGTTAATAATTTAACCTTTTTGCCATTCCGAGAGATGATGTAGAGATGCCGCCAGCCGTCGCGCTCACTGAGCCAGGTAAATTGCCGACCATGATTAAACCATTTAAGATCATCGTTGACATCAAGCCAGGCCTCATCCTTTTCTGTATGGATGGTAGTCACGGAACCATCTGAAATTTTTCCCAGCATAACTTTGTTGGTGTTCTGCAGCCGGTTCAGCTGTTGAATCACCACTTCATCTGAGGCAGCGGCCCACTCCATTTTGGGAATATAATGGTCACGGGCATCTCCGGGAACCTTAAACCAGATAGTCTTTCCGCCTTCCGCACTGACCACGCCAACTTTGCAAGCCGAATTAATGGTACCAACTTTTGGATATTGTAAAGGAATCAATTGCGGATACAGACTGTCGGTATTATTGATCATATAAAAGGTTTTGATGCCGTTTGCATCAAAACGCCAGTAAGCAATATGGCGGCTGTCGGGGCTCCACCGAAATCCGTTACGCAGTCCGAACTCTTCTTCATAAACCCAATCAGATGTCCCGTTAATGATATTGCCGAGGCCGTCGGAAGTAAGCTGTACGATTTTTGTACTGGCAATGTCTTCAACATAAATGTTTTGCTCTCTAACATACGCCACCATGTAACCGTCCGGGGAAAATTTGGCAAACATTAATGTGGATGGCTTGGCAGATCCGCCAAGCTTATTAAGTTTCCAGGTTTGTAGATTGAGAACCCAGTAATCGCCTCGTGTATGGTAGCGCCAGACTTTTTTTGTATTCGTGAAGATAAGCAAATTCTTTTTATCGTGTGACCACTCATAGTTGTAGATTTCAAGGGGATTTTTTAGACCATCCGGAATGAGCTTTTCGGCGCTGACTAAAACTATTCGCTTACCGCTGCGTGTATCGTACCGAACAATATCAGTACCGGTTTCAATAATATTAGACGGTTCCAGCGTAGTATAACCCGCGCCTTTTTCGAGCCAACGCGCCGGACCAAATTTTCTCTCTGCAAATTCATCGCTATTGAATATTCGCTCCACCGTTAAGAGAGAATGATCTTGAGCTAAGGAAGGCAACGGGGAAAGGCAAAAACAAAGCACTAATAAAAATCGTTTCATTTGTTGGTTCAGACCTGCCACTTTTTTTACTTTCTCATCCGTATAACCACGGCGCAACATCTCCAGTTTATCGGAGCGACAAAATTGCTTAAGAATAATATGACTAATGGCCATAGAAATTTCATACGCTCAATGAATAATAATTAACTAACAATAGCTCGGTATACATCATCTCTAAAGCTTAAAGAGGATTGCTGACAACATGATGTCAACTGATTATATTAATCATCTTCCGCTACAAAATTTCTTAATTCTTTAAGAAATTTATCAAAAGACGGCTGATGATTGTACATCATATGCCCGCCTTCAAATTCAGAAAACTTCACTCTGCTTGCATCAATTCCATTTTCATAAATCGTATTT
>Ga0310345_10006326_pt1 | contig 10364 bp, 17 predicted proteins | sample HC15DNA20500_MG_FD_204667 | JGI IMG/M metagenome (GOLD analysis project Ga0310345, IMG submission 204667) | Marine microbial communities from station ALOHA, North Pacific Subtropical Gyre - HC15-DNA-20-500_MG | ecosystem: Environmental > Aquatic > Marine > Oceanic | place: Pacific Ocean: North... | reverse complement strand
AGAAGCAGGTGGGTTAGAAAAAGTAAATGTGCAGTTTGCCGTAAGTGTTACGTTGTGGACATTACCATCTTCTAAATCAATAGTATCTGTTGCACCTGATGTTGCATTCGTAACAACAGTTTCTCCAATATCTTTAAGAACCGGTCTCTGAATAATCTGATCGGCAGCAACAACCGTCCCCGACAGAGTACCACCAGCCTTGGGCAACGCTGCACCAGCCGTAGTAGTCGTAGAAGTCAGGATCGCATCCCTTGTCGCAATATCAACACCATCAAACGTACTATTGGTTGTAATTGCCCCTGTCATAGCACCACCAGCTTTTGGCAAAGCAGCGTTAGCGGTAGTTGTAGTAGAAGTTAGGACTCCATCTCTTGTTGCCACATCTACACCATCAAAGGTGCTGTTGGTTGTAATAGCGCCAGTCATGGCACCACCAGCAAGAGGCAGTACGTTGCTTGGCAAAGACGAGTAACCTAGTGCATTCCAAGCTGCAGACCCGGTTCCAATCTTAAATTTAGCGGTATCTGTTTCCAACCCCCACTCGCCAGCGGCCAGGGTAGGATTATTAGATGTCCAGTTTGATGCGGTATCTCTCCGCATTTGAATTTGTACTGCCATAATACCTCCAGTATACCAGACTTGCTATTTTTAAACTAACTATTCAACTACTGGTTCTTCAACATCTTCAGATTGTGGATGGGTAAGTATACCATCAGAATCCACTTCAGCATCTGCCCAAATCGCCTGAGCGAAAGCCAAAGCATCTGCCTCTGATACCTCAGTAACATCCCAATCAGAGTCTACACCAGAAATACTATAATCTTTTAAATATCCAATACGATACCCATCAGAATCCACATAGGATCCAACAGTGATCTTATTTACTGAATTAAGTTCCACTTCTGGACCGGTGCCCCAAGTTCCCTCAGAAAGCTTCCACTTGAAATATCTCATACTTCACCCCCTTCAATCAGTTCTCTCTCAGCCATATCAGTCATAAGTTTCTGCTGTTCCTCAATCATCGGTTCCAACTTGTCGATCTGACGCATCGAATCCAACTGTGCCCACTGCACATTGCCAGCCATAATCTGAAGCTGGGTCTGACGAGTCAACCTCTTATCCCAATACTCAGGCTGAGCATGGTCAATCTCGTCTCTGGAAAAATGGGGAATCTGGTTGTAGATATCCAATAGGCATATAATCTCCCGTTCCCCTCCATTCTTGACACCAAGAAAGAACTCGTATTCAAGTTTCTTCTCAGCCAAATCCAAATCAGCATCTTCCTCATCTGAGTTCTCGAGACGAGCAATCTCCCTTTCCATCCTAACCTGACTGATCTCAGCTAATCTATACTTATGTAGCATATCGTTGAGTTCAATCACGCACTGGTAAAACTGCATCTCCACAGTATCATGCTGACCTATCACAAAACGCTCCAGTTGATACCTGGACCGTGGTTGTTGTATCTGTTCTATTGCATCATTCAAATCCATTATAAATCCTTTCCATTTATTATAGTCATACCGATGACGAATCCCCAAACGCACCAACATTGTTAGGGGTATACGACAAGCCAGTACTCAACGTAGTTCTAGAGTCGTTAGAGAAAAGCCAGCGGTCAACAATGTCTACATTGGTAGAACTTGCGTTACGGCCACCACCCATGTAACCTGCTGAATCAGAAGCCATTCCGCCAGCACCAGCACGAGCAGCCGACACGCCATTAGTCAATGTGGTTCTGCTGTCATTGCTAAACAGAAACCGATCAACAGTAGTTACATTAGGCGAACCGCCGCCAGCATAATAACCGGCAACGTCAGAAGCAAATCCAGCGATCTGTGAACGGGCAGCCGATAGGCCCGTCCCCAATGTGGTGCGGGAATCATTACTAAAAAGAAAACGGTCAACAACGCTGGAAGCTCCACTAGACTCCGCAACACCGCCACCAAAATAACCCGCAACCGACGAAGCCATCCCTGATGGATACTGTCGGGCAACTGACAAACCCGTACTCAATACCGTTCGGGAGTCATTACTAAAAAGAAAACGGTCAACGACAGCACTCCACGGGTAATACCCGCCACCGAAATAGCCCGCAACCGGCGAAGCCATCGCAGCAAGATTGTAGCGGGTAACCGATAAACCAGTACCCAACGTGGTTCTAGAATCGTTAGAAAACAGGAAGCGGTCAACAATGTTGCCAGCGTTAGTCCCGCCCTCACCACCACCAAAATAGCCTGCAACTGATGAAGCCATCCCAGCAAGACCTTCACGGATGACAGACATGCCAGTACCCAATGTGGTCCGAGAGTCGTTGCTAAAAAGTATCTTATCTACAGTGGACTGATTGCCACTGTCATTACCACCACCAAAATAACCAGCGGGTTGCCTGATCCAACCCGGATTGGCAGCAATAGAACCAGAAGCCCACTCAGAAACTTTAGTACCAGGATGAGTACGTTCCATACGTGTCATTAATACGTTCCTCCATTACCTAAACCAGCACAACGTTCCCGCTCAATAGAAAGAGTGGCAGTTAGTGTACTAATCGATTCATTAGAAAAAGTAAGTTTGTCAATAACGTCTGAGTCGCCAGCATGACTTGACCCACCACCAATATATCCAGCCGTATTCTTATTCTCCCATCCTGCACCCTGATCCCAAGTGGAGTCACTTAAGGTAGCAGATAGAGTTGATTTAGAATCATTCGAGAACGTAATCTTATCAATAACATCTGTACGCGGCATATATCCACCGCCAGCGATATAACCGGCAGTACCACTATTGGCAAACCCCATACACCCAAATCTACCAAAAGTATTAGAATAACCCATAGTAAGAACACCACTCAAAGTAGAACGGCTATCATTAGAAAAAGTAAATTTATCTATCGACTGCAACAATCCTTGGTTGGAACCATAAGCCGTGCCATAACCACCAGCCACATACCCAGCAGTACCCGAATTGGAAAAACCGGCAGTTTCATACCTGTCATTTGACATAGAGGCACTCAATACAGTGCGCGCCTCAGTAGAATAAGTAAGTTTAGCAACCGTATCCTGATATGCCATTACGTACTATAACCTCCAGCCCAATAACCAGCAGTACCTTGATTGGACATACCAGCATCTCCAATTTGTCTCCGACCCGTGTTGGCCAAAGTTGCACTAATTACAGACGTAGTGTCACCATCATACGTCAACTTCTGAATATCAAGCCTTCCTGTCCAACCGCTGCCAGGGTTATACGCCCCACCAGCAACATACCCAGCAACACCAGAATTAGATATTCCACCATGTTGAGATTGAGGGTAAGTTAATGTGGCAGCAATAGTAAACCTAGTGTCGTCATCCATATCGATCCTATCAATAGAATCAAGATTACTACCATGATAGCCGCCTACAAAATAGCCAGCGTTCCCCGAAGGGGCAGGCGAAAATGCATAGCCAGTGATCGTAGAGGCAAGCCATTCCGACACCTTCGTAGTAGGCAGAATACGTTCTATCTCCGCCATGATTACGCTATCCTATTTACGTATCCAAATACCGTGACCTTAGCAGCAGTTGCAGCAGCGCCCAAAAGCACCAAAGAACCACCCTTAAGAATCAGTCCTGGGACTAGCAAAACTAGTCCAGCCTCAGCACCAACAGTAACTTCAATAATGTCATCGGGATCATCTGTCCCGCCAAATTTCAAAGTCACCTTGATATCCGAAGTATCAGTATTAGAAGCATACAGCCAAATCTCATCTATATGACCAGCAGTACCACTAGAAGTGTGAACCGTGGTATAAGTCCCACTATCAACAGCGAGTTCAATACCGGTTCCATTGGCAGCACCGCCAGATAAATATTGTTTGGAATATGTAGCCATTGGTTTTCCTCCTTATCGAAAGATCTGAACGGCTAATACGGCATTAACGTCGTCCAATCCTTGTGTTAGTGTAATAGTACCATCAGCCTTGATGGTCATTTGCTCTGTACCTGCCGTATCGAATCTAATAATATCCTCGTCAGAACCTTCCTCCACCTGAATCTTAGTATCGTTATCAGCATCCTTGATTGAATCACTGCTAACAGCACCAAGCTCAGTTTGAACATAAGCAGTCGTAGCGATCTGTGTTGTATTAGTGTCTGCCGCTGCCGTAGGAGCAGCAGGCACACCAGTTAGAGTCGGAGAAGCTAGCGGAGCGTAATCTCCAACCTCTGTCATAACGAACGCTGTCGTAGCAACCTGAGTGCTACTGGTATTGGCGGAGGCCGTCGGGGCAGCCGGTACACCTGTAAAGGTCGGGCTGGCCAGAGGGGCACCGTCAAGGGTGACTGTACCAGTAGCATTCGGGAGCGTGATCGTCTTATCTGAACCTGTAGGGTCGGTAGCCACCAGGGTGGTTTCATAACCATCTGCTGTGGAACCTTCAAAGGAAATCCTATCCTTGATTAGTACCGTGGCTGAGTCAACAGTAACAGTAGTACCAGAAACTGTTAGATCCCCCGTGATACGAGCAGAACCAGTTACGTCCAACGCAACCGTTGGGGCAAGTTGATTAATGCCCACACGATTATTGCCGGTATCAACCTTTAAAACATCAGGAGCCAGCGAAACGCCATAAGCGATCCACTTCTCTCCATCCCACTGCCACTGCTTACCATTGACAGTATAAATATCCCCACTTGAGGGTGAATTTGGAAAATCTATTGCCATCGTGCCTCCATTATAGCATTCATTTGTTTATTCTACCTCAACCTTAATCCATGAAAGACTATCTTCGTCCCAGTTATAGATCGCGGGAGCTTCCTGATCGACCCCATCGATAGTCAAAGTTACAGTGCCAGATGGCATTGGGGTCGGAGGCTGCCATCTGTTATCTGAGTCAAGCGTCCATGACGGATATGGCTGTGGAGCGATAAAAGCGTTCAAGTCAGCACGGTAAGTGAAACCAACCGCAGCAAAATTAGAACGAAGACCTTCACTATATGAAGTTTGAACCCAAGTACCAGATCCTGGGAACAGGTCATCAAGAAAATCGATACCTTGCTGCTCATGTTCAACACCGTTTAAATAAGTGACATCATTATGAACAACAACCACCTGTAAAACTATATTATCTTCGTCTAACTCAGCAAAATGAGCCATTACGACGGAACCACCCATCGGAGAACAACAGTGCCACTAGCACCAGTCTGTCCCGACCCCCCACTATACCCTGAACCACCGGCACCACTATTCGCTACATTGTTATCTGCGCCACTATTCCATGATCCAGTTCCATACAGTGCATTATGGCTGCCATTTCCACCGTATCCACTACCCGGTCCTCCACCAGAAAACCCATCCCGACCCGCCAACGTGGCAGTTCCATTAGCGAAAAGCGAAGTAACACCATTTCCACCATTACCACCCTTAGCAGTATAACCTCCGTCAGTGGTAGCCGCATTGCCACCACTACCGCCTTTGCCACCACCACCGCCAGAACCAGAGTATTGGCTATAATAGGAATTGTATCCCCCACCCCCGGTGTTGCCTTCCTGGCCATAAGATACAGTGGCACCACCTGAATTTGGATAGTTAGAACCGCCGCCAGAACCACCAGAACCACCAGCGTTATATTGTTTGCAACCGCCACCGCCACCTGTGCAAGATGTATTAGTGATACCTGAGCCTGTTATGGATGAACCACTCCCCTGAAGGCCATTACCATTCGTACTCTGATGACCGTTCCCCCCGGCACCGACAGAAACGCTGTACGTGTTAGCGGTCACAGTTTGCGATGTGACAATACGCATGCCGCCTCCACCGCCCCCGCCTGCATAGTAATAACCGCCGCCTCCACCGCCAGCAACAACAAAGAAATCAAATGTGCCATTATATTCTGCGGGAACACTGGTAAATGTAATAGATCCAGAACCAGTCCATTGAACTGACTTATAATTAACACTATTGTAGGTATAGGTTCTAGTAGTTGGTGATCCCGATGTCGTATACGCTAATACCTGCTCGCCTGTTTCATTGTTGTCCTCGTTAGAATAAGAACCAGCACCCTCAGAATTTATCGCAGCCACCCTATAATAATAATCTGTCTCTGCCGTCAAACCTGAATCCGTGTAGGTGACATTTGTATTACCAGTATTAGCCGTAACATTTGCATACGTACCACCAGAACCAGTTTTTCTTTGAATCTTATAACCAGTAATAGCAGCGCCATTAGCAGAACCGGCAGACCATGCCAATTCTATATGACTATGAGGTGTGGAAGCATGATCAGTGGCAGCCAAACTTGTTGGCGCTGCCGGCAAACCTCTTGGAGTCTGAGAAGCACTCGCTGTGGATGGACTCTCGCTAGCCCCTAGACTATTTATTGCCTTAAGACGAAACGTGTAAGCGGTTCCGTTGGTTAAGCCAGTAACAGTATGAGAACCAGAAGTGCTAGCCGTATCGGCTACGGCAACTGACCAGGACCCGTCATTCTTTTCAATCTGGTATCCGGTAATATCTAAACCATTTGCATCCCCAGCCGTCCACTCTAGAGCAACCGTGCCATCGCCATATGTTGCAGAATCAATCGTGGGAGCATCAGGATACCAGCCCGGAGTGCCAAACTTACCAGCAGACCAGTCTGAAACACTGCTTCCAGGAAACCATCTTCCATCAAATCGAGGCATGATGCTTCCTCATCAGAACATCTGCCCAGCAATAATACTATTTGCATCATCAGCAAGAGCAACCGTCCCCGACGAATCTGGAAAGAAGAAAGTCCTATCAGCAGTAAGATCATTATTGCCATCATGCCCAAGCTCCGCCCAAAACCCGGTGTAAATCCTCTCATTAGCAGCAGCCCCGAATCCTTGAGTATAAGTTGATCCGTCACCGATCCTTACATCCTGAGAGATCGAATGGAAATAATCGTCAATGACCATGTTCCGCTGGATCTTGGCACTACCAACATCCCCAATCCAGAACTCCATGTCACCGTATGCGTCATCACCGTCTTCTTCGACCCGGACATTGATCTGACCATACGTTTGCTTTGCACCATCAGTGTCATCACCAGTAAACCTGATAGTTCCAAGATGGTCCTCGTCGTCCATCGACGTTCCATTCCTGAACAAGTCCAGAACCGGCCCGTAATCAGCACCGCTGTCTGTATCAGTAATAGTCATTCCACCCGTGAAAGCAGGAGAAGCAAGTGGGGCATAAGTTGTTAAATCAGAAGTAAGAACAACCGTCCCAGTTGCATTCGGTAAAGTAATTGTACGATCAGCAGTAGGATCTGTAACAGTTAACGTTGTTTCGTGCGCATCAGTTGTGGCACCTTCAAAGACAATAGAAGAACTACTAATTAGACTAGAAGTTGTTCCAGTTGCCTTCCACTTCTCGCCATCATACTGCCAAGCACGGTCAGCTATTTGAAACAGATCCCCAATGGATGGGCTATTAGGGAAGTCAATCGCCATTACGACGCACCCCCATCAAGAGCGGTCAGGCCACCGTAGTTGGTCCCCGAAACACCGCCATCTATATTAACATTTATTCCACTTACAGAATGGCCCATCTCAACCCACTGAGACGAGTCACCATCATTATAATAAATATAAGCACCACCGCTATCTGATTCAAACCAGATGTCGCCAGCAGTTGCAGAACTCGGAGCAGCATCACCTACATTGAATGTCTGTCCAGAAGTAGCAAAACCAATCTCAACCCAAACACTGTCATAATAAATAAAAGTTTTACCGGTATCCGATTCATACCAAATATCATTGGCTATTCCAGTTGGGATCGTGTCCTGAACCTTAAACGTCTGAGCGTCAGAAGAATGACCTACCTCAACCCATGCACTGTCATATCGAATAAAAAGTTTACCCGTATCGGACTCATACCAGAAATCCCCCGCAGTATAACTTGAAGGAGGCGAATCGCCCGCAGTAAACTTTGACGTACTGGATCGAATTTCCCAATAGGTTCCGTTCCAGAACCAAATCATGTTTCCTTGAGTCACTTCTTGATTTACAGATGGAGATGCGGGAAAGTCAATAGCCATTAGATTCCGCCTCCATCAAAGGTGGCAATCCCCGTATAATTGCTGTTGGGAACTCCACCATCTACATTTACTACATAATCCACTACGCTAGAATCTGCAGCGTGTCCTATTTCTACCCACTGGGAAGTGTTGGCATCCGTATAGTATACGAGCAAATTGCCAGTGTCAGATTCGTACCACAAATCTCCAGCACTCGGGCTACTGGGAGCCGTGTCTGAAACAGTCGTTGGCGTGGTTGATACCTGAGTCCAGGTTCCACTTGAGCGGTAATAGAATACATCATTGGTTGTATCAACAGCAATAGCCCCATCAGCAATCGTTGAAGTGGGAGCACCACCAGTAGTTTCAGTTCTAACTGAGTGGGTCGTGGATGCGGAAATCTTGGCAGAAGGAAAGTGCTTAATGGCCATTACGTCGTGTACTCCACTCCGCTAACAGTCAAGGTCAAAGCTCCAGATGTTACCTGAAGAGCCTGTACGGTTTCGTTCTTGGCCAAGACCATCGAAACATCAATTGATACAGTCTCATCTCCTTGAACAGCGAAGTCTGAGAACACTTGATTTGTTGCAGCCGCAGTTCCTCCTGATGCAACCGTATGGAGGTCGAATGTTGCGGTTGTATTTGTTGTATTACAAACAATAATATTCTTTACAATAGTATAATAATCATTTGTATTAGTTACGGTATACAAGGTACCGATAGATGTAGCAGGCTGTCCTCTATACAAATTCTTTGCAGTGAACTGTGCCATTTACGCTACCCCCATCCAATATAATACCTCATTATCATATACCGTCTGACTAATGTCAGTCATCGTAGTGGCATCCAAAACGTGCCCCACCTTAGACCCTGAATCATGGGCAGCAGCAGTAGTGCTATCAAACCCACGACCAGTTGTGACGCCACCAATATTGGCAGCCACAGTAAAGGTGTTACCAGATCTTGAAGATACCAGCACCTTCTCTTCATCAGCAGCACCGCGGTCAAGCACAACCACAAATGGGAACGAACTCCCATCAGGGAATCCAGTCCCACTTGCAACACTAAACGATGCCACAGCGTCGTTAATGCCTGCTGAAAGCGTTGTTTCTGATGCGGCTCCTACGAACTCTCGTCTCTTTAGGGTCATAATGCACCCCGATCAGTCGAGCGAAATATCCAAGTCGCCTGTTGAAATTTTAAATGTATCCCCTGCATCCACAGACTTGCTGGAGCTGAGTGCTCCATGGAACAACAAGTTGTTACTGGTATGTTCATAGATCCCAACATGCGTAACCGTAGCGGCTGGCATGGCGGTAAAAGTAATATCAGCAGTGTTAGAAATTGTTCCACCGGAAGCTGCGGTACCGAAAGTGATCGTCTGACGGGCGTAAGACCCACCGGAACACTCAGTACCGCTTCCTGCGTCAGTTGGGTTGGATGTGAACAATGCGAGCTTCACGGTTGAGCCTGCAGTGTATGCAGCGTTCTTCAATACGTGATCTAGCAGTTCATCTTCCAAATAGTTGCTAATTGCGGCCATTATAACCTCCTGTTTTTATACTTACTTATGAGCCTTATTATGGCCCTATGGCTTCTTGAATTTGCCAGTCGCTAAGACTAGATTTGCAAGCGCACTGGGTACGCTCTGAATACGGTTTTCATTTGAGAACATAAAGCCGTGAATACCATATGTACCACCACCAATATACTCAACCCGTACATGACCCTCATTAGATGAAGGTGCCTTAGATCGCCACACTGGTGGCGCCTTCGGCGCTTCCTCTACTACATCGTCATTCTCTTCGTCAGCCATGTCTACTCCTTGTAATGAGCCTTAACTTCAGATTCCTTGGCCCTTACGAAAGAGCCGGTAGCAATCAGAAGCAATGCTTCGTTTTCTGGAAGCGCCTTGAAAGGATGTTCCAGGGTGAAATCGTGTCCACCTGAGGCATATCCTCTTGGCCCGTCCATCTTGATCAATATTTCTTTTTCAGACGCAGCTTTCTTGGCGGGGGCTTTCTTAGCCGGTGCCGGGGCCGCTGCTTCTTTTGGTTCTTCGACTTCCGCATCCTCAATGGACTTGGAAGTAACTACATTGTCATCAGCCATGATTAAATATTACCATACCTCCTTTCATAATACCAACACTTCGTTTTAACGAAGACGGGGGGCAGTTCCTCAACTGCCCCCTCGCCCTCATCAGTTATTCAATTTTATTAAGCGGCTCGGCGCTTAATGTTCTTAGTAATCACGTAAGCATCGAAGTTTTCGACGTTTGACGCAACCCTAGTGAACTGAGTATACTCAATCGTGTCTTTCTTTGGCTTGAACTCGCGATACA